>Ga0079225_10002727_pt1 | contig 10237 bp, 4 predicted proteins | sample Poulit2012_FD_76344 | JGI IMG/M metagenome (GOLD analysis project Ga0079225, IMG submission 76344) | Agricultural soil microbial communities from Georgia to study Nitrogen management - Poultry litter 2012 | ecosystem: Environmental > Terrestrial > Soil > Agricultural land | place: USA: Georgia...
CGTATTGCATTTACCGTCAACGGAACAGTGACGGATCAGGATGGGGAGCCGTTGATAGGGGTGAATATACAAGTAAAAGGGTCGAATAAAGGAACTTCTACTGATTTTGATGGTCGATTTACTATAGACGAAATTGATGAAAACTCAGTGCTAGTGGTTTCTTATATTGGTTATCAAACTCAAGAGGTTCAAGTATCTGGAAAATCTGAATTAACAATAACAATGATTCCAGATTCTCAATTGTTAGATGAAATTGTCATAGTAGGCTTTGGTCAGCAAAAGAAAGAAAGCTTGGTGAGTTCAGTTGCATCAATATCTGGTGAAGAGTTACGAGCTCCAGTAGGTAAATTATCCAATGCTTTCGCAGGACAGGTTCCTGGACTAATCTCGGTTCAAAGGAGTGGCGAACCAGGTGCCGATGCTGCAGAGTTTTGGATCAGAGGTATGAGCTCATTTGCTGGAGGAACGTCTCCTCTTGTACTGGTTGATGGTGTACCTAGAAGTATGAACGATATTGAACCGGATGAAATAGAATCGTTTACTGTACTTAAGGATGCAGCTGCAACAGCAGTATATGGTGCGCAAGGGGCAAATGGAGTAGTTCTAATAACATCAAAACGAGGGAAAATACAAAAAGCTATGATTTCCTACCGGGGAGAAGCAAGTCGGTTGACTCCTACGCGAAGGCCACGTTACGCTAATTCATATGATTATTTGTCTCTTTATAATGAAGCTCTCCGTAACGAGGGAGAGGAAACTGAGTTTTCGGATGATGTGCTTGAATTATATAGAACAGGTGAAGACCCTGATTTGTACCCCAGTGTCGACTGGTGGAACACATTGATTAATGATTATACCCACAATACTCGACATACATTAAATTTTAGAGGAGGGACGGAAAGAGCACGTTATTTTGTTTCAGGAGCCTACTTTTCCGAAAGCGGTTACTTTAAATCAAATTCCGAATACGATAATAATGCAAGGTTGAGTAGATATAATCTTAGAAGTAATATCGATATCGATATTACAGATAACACATTGATGCGAGTCGATTTTAGCGGGCAATACCTCACTCAAAACCGCAGCAGGCAGACCAGTCAAGACATTTTTAACCGAATTTCTAGAATTCCTCCGTATATAATTCCAGCTGTCTATTCTGATGGAACATTCGCACAACATCCTTCTGTTACTAATAACAGACAGAACCCATGGGTTTATTTGACTGAGACTGGTTATCAAAAGACATATCGATCGTTTATTCAATCTAGTGTACATCTCGAACAGAAACTGGATTTTATTACACCGGGCTTAAAAGCTAGGGGGTTGATTAGTTATGATTCAGATAACAATTACTTTACTTCCAGGACCAAAAATCCACCAACTTATTACGCAACAGGTAGAGATGAAGAGGGGAGTTTAATTTATACGCAAATCCAGAACGAAGTGAAATTTGCAGATCCAGCCTCTTCAAACAATAGTGTAAAAAAAATATATATGGAAGCCGCGGTAGATTATGAAAGAAACTTTGACGCTCATACTATTACTGGTTTGCTGCTTTTTAATAGACACCATAGACAATTACATAATCAGGCTTTGGCTTATCGTAAAGAGTCATACGTGGGAAGAGCTACTTATAATTATGATAATAGATATGCAGTGGAGTTTAATTTTGGATTAACTGGGAGTGAACAATTTGCGAAAGGGCATCGTTATGGTTTTTTTCCAGCAGTAGGCTTAGCGTGGAACGTTTCGAATGAACCTTATTTTCCTTCTGTGTTAGAAAACACGATCTCTAACTTAAGGTTCAGGGCATCCATTGGTAGGACTGGAAATGATGAAACTGGCGGAGCTCGTTTTTTATTTAGATCCACGTTCAGCGACGTAGGATCTTATGCATGGGGAATAGGCAGTACAGGGACTACAAACAGCTTGTCGGGCTTGGTGGAAAATAGGTTCGAATCTCCAAGTATATCTTGGGAAATTGAGGAAAAGAGGAACTTAGGGATAGATCTTGCACTTTGGAATAATAGAATAGATATATCTTTCGATTATTTCAACGATGAGAGGACTAGTATTCTCCTCCAAAGACGTACTGTATTGAATGTCGCTGGGTTCCGACAGGCCCCTTGGCAAAATTATGGTATAGTACATAACAAAGGCGTTGATGGTAATGTCAACTTTACCCATGTTATTGGTGATTTTACTCTGTCGAGTAAAGCGACAATTACATATGCTAGGAATAAAATTATTGAATATGATGAGTTGCCTCCTCCCTTCGACTGGATGAAAAGAACTGGCAAGCGTTTGGTAAATCAATACTCCTCTTCACAACTGCCTCTTATTGCCGAAAGATTGTTTGCCGAAGATGATTTTGATATTTCATACGACGGTGCTGGTAATAAACAGTATACTCTAAAAGAAGGTATTGTAGGCTCCCCGTGGGCCCCCCAAACATTTCCAGGTGATATTAAATATATGGATATAAATGGTGATGGCATCATTGATAATAATGACAGAGTTTATGATCCAGAGGGCTATCACCCTCAAATCCCTGAGATGGTATATGGATTTGGTTTCGGGCTAGATTATAAAGGGTTGTATTTTAATGCTTTCTTTCAGGGAGCTGCGAATGTTACAGTGAATTTAAATCACACATCAGCTAGTTTTATGCCTTTTCATTGGGGGCTTATCGAAAGTAATGTCCGTCAGGAAATCGTTGAAGACAGATGGACTGAAGATAATCCCAACCCAAATGCGTTTTTTCCACGGTTACGTGTAACAAATATGGGGAATAATAATACACATAGTACATTCTGGTATAGAAACGGTAATTTTTTACGTTTCAAAAACTTAGAACTGGGATATAATCTGAACGAAAAAATAGCCGAGAAATGGGGCATTACAGCTTCTCGGATCTACTTGATGGGACATAATATTCATGTGTGGGATCAAGTGAAAATATATGATCCAGAAACTGGAAATAGTGACGGAGGTACTCGTTATCCATTATCCAGAACCTGGACACTAGGATTAGAAATCACGTTCTAAATATAAAAAACTTCTTACAATCTTATTACAATATCTAAAGTAAAAAACTTATGAAAAGCAAATATATATTGTTTTTGCTAATAATATCAGGGATTGTCTCATCATGTTCAGATTTTCTGGATGTTTCTAAAGAATTGGCAGAACAGCGAAGTTATGAATCTATTTTCAGCAATCCTGAAGATACGCGACGTTGGCTTATGAACGCATATGTAGGTATTCCCGATCCAACGAATATATTTTCATCTAATGGATATGGTCATCCCTGGCCTATCCTTAGCGATGAACTAGATTTAAATGCTCAACCAACAGATTGGAATATTGAACAAATAACTTCTTCTCATTTTCGAGCTCATAGGTGGAATAATTATTGGTTATATATTAGACAAGCAAATGTCTTTTTAGAAAGGGCAGTAGTAATTCCCCCATCGGGCGATGCAGATTATATTGATGAATCTGAACTTGTCTTTTTAAAGGCTCAGGCAAGATTTCTCAGAGCATATTATCATTATTTGCTGTTCGAATTATATGGTCCCATCCCGATCATGGATTATCTGACCTCTCCGGAAGATATGAATATTGATTATGCCAGAAATTCGGTAGATGAAGTAGTTCAATTTATCTATGAGGAATTAACAGCTGTAGCTGAGGAATTACGAGACCCGAATTTAGGTGATGTAAATACATTGGCTATTCCAACTAGAGGAACTGCTCTTGCTGTGAGGGCAAAACTGATGGTGTATGCGGCAAGTCCGTTGTTTAATGGTGGGTACGATGCGGCCCTAAAAATTACCAATCATGATGGTAAGCGTTTATTTCCAGATTATGATGCAAGTAAATGGCAACAAGCGCTGGATGCCTGCAAAAGTTTTATAGATTATGCTAATTCTGGCCATTATGAACTTTATAAAGAGTTAGATAGTAATGGGAGTATTGATCCAGATAGGAGTATTTACGAGTTACACAATTCCTTCAATAAAGAGATTATTTTCGCACGATCTAGCGTGAATTGGGGAAGTGTATCCGGCCCTTCTGGTTTTGATGGTCTCTCTTTACCTAGAGGTGCTAGGGGTGGAACGCAAGGTACGGGGCATCTATCTGTTTTGCAGGAACTAGTAGATGATTTTTTCATGATGGACGGACTTGACATATTGGAGTCGCCTTTGTACTCCGAAGAAGGTTTCACGAGTGATGCATCTGAAGATCTTACAGGTAATACAGAAACAGGTACATTCAGAATGTATATAAATAGAGAGCCCCGTTTTTATCAGTCTGTTTTTTTTAATGGCCGTAAATGGCATATAGGTGGAGAACAGATATTATTTAATAAAGGAGGAAATTCGGATAATAGAGTTCCTAATCATGCTAAAACAGGGTACATATCTTATAAAAGGCTACATCGATCAGTTTATAACGAAGGTACCCATCCCAAAAGTATGTATAGACCTGGAATTTTGATGAGATTAGCCGATCTTTATTTATTATATGCTGAAGCTTTGAATGAAGTAAATCCAAGTGATCCTGACGTAATTACATATATCGATTTGGTAAGGGAAAGAGCAGGTATACCTTTGCTAGAGAATGTTAAACCTGAAATTATGGGAAACAAAGAGCTTCAACGGGAAGCTATACGTCATGAAAGAAGAATTGAATTAGCAACTGAGGGACAACGTTACTTTGATGTAAGACGATGGATGATTGCAGAAAACACACCAGGGGAAGGGGGACAAGGAGGTGATTTTCACGGCATGAATATGGATGCAGAAAATCTGGAAGGATTCTATACAAGAACTGTGATTGAAACTCGCCGTTGGGACGAAAGAATGTATTTGGCTCCTATTCACATAAACGAAATGCAAAACAGTAATTTATTAGTGCAAAACCCTGGTTATTAATGTAAAATATACCACCACCCTACATTGAATGAAGCGTTTTCCGGAGATAGTGATTGAAAAAACAAGTGAAACTTATTGAAAACAAAATATGATGCATACGAGAAATTTGTATATCCTGGTATTTTGGGCTGTTTTTTACCTGATGACAGGATGCAGCAACCATGTGTCTACCCAAAGTTGTGAAACTTTTATCGAATTACCGGATCCTACAACAGACACCTTGGCAGATTGGTCTTCTGTTTTGTCAGGTCTCCATGCATCGTTCGTAACGATTGACAAGCGATTTCCCAAATCTGTTTTGCCAGAAATCGAGATCAAGAAAAAAGAAATAATAACAGGCTGGAAAGGAGAGAAAGTTTCCGCTCAAATATTGTTGTGGACAAGGGAAGATGCTGAAGAAGTAAAAATTGAATTTAGTGATTTTAAATCACAGAGCAGAATATTACCGGCATCAATTGCGCAAGCCAGGTTTGTACGTTATGTGATGACCGATGAGTTCGCAGAGGGATGTGGATACAGAAAGCCGGAAGATTTTGCGGCTTCACTATCGCCTGATATGTTGGATAACCTGCACTGTTTTGATGTAGAGGCAGAGAGTGTACGTCCGGTCTGGGTAAGCGTAGAGATCCCAAGGGATGCGGCTACAGACATTTACCACGCAACGGCTGAGGTAATTGTAAAAAGGAGGGTTGCTCAGTCTTTTGAGCTCAATTTGGAGGTGGTCGATCATGTATTACCTAAGCCATCAGAATGGACTTTCCATTTGGATCAGTGGCAGCATCCATCAGCTGTTGCACGCGTGGAAGGCGTGGAAATGTGGAGTGATGCACATTTCGAGGCAATGAAGCCGACTATGCAGATGTTGGCCGATGCGGGGCAGAAGGTCATTACAGCCACATTGAACAAAGACCCTTGGAACGTACAGACTTTAGATCCCTATGAGGATATGATCATCTGGACGAAACATCAGGATGGTTCCTGGAGTTATGATTATACTGTTTTCGACCGTTGGGTGCAGTTTATGATGAACTTAGGCATCAACAAGATGATCAACTGTTATTCCCTGATCCCTTGGAACAACGAGATCCGTTATAAAGATGAGACGACAGGAGATTTTATAGACGTGCGAGCTGATCCTGGTACACCAGTTTTTAAAGAAATGTGGGGTAGTTTTTTGATTGATTTTATGGGTCACTTGAAAGGTAAGGGTTGGCTGGAGAACACTAATATTGCTATGGATGAACGGGATCGTGAGTCGCTGGATGCCGCTTTCTATCTGATCGATTCAGTTGCTCCACAGTTGGGTGTCTCATTTGCGGACAACAAAAAGACTTACCAACGTTATCCCAACAGTAAAGATATCAGTGTGTCTTCTCAGGATCCCTTCTCATTGGAAGATATGATTGACCGGAGAAGCAGAGGACTGAATACGACTTTTTATGTTTACTGTGCTACGGAATTTCCCAACCAATTTACCTTTTCTGATCCTGCCGAATCTACTTATTTAGGTTGGTACGCCGTAGCTGCCGGTTTTGATGGCTTTTTAAGATGGGCTTTTAACTCCTGGGTGAAAGAACCGATGCTGGACTCGAGATTTAGACAATGGCCGGCTGGAGATACGTATATTGTTTATCCAGGAGGTAGAAGCTCTATTCGTTATGAGCGTATGCTGGAAGGGATACAGGATTTTGAGAAGATAAACATTCTTAGGGAACAGCTAAAAACCTCAGGGGCTGTGGAGTTTTTGGCTGAGCTTGATCAAGCAATCAAAAAGATGGAAAGTGTTGAAAGAAGGAAGAGTTGGAATACAGATCTGAATGAAGCAAAACAAGTATTGAATGAAGTGGCCCGTAACTTACAGCGTCCGTCTTTCTAAACGAAGAGGAAATCAGAACCGTTTTATCGGAAAATAAGGCGATATCTAATAAAATAAAGGCACTTATGAAAAAACCAGAAAACACAAGGAGAGGATTTATTAAACAGGCATCCGTTGGGGCGGCTGGATTATCTTTTGACAGTATATTTTCAAGCTTTAAGGGTAAAAATTATGCGAATACTTTGGAAAGCAATGAACGCCCGGCAGGAAGTCACCATGTCTTGCAACTGAGGGCTGATCCTATCCCGACGGTGCGGGTAGGATTTATAGGTGCCGGCAACAGGGGAGGAAAAGCTGCACGGCGTTTTACCTTTATAGAAGGAGTAGAGATCAAAGCGATATGTGACCTTCATGAAAACCGTGTTAAAAATGCGCAGAAAACCATTACAGACAAAGGCTTTCCCCGTGCAGACGAATATGTGGGGGAAGAAGTGTGGAGAAAGGTTTGCGAACGGGATGATATTGATCTTATATACATTACAACCTATTGGGCCAACCACACTCCCATGGCTGTCTATGCGATGGAACAGGGCAAACACGTTGTAACTGAGGTTCCGGCAGCGATCAGCGTTGAGGAGTGCTGGTCGCTGGTAAATACAGCTGAAAAGACCCGTAAGCACTGCATGATGCTGGAGAACTGCTGTTATGACTTTTTTGAGCTTACTACGCTTAACATGGCCCAAAAGGGGGTTTTCGGAGAACTCGTGCATGGAGAAGGAGCTTATATACACGACTTGCGGTCACAGTTGAAGTCAAAAACGAATTGGCGTACGAAATACTATGAGGATTATACTGGTAACCCTTACCCTACACACGGATTGGGTCCAATTTGCCAGGCAATGAATATTCACCGCGGGGATAAGATGAACTTCTTGGTCTCTATATCATCTGGTCAATTTGGGATGACGCAATACTTGAAGGATACCTTTGGAGAAGATTCGTCCGAAGCCGGGAAGCAATATAAAATGGGAGATATGAATACTACGATCATCAAAACAGAAAAAGGGAAAACGATAATGGTTCAGCATGACGTGACTAGCCCAAGGCCATACAGCCGTTTGCATACTTTGAGTGGAACAAAAGGGTTTGCTCAGAAATATCCCAGTCCGGGGATTGCTTTGGAACCGGACGCACACAATTTTCTGGATAAGGATACCTACAATAAACTGGTGAAAGAATATGAGCATTCTTTCATTACCAAGATTGGTGAGTACGCAAAAGAGGTAGGCGGACATGGTGGGATGGATTTCATCATGGATTATCGGCTGATTTACTGTTTGAGAAACGGGTTGCCGCTAGATCAAGATGTATATGATGCTGCTGAATGGTCCTGTTTGTTCGAACTGACAGAAAAGTCAGCTTCCAATGGGGGTGTCCCTGTACAAATACCCGATTTCACCCGTGGTGACTGGAAACTGCTTGATGGGTTAGACTTTGCCGACTATAATTGAAAATCTACCACAAACACGTGAAAGAATGTATAATGATGTATACATGAAAAAATACGGAATAACAGTAATCTTTTTAAAAATCATGACAAATATAAAAAAACATTGTAATATTGACACGTCAAAAAAATATTCGAATCTAAAGTATAACAAATATTTATTTTTATTAATATTTGTTTTATTGTTCGGTGGCAGTAACTTTGCATTCCAAAATGAGTCTGATAAACTTCCTCGACCAAAACTTGTGGTAGGGATTGTAATTGACCAGATGCGTTGGGATTACCTTTATCGTTATTATGAACGGTATGGCTCAGATGGTTTTAAAAGGCTATTAGACGAAGGGTTTTCCAATGAAAACACCTACATCAGCCACCTCCCCACGTCAACAGGGATCGGCCACAGTACTATTTATACTGGATCTGTTCCTGCTATCCATGGTATTACCGGAAATAGTTTCACTTTTAATTCCACTGGCAAAGGTGTGAACTGTGTCGGGGATACGAATGTACAAAGCATTGGCACTTCCTCAAATGACGGACAGAAGTCGCCTGTGAACCTGCTGGTCAATACAATCGGGGATGAGCTGAAACTGGCGACCAATTTTAGGTCTAAAGTGATCGGAATTGCCATCAAGGATCGGGGTGCCATTTTACCTGCCGGCCACGCTGCCGACGCTGCGTATTGGCTTGATTACAAAAGAGGAAAATGGATAACCAGCACTTATTATATGGATAAGCTCCCTCAGTGGGTAGATGCTTTTAATGCCCAAAATTTGGCGGAAAAGTATTTGGCTGGAGATTGGAATACTATCTATGATATTAACACCTATGTCCAAAGCACGGCGGATAACAAGCCGTATGAAGGTTTATTGAAAGGGCAAGAATGCCCTACTTTTCCAATTAAAACCTCAGAGCTGTACACCTCTGAGGATTACAGCGTGATTACTGGCACGCCTTTCGGGAACAGCCTTACCTTGGATTTTGCAAAAAAGGCGATTGAAGAGGAAGAATTAGGCGCTAGAGGGGAAACCGATCTTTTGGCTGTCAGCCTTTCTTCTACTGATGCTGTTGGGCATAGACTTGGAATTAACTCTATTGAAGTGGAAGATACCTATCTTCGTCTGGACAAGGATATAGCAGAGTTTTTAAACTATTTGGATGAGACACAGGGCAAAGGAAATTATACGGTTTTTTTGACAGCAGATCATGGCGCTGCTCATAACACCCAGTTTCTTCAAGAACATAAGATGCCTGTTTATCCTGCTGATCTTTCAATAATGAAAAAAGAGATGAACGAGCTTCTTGAAGAAAAGTTCCAGATAAAAGATGTGATAAGAAACGTAGGAGCTTCTATGATTCGGTTTAACTATAAACTGATCAATGAAAACAAGCTTGATGAGCAGGAGATTCGGGATATCTGTATGGAATATCTGAGAAGGGACCCGGATGTTCTTTTTGTGATCGATTTTAATAAAGTCGGGGATGCCGCGATTCCGGAAGAGATTAAAAGTCGTATGGTGAATAGTCATCATCCGGAAAGGTCAGGAGGTATTCAGTACATTTTGAACCCAAACTCTGGACCATCGACGCAGAAAGGGACTTCACATAGCAACTGGAATCCCTATGATGCTAAAATCCCTCTGGTGTGGATGGGCTGGGGGATCAAAAAGGGAGGCCGATCGGTTAAACAAGTGCATATGACTGATATTGCGCCCACCGTATCTTCTCTATTAAGAATACAGCCTCCCAATGGAAATATTGGAAAAGCTTTAAATGAAGTTTTGGATTGAAATTAGATCTTATCTGTTTAATTGACTTAGGCACGTAATAAATACGATTAAAGTTAGTAGATTAGCGTAAATTAACATCAAAAATATGGAGCTAAGATTCAAAAGCATGTCTCTTTTCGATTTTCGAGAAATTTCCAGACAAAGACAGCTGCCAGTCATACTTGGCTGATGGATATTCCGGTAA
>Ga0079225_10002729_pt1 | contig 10233 bp, 11 predicted proteins | sample Poulit2012_FD_76344 | JGI IMG/M metagenome (GOLD analysis project Ga0079225, IMG submission 76344) | Agricultural soil microbial communities from Georgia to study Nitrogen management - Poultry litter 2012 | ecosystem: Environmental > Terrestrial > Soil > Agricultural land | place: USA: Georgia...
TCTTCTTTCGTATAATGTCCTTTTCCTTTTAAGACCGTTACTCCTCTTTCCATTTCAGTATTAATTAAATCGGCAATTTCCCTATGTTTTTTTGAAATAATAATTAAACCTCTAGCAGAATAAGCACCCTCTTGAATAAAATCGATGACACGAGCTCCGATATAAACTAATAATAAAGTGTATACTCCTTCACGCATATTTAAGTAAAAGATTATCGAAGTCGTAATAACGAAAAAATCGAATAAAAACAATGTCTTACCCATACTCCAGCCTATATATTTGTTAACGATCCGGGCAATTATATCAACACCACCAGTAGTCCCACCGTAACGGAAGATAATACCGAGTCCTGACCCGATAAACACACCAGCAAGGATAGCGACTAGGGTCATATCTTTCTCTAAATCGATAGAAAAGCTATATTGTTGAAATAAGGTTAAAAAGCCTGAGACAGAAAATGTACCAATTAATGTATAAATAAAGGTTATCTTACCTAACACTTTCCATCCGATGAAAAATAGCGGTATATTAAAAGCTAGATATGTAATTGCCGGGTCCCATTTGAATAAAAAATATAACAGCAAAGTAATTCCAGTAAATCCGCCTTCACCTAAATTGTTCGGCATATTAAAATGAACAATGCCAAAGGAAAAGACGGCAGAACCAATTAAAATAAATAAAATATTTTTTATACGTAAACCAAACATTTCTTTCCTCCTTATTATAGTTGTCATGACTTGTCGTTCTTTAGTATAGTCAATAAGTGTGGTCGTTACAATTATAAATATATTTGTTGTAAAACGAAAATGTTTTAGCTAACATTAAAGTTAACGTAAATATAGTAAGGAGTTATTAGCTATATGTCGAAAATTTATACGACGAAAGAGATTGAACAGATAGTTGATCAGTACATTTCTCAATTTGAGGAAGGTTACTTTTCCCCTCTAGCATTAACTGCTCGCTTATCGGAGGAAGTAGGCGAATTAGCGCGAGAAATTAATCATACTTACGGGGAAAAACCGAAAAAGCCGACGGAAGAAGTAAAAACAATTGAAGAAGAAATCGGTGATATTTTATTCGTGTTAGCATGTTTTACAAATTCCCTCGACTTAGATTTATCGAAAGCGTTCCATACAACGATGACAAAATTTGAAGAAAGAGATAAAGACCGCTGGACGCGTAAAAATAAAGATTAATGATAAAGTAGGAGGATTTTAATGACAACATCAATCGTATTAGCCGGTCCACGAGGTAAGATGGGACAAGAAGCACTTAAAATGATCACAAATACACCAGAGTTTAAACTCGTAGGTGTCATTGATCGTAAACGGGAAGATATTTCTTTTGAAAAGGAGGATATCCCTGTATTTTACGATGCTGAACAATGTTTTACAAAGTTAAAACCAGATGTATTTATAGATTTAACGATTCCAGAAGTCGGGTTTTTACACACGAAAGCAGCTCTAGAAAATAAAGTCCGGGCTGTTGTAGGTACGTCGGGTTTTACTGAAGAAAACGTAAACGAGTTACGTTCGATTGCAGAAAAGAACAAAACAGGCTGTATTATCGCTCCTAACTTTGCTTTAGGTGCGGTACTTATGATGGCTTTTGCAAAAGTTTCAGCTAAATTTTTCCCTGATGTAGAAATTATTGAAAAGCATCACGATCAAAAGATTGATTCACCATCGGGTACAGCGGTAAAAACAATCGAATTAATTCAAGAAAATCGTAAACCGAAAATCCAAGGTCATCCTGAAGAATACGAAACAGTTGAAGGGGCAAGGGGTGGAGATGTCGATGGTATTAAAGTACATAGTGTGCGTTTGCCGGGTCTTGTAGCTCATCAAGAAGTAATCTTTGGTGGCAAAAGCGAGCTTTTCACGATTAAACACGATTCTTTTCATCGAGAATCATTTATGGGTGGGCTGAAATTAGCAGTTGAAAAAGTAACGGAACTTGATTCGTTAGTATATGGTTTAGAACATGTCATGGGACTTGATTTTGTCTAAACTTCTGCTTAATATATGATTGGAATTGTTACTATATAATAATTGTTTTAATTTGTGAACAAATGTATACAAAAGAAAAGTAAACATGGTATGATAATAACGTATGATTAAAAAAACTTATAATAAACGTATAAAAATATTAAACGTTTATCTTTTGATGTTCAACAATCGTACACTATTGTCAGCGTACTCTAAAAAGGATGTATGAACATGATAAAAGTAGGCATAACGTGTTATCCAACGATCGGTGGCTCAGGGGTTATTGCAACAGAACTCGGTAAAATGCTAGCAGAACATGTTGGATACGAAGTGCATTTTATTACGTCTAGTTTACCTTTTCGTTTAGATTGTGTAAATCCAGAAATTCATTTTCATGAAGTGGAGATAAGTCATTATCCTGTATTTCAATACCCACCTTATGATTTAGCTTTAGCAGCTAAAATGGCGGAAGTAATCGATCGGGAACAGCTCGACATATTACACGTACATTATGCTATGCCTCATGCAATAAGTGCTATTTTAGCTCGAGATATCGCAAAACACGATGTAAAAATTGTGACAACCTTACATGGAACCGATATTACGGTCTTAGCTTTTGACAAAACGTTTAAAAAAATGATTACATATGGTATAGAAAAATCGGATGCGGTAACAGCTGTTTCACAAGATTTAATAACTCGAACGAAACAACATTTGAAAGTTGACCAAAATATCGAAGTCATTTATAACTTCGTAAATGAAGATGTATATTATAAAAAAAATGCCGACTATTTAAAACAACATTACCAAATAGAAGATGATGAAAAAGTGCTGATTCATATATCGAACTTCCGAAAGGTAAAACGAATTCCCGATATAATTGAAACCTTTTACAATGTTCGAAAGAAAATAAAAGCAAAATTAATGTTAGTCGGCGATGGTCCGGAATTACAAACAGCCTTCGAGTTAGTTGATCATTTCAACTTAAATGAAGATGTTTTATTTTTAGGTCGACAAAAGGATATTAGTAACTTATTATCAATCTCCGATTTAATGTTATTATTATCCGAACAGGAAAGCTTCGGTCTTGTCCTTTTAGAAGCAATGGCATGTGAAGTACCGGCAATAGGAACGAATATTGGCGGAATACCGGAAGTAATTGTCCAAGGAGAAACAGGTTATCTTGTCGACTTAGGTGATGTTAAAACAGCTGCAAAAAAGGCCGTCGATCTTTTATCAGATGAAGATCGTTTAAAACAGTTTCGGACATCAGCCTTTGAGCGGGCGAGAACTGTTTTCCATTCGAAGACGATTATTAAGCAATATATGAATTTATATAAACGATTATTAAAAGAGTAGTGAAAGGTGAAACGATGGAAATTCAACGAATTGACGCATTTAGAAAAGCAATTCCGCTTCTTAAAAGATTAAATCAAGCCGGCTTTGAAGCTTATTTTGTCGGTGGTTGTGTTCGCAATTACTTGTTAGGTGTTGACATTAACGATATCGATATAACAACAGATGCAACCCCCGAACAAGTGGAGAAATTGTTTCACCAAGTTATTCCTGTTGGCGTAGAGCACGGAACAGTCATCGTCCGATTTCATGATCAATCTTATGAAGTAACGACCTATCGAAAGAAGGATGCTAACACCAATGAATTTCACTTTAGTGACCGCATAGACGAGGATTTACTGTATCGTGACTTTACGATGAATGCTTTAGCGATGGACATACATGGTCGCATTATCGATTATGTTGAAGGAAAAAAAGCGATAAAAAATCGTCTTATCGAAGCAGTAAACGATGCTGAGAGTCGTTTTCGAGAAGATCCATTACGAATGCTTCGGGCAATTCGTTTTGTCGCTCAATTTAATTTTTCAATAGAAAGACGCACACTGCAAGCGATTAATAATTTACGTCACTTAATTGAAGGTGTGGCAATCGAACGTATTAAAGACGAAACGGATACATTAATTAAGGGTCCTTATTTTAAAAAGGCACTATATTATTTACATCATACAAAATTAATTTATTCGCTACCCTTGTTCAAGGAACATAAACAATTTATCGAGATATTAGAGAAAGAAACGTCACATTTTGAATCTTTTTCTCATATGGTAGCATTGTTATATTACTACGATCGGACGATTACTCCTTCACGTTGGATAAAAGAATGGAACGGTTCAAATAAAGAGAAAAAAGATGCTCAATTATTAACTGAAGCGCTTTTTGCATATGAAAAAGACGGAATGACCCCCTGGATTGCCTATCGTTTACCAGAGGCTTTACATAAGCCCTTTGTAAAAATAATTGATACAATGGACGAAGGGTCGCTTTCAATCGAACAACTTAGATATTTTACGAAAAACTTAACAATTCGTTCACGAGATGAACTAAAGGTTAACGGTTATTTATTAATGAAATGGTTTCCAAACCGTAAACGAGGGAAATGGTTAAAAGAAATGCTCGATGCAATCGAGTATGCAGTTGTAATGAATCAACTCGTGAACGAAGAAGAAAAGATAAAGGAATGGATTACATGTCATCCACTCGCAACAGATTAATACGACTGTTATCTCAACAAAAAGAAGAGTTTATTTCCGGACAGAAATTATCCGAATTACTTAATGTATCCCGCAGTGCGATATGGAAACATATGAACGAATTAAAGAAAGATGGATACGTTATTGAAGGGGTCGCTAATAAAGGTTATCGTATTGTCAAATTGCCCAATATCGTTAGTGAAAATACGATTGCTTGGGGTTTAAATACTAATTGGATAGGTAAAAAAATCGTCCATCAAGAAAAAATTCCCTCAACGCAAATATTAGCCCATCAATTAGCCCAAGAGGGAGCAGAGCATGGTACAATAATCGTAGCCGACGAACAGACAGACTCTCGAGGACGAGTGAATAAACGTTGGTATTCGGCTAAAAATAAAGGGCTTTGGTTAAGTATTATTTTACGGCCAAGTATATTACCGTATTTAGCACCACAATTAACTTTATTAACAGCAACTGTTTTAGCCGATGTACTTCAATCACACTGTTGTATTACTCCACAAATAAAGTGGCCTAATGATATATTAATTAATGAAAAAAAAGTAGCAGGTATACTAACAGAAATGCAAGCAGAGCAAGATCACGTTTTATATGTAATCGTCGGAATTGGCTTAAATGTTAATCAGACGAATTTCAAAACAGATCTTAAAGACCGAGCAACCTCTTTATATTTACAAACAAATAAAAAGTGGGATCTGGTCCCGATTCTCCAGCAACTTTTACGTTCTTTTGAGCTAAAATATGATAATTATTTACTCGATGGTTTTCAAAGTGTAAAAGCAGAATGGGAAACTTACGGATTTAAATTAAATGAACCGTTGAAAATAAAAACGGGCTCCGAAGAATTCGAAGCGATATTTCGAGGAATCGGGGAGGATGGGGCCCTGCTTGCCGAGCGACATGAAGGAAATATTCAAAAAATATATTCAGCAGAAATAGCTTGGTTTTAGGAGGATTATCATGTTAACTACATTAGATTTACTTAAGATGAAAAAAGATGGTAACAAAATTACGATGGTGACAGCTTATGATTATCCATCAGCAAAACAGGTCGAGGCTGCGAATGCTGATATGATTTTAGTTGGAGATTCGTTAGGTATGGTTGTCTTAGGTTATGATTCGACAACGAAAGTAACATTAGAAGATATGATCCATCATACAAAAGCTGTTAAGCGAGGTGCACCGAATACGTTTATCGCTGTCGATATGCCCTTTATGACTTACCATGCTTCAGTTGAACAATCCGTTAATAATGCTACAAAGCTTTTTCAAAAAACGGACGCCCATGCAGTAAAAATTGAAGGACGAACAGCTCATACCTTAACGTTAATAGAGCGTTTAACTGACGGTGGAATTCCAGTTATTGGACATTTAGGTTTGACACCACAACACGTTCATGTCCTCGGTGGCTTCCGAGTGCAAGGTCGCGATGAAGCAACACGTCAAAAGATTAAAGAGGATGCTATAGCAATAGCTGAAAGTGGTGCTGTAGCAATTGTGTTAGAAGGAATTCCAGAAGACTTAGGAAAGGAAATTACAGAAGCTATTCATGTTCCTACTATCGGTATCGGGGCAGGTATTCATTGTGATGGACAAGTCCTTGTATACCACGATATGTTAAAATATGGCACGGACCGTTTTCCTAAATTCGTTAAAAATTATGGTGATTTTGATACAATAGGAGTAGAAGGGATCGCTCGATATGTTGAAGAAGTAAAGAACGAACAATTCCCTACAAAAGATCATACGTACAATGCATAATAGTTGAAAGGATAAGCAGGTAAATTACAATGAAAATTATACGAACGATTAATGAAATGAAAACACAATTAAATAAAGTGAAAGATAAAAGTGTCGGCTTTGTTCCGACGATGGGCTATTTACACGAAGGACATCTATCATTAGTACGAAAAGCCCGTGAGGAAAACGATATCGTCGTCATGAGTATTTTCGTTAATCCATTACAGTTTGGACCAAATGAAGATTTCGATCGATATCCTCGGGATGAAGAACATGATAAAACAGCCGCAGAACAATCAGGAGTCGATTTTCTATTTATTCCAACAGTTGACACAATGTATCCTGAGAAATTAAATATCGAAATCAAAGTTACAAAAGGTACTGACGTCCTTTGTGGTCGTTCTCGTCCAGGACATTTCGATGGTGTGGCAACGGTTTTAATGAAGTTATTTCATATCGTTGAACCAAACCAAACTTACTTCGGATTAAAAGATGCGCAACAATTTTCCGTCGTAAATACACTTATAACTCAATTAAACTTTCCGATTCGTTTAGTCGGTTTACCAACTGTTCGCGAAGAAGATGGTCTTGCAAAGAGTAGTCGTAACGTTTATTTATCGGAGAAGGAAAGAAAAGAATCGACAATTTTATATAAATCATTACAACTCGGTCAGCAATTAGTTAAAGATGGTTGTAAAAACAGTAAAAAGATTGTCGAGAAAGTAAAGGCATATATTCACGAAAATACAAGCGCAACAATTGACTATGTCGAGCTTTTAAGTTATCCTGACCTAAATCCAATAGAAGAGATTAATGAGCAAATTATTATAGCTATTGCTGTGCATTATGAACGTGCACGATTAATTGACAATATTATTTTAAGTCCTGAAGGAAAGCAAATTGACACTATAATAAAGTAAGGGGAATAAAGATCATGTTTCGTACTATAATGAAATCAAAAATTCATCGTGCTCGGGTAACCGAAGCTGATTTAAACTATGTAGGAAGTATTACAATTGATGCTGATTTACTCGATGAAGTTGATATTTTACCAAATGAAAAGGTTCAAATCGTAAACAATAATAACGGTGCTCGTTTTGAAACGTATGTAATTCCAGGAAAACGTGGCTCTGGGGTTATTTGCGTAAATGGTGCTGCGGCCCGGTTAGTCGAAGAAGGTGACGTTATTATCATTATCGCTTATGCTTTAGTAAACGATGAAGAATTGCACGACTTTCGACCAAAAATTGCGATCATGAATGAACATAACGAAATTGAACAGTTTATAGAAGAAGAACCGCCATTTACAGTTATGTAAAAGATTCACATTGTAGTTGTCATTATTTAACAATTCATTTATAATAGAGAAGCGTGTTGATATTATGATCCAAAATAAAATTCAAATTAACTGGAAAAGAGTACTTTTATATGTACTCTTGTTTTGTATTCTTATTATCATATTTTATTTAGTGTTAACTTTTAGGCAAATTTACAAAAGTAAAGTCGAACGATTCGATAAAGTTGAAGCTTTCGTTTATGAGCATACTACAGTCAATTCGATTGAAAATATAGAATATTTCCAAGATGAGGAAGGATATTATACATTAATCGCTGAAGATAGGACTGGAGAAAAAGTATATGTCTTTTTACGAAATGATAAAAAGTTTTCAAAAAATCATTTATACATCGTCAAAGCAAAGGATATGGTTGCTCCTGAAAGTTTGGAATCAGAATTAAAAAGCGATTGTATAAGTTGTGAACTAATTCGTTCAACACCGGCAATGATTGACGGTATACCTTTATGGGAGTTAACTTATATCGATAATGACGATCGTTACGTAATCGAATATAAATATTTAGAAAATGGCGAAACTTATGAAAAATTACGCCTTTCTAGAAAATATAAAAAGGAATGATGTATATGCAATTATCAGACCGCGTACTGGCGCTATCACCATCATCAACATTAGCAATACAAGCAACAGCTAAACAATTACGAGATGAGGGTCATGACGTAATTGGGCTCGGGGTTGGTGAACCTGATTTTAATACACCACAATATATACTCGATGCAGCTCAAGAGGCAATGAATAAGGGTGAAACAAAATATACACCATCCGGTGGAATCTTACCTTTAAAAGATGCAATCATCGAAAAATTGAAAGCGGATAACAATCTCACGTATACAAGGGATGAAATAGTTGTCACAACAGGGGCTAAATATGCTTTATACGCTTCTTTTCAAGCCTTATTAAACGATGGTGATGAAGTAATTATTCCAACACCTTATTGGGTGAGCTACATCGAACATGTAAAGTTAGCCGGAGGTGAGCCAGTTTTTATTGAAGGCTTTGAATCAAATGACTTTAAAATTACTGCCGAACAATTAGAAAAGGCAATTACTCCGAAAACAAAAGTATTAATTTTAAACTCACCGAGCAATCCGACAGGAATGATTTATACAGAAGAAGAGTTGAAGAAACTTGGCGAAATTTGCCTTAAATATAACTTAACCATTGTTTCCGATGAAATTTATGAAAAATTGATTTACACAGAAGACCCTCACATATCCATTGCCGCTATATCACCAGAGTTAAAAAAGCAAACGATCGTCATCAACGGGGTTAGCAAATCCCATGCAATGACCGGTTGGCGTATCGGTTATGCAGCAGGACCAGAACATTTAATTAACGCAATGACAAACCATGCTTCTCATGCAGTGTCAAATCCGACCTCAATCGCACAGTATGCAGCGTTAGAAGCTTATGCTAATAAAGAAGAAGATAATAAAATTTATGCTGAAATGAAGTCAGTTTTCTCCGAACGATTAGATTGTTTTTATGAATTAATTAATGATATTCCGGGATTATCTTGTAGAAAGCCTAAAGGCGCCTTTTATATTTTTCCAAACGCTACTAAGGCTGTAGAAAGAGGAGGCTTTGACTCGGTAGATGATTGGGTTAAAGCGCTTTTAGAGGAAGAAAAGGTAGCCCTCGTACCTGGAAGTGCTTTTGGAGCACCAGATAATGTGCGCTTATCTTATGCAACTTCTCTTGATTTACTAGAGGAAGCAGCAGAGCGTATTAAACGATTTGTTGAACGACATAGTTAAATGATAAAGTGTTTCTTCAGAGGAAGAAACACTTTTTTCATGTTATACTGGTGTAGAGGTGTGCCGAAATGGATGATCATAAACTTTCTTCATTACTACAAAACCAAATCGCTATTCCAGAAAAATTACTTATAAACTATGCTAAAATAGGTTTAGATGAACAAGATGTAATGATCTTACTGCAATTGCATCGCTTTTTACAACGAGGGATTGACTTTCCAACACCAGGCGAAATAGCTAATACATTAACTATAGATGAAACGGAATGTTCAGCAAAGTTACGGGATTTATTCCAACGTAATATGATTGATATCATCGAATATAAAAATGAACAAGGTAAAATTAGTGAAGCTTATTCTTTAGAACCACTATGGCAACGACTTTTAGGAAAGGAAAAAGATGTCGAGGAAAAAACTAGACAAGAAGAAGGGAATTTATTCGTTTTATTCGAACAAGAATTCGGACGACCTCTTTCACCCTTTGAGATTGAGACAATTAGTGTTTGGCTCGATGATGATGGACTAAAGCCAGCATTAATTGTATCTGCTTTAAGAGAAGCTGTTTTAATGGGGAAATTAAATTTTACATATATTGATCGCATTTTGCGTGAATGGAAACGTAAAGGAATCACCTCTGTTGAACAAGCAAAAGAAGCAACAGATAATTTTCGTAAAACAAAAACTGTTAAAAAATATAAACCTGAAAAACGGGATCGTTCAATTTATTTCAATTGGTTAGATGGGGATGGGGGAGCATAATGTTAAACAAAAAACAAATACGCTATGTCTTAGATACGATGGGGCAGATGTTTCCAAATGCCCACTGTGAA
>Ga0079225_10002731_pt1 | contig 10231 bp, 11 predicted proteins | sample Poulit2012_FD_76344 | JGI IMG/M metagenome (GOLD analysis project Ga0079225, IMG submission 76344) | Agricultural soil microbial communities from Georgia to study Nitrogen management - Poultry litter 2012 | ecosystem: Environmental > Terrestrial > Soil > Agricultural land | place: USA: Georgia...
ACAACAAATTAGGCAAAATGTCCATCCGACATTAGTAATGGAACAACTCACACTTCAAATATAGAGGTGATATTCATTGGTTGAAGTGGTTGGTGTTCGATTTAAGAAAGCGGGAAAAATTTACTATTTTGATCCCGGTCATTATAAAATGGAAGAAAATTATCGTGTCATTGTCGAAACAGTCAGAGGGATAGAGTTTGGTCAAGTCGTTATAGCTAATCGTCTTGTCGCTGAGGAAGATGTCGTTTTACCATTAAAAAAAGTTATTCGTATAGCAACAAAAGATGATATTGACCAAGTAATGCAAAATGAACGAGAAGCTAAAAAGGCATTTTCAACTTGTTTGGAAAAAATTGACTTACATCATCTAGAAATGAATTTGGTCGATGTCGAATATACACTTGATCGTAATAAAATTATTTTTTATTTTACAGCAGATGGTAGAGTCGATTTTCGAGAACTCGTTAAAGATCTTGCAGCAATTTTTAAAACACGAATCGAACTTAGACAAATCGGTGTTCGTGATGAGGCAAAAATGTTAGGTGGCATCGGACCGTGTGGGCGAATGCTCTGTTGTTCAACGTTTCTTGGTGACTTTGAACCTGTCTCAATCAAAATGGCTAAAGATCAAAATTTATCATTAAATCCAGCGAAGATCTCTGGTTTGTGTGGTCGTTTAATGTGTTGCTTAAAATATGAAAATGATGATTATGAGCAAGCAAAGCGTGAACTACCTGATATTGGCGAAAGTATTGCAACGCCATATGGTCAAGGTGAAGTTATCGGACTGAATATGCTTGAGCGACTCGTTCAAATTGAAATATTAGCTGATCAAAAGGTTATCGAATATACTTTGGATGAATTAATTGATCAGGACCTTATTTCAACGCAAGCCACAAAGTAGGTGGGGTGTAGAGATGTGAATAAACGGGAAATTTTTGATCAAGTGTCTGATATGGAACAGCAAATTGGCGAACTTTACGAACAGCTAGGTGATTTGAAAAATCAAATTGCTGATTTATTAGAGACAAATCATCGTTTATCAATGGAAAATCATCATTTACGCAACCGGTTTGACGAACCTCAAGAAGAAAAAGTAGCTAAAGATGAGCGATCTGAGTTAAATTTACCGGGAGAAGGTTATGATAATTTAGCACGCCTTTATGATGAGGGTTTTCATATTTGTAATTTAGAGTTTGGTAGCCCACGTCGTAATGAAGATTGCATGTTTTGTTTAGACTTTTTAAGTAAAGCAAAATAAAGAAATCGAGCTGTCGCTACATCGTACATGTGTTGACAGCTTTTTTCATTTTGCTTCTTTTAATAGACGGAGGAAAACGACATGGTCCGATTGAAAGAAGACGAACGAATTGATTATGCAACGAAAGATCAAACAATAAAAATTATTCAAAGTGAGAACGTTTTTTCTTTTTCTTTAGATGCGGTATTGTTAGCTAATTTTACATATGTACCGATCAAACGCGGAAATATTCTCGATCTAGGAACGGGCAATGGTATTATTCCCTTGTTATTAAGTCGAAAAACATCAGCTAAAATAACGGGTATAGAAATTCAACAGCGATTAGCCGATATGGCTAAACGTTCAATGATGTTAAATCATTTAACTGAACAGATTGACATTATACAACATGATTTAACACAATTACAGTCACTTTTGCCACAGAGTCATTTTGATGTGATTACGTGTAATCCACCTTATTTTGCAACGCCAGCATCGACAGAACATAATAAAAATGATTATTTAACGATCGCCAGACATGAAGTATGCTGTACGTTAGAAGATGTCATTCAAGCGTGTAAACGATATGTAAGACCTGGTGGTAAAGTCTCTTTTGTTCATCGTCCTGAGCGACTCATTGATTTATTAACTCTTTTTCGCAATTATCGCCTCGAACCGAAAAGATTACGATTTATTTATCCAAAGATTGGCAAAAATGCTAATATGGTATTACTTGAAGGGGTTCGTGATGGCAAAGCAGGTTTAAAACTTTTACCTCCGCTGTACATTTATCAAGCGGATGATACGTATACCGATGAAGCGAGAGCGATTATTTATGAGTAAAAATAAACATTTAGTCTATATTTTACAATGTGGCGATGGGTCGTTATATACAGGCTATACGAATAATTTGCAGCGTCGCCTCCAAATGCATGAAGCTGGAAAAGGGGCTAAATATACACGTGGTCGAGGGCCATTTCATGTTTTGCATGTTGAATATTTTCCAACGAAAGCAGAAGCGATGCAACGTGAATATTATATTAAGCAACTAAGACGTGAACAAAAATTGTCCTTAGTTACTGCAAAAAAAGGAAGCGATCAATCATGAACATTCAAGCAAGTTTTGCCACGTCTGAGTATGGAAAATTGTATATTGTCCCAACACCGATTGGTCATTTAGCTGATATGACATATCGAGCGGTCCAAACGTTGCAAGATGTTCAATTAATTGCTGCGGAAGATACACGTCATACGAAAAAGTTACTCAATCATTATGAAATTAGTACACCGCTCATCAGTTATCATGAACATAACGAACAGGAGCGATCAGATCAATTAATCGATCAATTAGTCAATGGTGAACATATAGCGCTTGTGAGTGATGCAGGGATGCCAGGAATCTCAGATCCAGGACACATACTCATTCAACGAGCGATTGCTGCTGAAATAGCAATTATTGTATTGCCAGGAGCAAATGCAGCGTTAACGGCATTAATCGGCTCTGGTTTATCAACGGACAAATTTTTATTTTATGGTTTTTTACCTCGAAAGCAAAAAGCGAAGCGCGACATATTAGCAGCATTAAAAAACCAATTAGAAACAATCATTTTTTATGAATCACCTTTTCGTATCAAAAATACGGTCGCAACCATTTATCATGAGTTAGGCAATCGACAAATAGTCATTGCCCGTGAATTGACCAAACAATTCGAAACTTATATTCGTGGCAAGGCTTCAGAAGTTAATCGTTGGTTAAAAACAAATGACATTAAAGGTGAGTGTTGTCTGATCGTATCAGGAAGTGAGCAAGCTGAAAGTAATGAACAATCGCTATGGTGGAGCCCCTTTTCTGTTGTTGAACATGTGAACCATTATAAAGAAACAGAACATTTAACGACAAAAGAAGCGGTAAAAAACGTCGCTAAAGATCGTCAAATGGGTCCAAGAGATGTTTATCAAATGTATCATCGCTAATGATCTGTTCTAAAGTTATGAAATTTATCAATTATTTCAAAGGATCATTGAAATGACAATCAATGCTAATGTTTAAATATATTTATAAAATGATTGATTACTCATGAAGTGTCACTATTCATTGTTTTTAATTTAAATACAAATGGAAAAAATATCGTAAAATAGCTACAATATATAGGGAAAGAGTCTACTCATCGATACAGGAGGAAAAATGATGGCAAATGATAAAAAAACATTTTATTTAACGACCCCGATTTATTACCCAAGTGGTGATTTACATATCGGTCATGCATATACAACCGTTGCTGGTGATGCAATTGCTCGCTATAAGCGAATGCGAGGGTTTGATGTCAGATATTTGACAGGAACCGATGAACATGGTCAAAAAATTGAGCAGGCCGCCAAAGAAGCGGGCAAAAGTCCACAAGTATATTTAGATGAGATCGTTGCTCGCATTCAAAAGTTATGGAAAAAATTAAAAATAACGCATGATGATTTTATACGAACGACTGAAGAGCGACATAAAAAAGTTGTCCAAAAAATTTTCACCCAGTTACTTGAACAAGGTGATATTTATTTAGATGAATATGAAGGTTGGTATTGTATATCATGTGAAGCCTTTTTCACAGACCGGCAACTTGATGATGGATGTTGCCCTGATTGTGGGAAAAATGTCGACAAAGTAAAAGAAGAATCATATTTTTTCCGAATGAGTAAATATGCTGATCGCTTAATTCAGTTTTACGAAGACAACCCACAATTCATTCAACCTGAAAGTCGTAAAAATGAAATGCTTAATAACTTTTTAAAGCCGGGTTTAGAAGATTTAGCCGTTTCTCGAACGACTTTTGATTGGGGAATTAAAGTTCCCGACAATCCTAAACATGTTGTCTATGTATGGATTGATGCCTTAACAAACTATATTACAGCTTTAGGGTACGGAACTGATGATGATAGTAACTTTAAGAAATATTGGCCAGCAGATGTTCATTTAATGGCCAAAGAGATCGTCCGTTTCCATTCCATTTACTGGCCGATTATTTTAATGGCTTTAGATTTACCATTACCAAAACAAGTGTATGCACACGGTTGGATTTTAATGAAAGATGGTAAAATGTCAAAGTCAAAAGGAAATGTGATCGACCCAGACGTTTTAATTGATCGTTATGGCTTAGATGCTTTACGCTATTATTTACTCCGTGAAGTTCCGTTTGGGCAGGATGGTGTATTTACACCGGAGGGGTTTGTTGAGCGAATAAATTTTGATTTAGCAAACGATTTAGGAAATCTGCTCAATCGAACGGTGTCAATGATCCAACAATATTTCGCTGGTGAAATTCCTGCATATAAAGCGAGTGTTACACCGTATGATGAGCAACTTGAAGCAGTTGTTAAGGAAACTGTTACAAATGTTGAAACAGCTCTAGATCAGATGCAGTTTTCTGTCGCTTTAACGACGATTTGGCAGTTGATTAATCGAACGAATAAATATATTGATGAAACAGAACCATGGGTTTTAGCGCGTGATGAAAATAAAAAAGAAGCTCTCGGTTATGTCATGGCGCAACTTGTTGAATCTTTACGAAAAATCGCTATTATGTTACAACCCTTTTTAACAGAAGCACCTATGGAAATGTTTAAGCAGTTAAATATTACTGATGAACATGCCAAAACATGGGATAGTTTATATGATGAACATCACGTACCCGTAGGAGCGCAAGTTAACAAAGGCAAACCACTTTTCCCGCGTTTGGATGCAAAAAAAGAAACAAAAGCGATTCAACAAATGATGCATCGTCCAGTAGAACAATCGGATCAAGCGTCTGAAACACCACAAATAACGTTTGATCAATTTAGTCAAATGGATTTACGAGTGGCAGAAGTTATCCAAGCCGAGCATGTGAAAGGTACCGATAAACTCATTAAACTGCAGTTAGATCTCGGAAAAGAAAAGCGTCAAGTTGTTTCAGGAATTGCTGAGTATTATACACCGGATGAACTGATCGGTAAACAAGTGATTTGTGTAACAAATTTAAAACCTGTAAAATTACGTGGTGAATTGTCGGAAGGTATGGTTTTATCCGGGGAAGATGATGCAGGCAACTTAGTTTTAACAACGATTGCTGGATCATTACCAAATGGTTCAATCGTTAAGTAAATCGTGCTTCCAAAGGGTTGTCCACTATGATGTGGGTAACCCTTTTATATATGTTTTAGACGTTTAAAAAAATATAAGGGATGATGTTTGATGTTATTTGATACACATGTTCATTTAAATGCTTATCAATTCGCTGATGATCGTGAAGCGGTCATTGAGAGAGCATTTGCAGCCGGTGTTCGTCATATGGTCGTTGTTGGATTTAACGAGGAAACAATTCCCCTTGCCTTAGAAATCGCTGAAACGTATGAAACGATTTATGCAGCGATTGGTTGGCACCCTGTTGATGCGATCGATTGCACATCAGACGATTTAAAATGGATTGAATCGTTAACAAGTCATCCAAAGGTTGTTGCACTTGGAGAAATGGGTTTGGACTATCATTGGGATAAATCACCAAAAGATGTTCAAGCAGACATTTTTCGCCAACAAATTCAATTAGCGAAACAATTAAATTTCCCCATTATCATTCATAATCGGGAAGCAACCGAAGATGTCATTCAAATTTTACAAGAGGAAAATGCAGCAGCAGTTGGTGGTATTATGCATTGTTACAGTGATTCTGTTGCTTACGTAAACCCGAGTTTAGACATGAATTTTTATATTTCGCTTGGTGGTCCTGTTACATTTAAAAATGCTCAAGATCCTAAAGAAGTCGCAAAAGTTGTGCCAAGTGATCGGTTGTTAATTGAAACAGATGCCCCCTATTTAGCACCACATCCTTATCGAGGAAAACGTAATGAACCAGCATATGTTCGTTTAGTCGCTGAAGAGATTGCCAAATTACGCGGGCAATCACTCGAAGAAATTAGTGAGCAAACGACTAAAAATGCCTTTGAATTATTTCGGATATAGTAATCATTGACATATTTGTCATGAACTTGTAATATTATGCGATTTAAAAAGATAAATTGCGAATAGACTAGTGCAACACTAGTCTATTTTTTAATGGGCTGATCTTCAAGTAGCCGTTAAAAACACTGTTAAATCAATAGTTATAGCGATTACGATAAAAAAAGAGATTCGTTTATCTGTAATAAAGACGTAATGTAAACGTAAACGGTATGACTTTGACTTGGCATGTAACAGTTTATATAATCGGATTTGATATAAGGAGGCTATATCATGAAATCCATTGAGAGGCTTTTATCGGCCTTAAAGCCAAAGCTAGTTTTTCCAAGTGTTGCTATTTTGGCCATTATTGTTTTAGCTAGCCTTGGTATTTATAAGGCGACGCAAGCTACGGTTGTTGTCGCTGAAGATGGTAAATCAGAAACGATTAAAACACATGCTAAAACAGTGAAAGATTTATTTGATGCACTCGATATTAATGTGAATGAACATGACGATCTTTCAGAAGATCTTCATGCAACCGTTGAAGATGGAATGGAGATCGAATTTAAAAAAGCAAAACATATGATGTTAACGGTTGATGATCAATTTGCAAGTTATTACACAACAGCAGAAACGGTTGAACAATTTTTAGATGATGAAGATGTGGAAGTTACCGAACATGATGAACTATCCCATCGTTTGTCAGATGAAATTACTGAAGATATTCATATCCAAGTAACAAAAGCTTATCCGATCACTATTTTTGATGGTAAAGAAAAACAAAACGTTTGGACTGTGGGCGGAACTGTTGAAGAATTACTTGAAAAAAATGATATTAAGATTAAAAAACATGATAAAGTAAAACCGAACATCTATGAACAAGTATTTGAAGATCGAGATATTAAAATTACTCGTGTAAACTATGAAGAAGAAAAAGTTGAAGAAACTATAGATTATAAAACAGAAAGAATTGAAGATGACACGCTTGAAAAAGGCAAAGAAAAAGTTGTTACAGAAGGCGAAGCAGGAAAACTCGTTAAAACGTATCGGTTAACGTTTGAAAATGGAGAACAAGTCAAGCGTAAGAAACAAGAAGAAAAAGTGACAAAAGAGCCGACAAACAAAGTCATTGCAGTTGGTACCAAAGAACCTGAAGTCGTTCAATTAGCACAAGAAAAACCTAAGAAAAAAGCGAAACAATCAACGAAAGAACCGTCGAATGGAAAAGAATTTACGATGCATGCTACAGCATATACAGCAAATTGTAATGGATGCTCAGGATATACAGCAACAGGAATTAATATAGGCGCTAATCCAAATAAAAAAGTTGTCGCTGTTGACCCATCAGTTATTCCGCTCGGCTCACGTGTATGGGTAGAAGGCTATGGTGAAGCAATTGCTGGTGATACGGGCGGTTCAATTAGCGGAAATCGAATTGATGTTCACGTACCTGATAAATCGGCAGCATATTCTTTTGGAACTCGAACAGTCAAAGTAAAAGTGCTAGATTAAACCATTTATAAAAGTACTCTTACCATGATATGATGGTAAGAGTATTTTTTATGAAAGAGGTTCACAAGGATGAAAATAAAAGAAGTGATTGTTGTTGAAGGCAAGGCAGATCGTTTAAAAGTGTTGCAAGCTGTACAGGCTGACATTATCGAAACGAATGGTTCAGCCATTAGTGAACAAACGTTGAAAATCATTAAACATGCGGCAAAGAAGCGGGGTGTGATTGTATTGACAGACCCTGACTATGCAGGGGAACGGATTCGTCAAATCATTCAAGAAGCGGTTCCCGAATGTAAACATGCGTTTTTAACGAAACGACAAGCCACACCGAAAAAGCAAACAGATAATTTAGGGATTGAACATGCGAGTGTCTCCAATATTCAACGCGCATTAGCGGGTGTTTATGAAGTTGTTCCTAATCAAAAGTCTCCCCTCACGAAAGCTGATATGATTGCCTTAGGATTAATTGGCCAACAACAGTCGCAAAAAAAAAGAAGAATGTTAGGCGAACGATTAAATATCGGGTATCCCAACGGTAAACAGCTTCTTAAACGATTAACAATGTTTCAAATCTCAAAACAAGAATTAATTGATACATTAGAAGCGATTGAGCAGGAGGTAAATGATGAAAAATCGTAAATATATTGCGACACCTTCACGAACAAAAGAAATTTTAGCAACACATGATTTTTCTTTCAAAAAGAGTTTAGGGCAAAATTTTTTAATCGATGTCAATGTTTTAAAAAATATTGTTAAACATGCGGGTATTTCAAACGAATCAGGTGTCATTGAAATCGGTCCTGGCATCGGCTCCCTAACCGAACAATTAGCCATCCATGCAAAAAAAGTGATCGCTTATGAAATTGACCAACGCCTTGAACCATTGCTCGCCGAAACGTTACAAGCTTACGAAAACATTGAATTGATTTTTACCGATATATTAGAGGCAAATATTCATGAAGTAGTTAAAAAACACTTTTCTCATGTTGCGGACATTCATATCGTAGCAAATTTGCCGTATTATATTACGACTCCAATTATCATGAAGTTGTTAGAAGACAAATTGCCGATCACTCGACTCACTATGATGACCCAAAAAGAAGTTGCTGTAAGAATGAGTGCATTGCCAAGTGATAAAGATTATGGGTCCCTTTCAATTGCTGTACAATATTATACAAAAGCAAAAACGGTTATGGATGTCTCGCGTCATGTTTTTATGCCAAAGCCAAATGTCGATTCGGCTGTTCTAACATTGACGGTTCGAGAAAAACCACCCGTGGAAGTCATCGATGAGCCTTATTTTTTCGCCATCGTTCGAGCAAGTTTTGCCCAGCGTCGAAAAACTTTACGTAATAATTTAATCAGTTATTTTAAAGATCGCTTACCGAGGAAAGTCATTACAAACACGATTCAACGAGCAGGCATTGATGGGCAACGACGTGGTGAAACATTAACAATCCAAGAATTTGCGATGTTAGCGAATGCTTTTTATCATATCGAGCACAGATAGATCCGCCAAATGACTTAGCAAATGCACAAGACATTTAAAAAAGCATACACTATGCATAAGGTTGATGAATGAAATTAGAGGTGGGCGTATGGATCTAGCTGTAGGTGATCTTGTGACTCGTCATTCTTATGATCATGATTTACTCTTTCGGGTACATGCGATTCAAAATGATTTAGTTATTTTACATGGAGTTGATTTACGATTAATTGCCGATGCTCCCTTGGATGACCTTGTCCGAATATCTGATACAGAATTAAACCGACGGCGGAGAGCAGATCGGATGCAAACGGAAACTTCTTATCGATTGTTTCGCCAAGATTATCAACTTATCCAACGAAAAACTGATTATGAAATAAATGATCAGTTTACAGAGGCGATTAAACCTTTTCATCTCCCGGCAAAAATACTCCATTTAGATGGTGATCAAATATACTTGCGCAAATGTATACAACTTTATGAACGAATCGGTTTACAAGTTCATGGCATTCATATGAAAGAAAAAGAAATGCCTTCAGAAATACAATCACTTATTCAACGACTCCAACCAAACGTCGTTGTCATTACAGGACATGATTCATATTCAAAAAGTAAAGGCGATAAAAATGAATTACGAGCTTATCGCCATTCAAAATACTTTACAGAAGCTGTTCGAGAAGCGAGACGAATGTTTGCTGATTTGGACCAACTTATTATTTTTGCCGGGGCTTGTCAATCACATTTTGAATCAATCATCCGAGCAGGCGCCAATTTTGCTAGCTCTCCCGGTCGCATCAATATTCACGCCCTTGATCCTGTTTATATATGTGCTAAAGTCGCTTTTACTCCATTTATGGAACGAATTAATGTTTGGGATATTTTGAAAAATACTTTAGCGGGTGAACGTGGAATTGGTGGGATCGAAACAAAAGGGTTATTACGGGTTGGTATTCCTTTTGTTGAAAATAATTTATAAGTAATATGCATATATTTATTAATCGTGGGCAAATTAAACGATAACAATTGA
>Ga0079225_10002732_pt1 | contig 10229 bp, 7 predicted proteins | sample Poulit2012_FD_76344 | JGI IMG/M metagenome (GOLD analysis project Ga0079225, IMG submission 76344) | Agricultural soil microbial communities from Georgia to study Nitrogen management - Poultry litter 2012 | ecosystem: Environmental > Terrestrial > Soil > Agricultural land | place: USA: Georgia...
GCGACGACGACGGCGACGGCAGCCACCCACTCACCGATGACGGCGTCCGGGCGCCAGCCCACCGCGAACGCGACGCCGATGACGAGAGCCGTCGCGACGAGGTTGCGTATGACGCTCGCGACCACGTGGCCGGTCACGACGGCGGAGCTCACGATCGGCATCGACCGGAAGCGAGCGACGATTCCGGCCTCCATGTCACCGGCGACACTGAGTGCTGTGCTGCCGGCGCCGAATCCCGCGCACAGCAGGATGATTCCGGGAACGACATAGTCGACGTAGTCGGGTGTGCCGGTGTTCATCGCGCCGCCGAACACGTACACGAACAGCAGCATCAGTACGACAGGCAGCATCACCGCGGTCAGCATCACGTCGACGTTGCGGATCGTGTGGCGCAGGCTTCGCGTGATCATCACGCGTGAGTCGGCAATGGTGTAGGCAACGCTCATCGTGCGGCCTCCGTGGGTTGTTCGGTGAGGGAGAGGAAGACGTCGTCGAGGGACGGACGGTGCAGTGAGAGGCGCGCGACGGGGATCGATGCCGACTCGAGCTGACTCAGCAGTTCACGTATCTGGTCGGCGGATCCGTCGGTCGCAACGTCGATCGTGTGGCGGGCCGGATCTGTAGCGACCGCTTCGAGTCCGCGCGAGGCACGCTCGAACGCGTCGGCTCCGGAGAACTCGAGTCGGGCGACCTCGCCCTCGAGGTCGGCCTTGAGCTCGTCGGCGGTGCCCGCGGCGACGATCCGCCCGTTGTTCAGCATCGCGATCCGGTCGGCCAGCTGGTCGGCTTCTTCGAGGTATTGCGTGGTCAGCATGATCGTGACGCCGTCGGCGACCAGCCGGCGGACGGTCTCCCACGTCTGCTCGCGACTTCGTGGATCGAGCCCGGTCGTCGGTTCGTCGAGGAACAGCAGAGGCGGTCGGGTGATCACGCTGGCGGCGATGTCGACCCGTCGGCGCATGCCGCCCGACAGGGCCTTCACCCGACGGTCGCGTACGTGTTCGAGATCGAACTCCGCGAGTAGCTCGGACGTGCGGGCCCGTGCCGCCTTGGCGTCGAGCCGTAGCAGGCGCGCCATCATCATCAGGTTCTCTTCGGCGGTCAGGACGTCGTCGATCGCCGCGTACTGCCCGGTGAGGCTGATCGAGCGGCGCACGCCGTCTGGGTCGGTGAGGAGGTCGTGGCCGGCGATGGTGGCCGATCCGCCGTCGGGGCGTACGAGCGTCGACAAGATGTTGACCGTCGTGGTCTTGCCGGCGCCGTTCGGGCCGAGCAGCGCGAACACCGAGCCTCGATCGACCAGCAGGTCGATCCCGTCGAGGACGATCTGTGTCCCGTACGCCTTCCGCAGTCCGGAGACTGATACTGTGTATGTCATACACGAAACTGTATATCGCATAAACAGTAGTGCGCAAGTGGGTGCGATGTTTGCGCAAGTCGATGCGGGAGGATAGAAGGAGGAGCATGACGTCCGATGCAGAGCCAGAGCTCCCTCCCGGACTCGACCTGATGTGGGGCAAGCGCGCCCGTGGTCGCAAGGGCCCGAAGCCAGGCTTGACTCTCGACGCGATCGTCGAGCAGGCGATCGCGATCGCCGACGCCGAAGGTCTCGCGGCGGTGTCGATGGCCCGGGTGGCCAAAGAACTCGGTTTCACCACCATGTCGCTGTACCGCTACGTCGACAACAAGGACGAACTGCTGCAGCTGATGTGGAACGCGAGTGCGACCGGTGCGCCGACCGTCGAAGGTGATGATTGGCGTACGTTTCTGTACTCGTGGGCGGTCGCGCAGCGCGCGATGATCGACGCGCGGCCGTGGATACTCGAAATGCCGATCGTCACGCCGCCGGCCGGTCCGAACTCGCTGAGGTGGATCGAACAAGCCCTCACCGCACTCGACGAGACCCCGCTCAGCCACGGTGAACGAATGGGGGTCGTCGGCCTGCTCAGTTCCTACGCCCTCGGTGAAGCGCGCATGTCGTACGACGTTCGTGTCGCGGCCGAACGAGGCGAGCGAGCGTTCGACTACGCCGCGGTCCTGCGCGCGGTCGTCGAGCGGGAGGCGTATCCGGCGTTGTACCGCACCGCCTGGTCATCCGAGATCGACGACCCGGATGGAAGCGGCGAGGACGAGAGCTTCCGGTTCGGGCTGGAAGTCATCCTCGACGGCATCGCGGCCCGTGTCGAGCGTGCCCGCTCATCCACCTGACGGACGACCGCTCGGCCCGTACGGGCGAGCCTTTAGAATGGGTGGGCGCAGCGTTGCGCCATCCCCGGACCCATCGATCAAGGAAACTCTTGTGGGCATTGTCGTGCAGAAGTACGGCGGCTCCTCGGTCGCCGACGCCCAGAGCATCAAGCGAGTAGCGCAACGGATCGACGCCTCGAAGAAGGCCGGCAACGACGTTGTGGTGATCGTATCGGCGATGGGCGATACGACCGACGAGCTGCTCGACCTTGCACACCAGGTCTCACCTCTGCCGACCGGTCGCGAGCTCGACATGCTGTTGACCGCCGGCGAGCGCATCAGCATGGCCTTGCTGGCGATGGCGATCGGCAACCTGGGCCAGGAGGCGCGCTCGTTCACCGGTTCGCAGGCGGGCGTCATCACCGACTCCGCCCACGGCAAGGCCAAGATCATCGAGGTCACACCGGGGCGTATCGCCAACGCGCTCGATGAGGGGGCCGTGGCCATCGTCGCCGGGTTCCAGGGTGTTTCGCAGAGCAGCAAGGACATCACGACACTGGGCCGCGGGGGTTCCGACACCACCGCCGTCGCTCTCGCGGCGGCGCTCGACGCCGACGTGTGCGAGATCTACACCGACGTCGACGGGATCTTCACCGCCGATCCGCGGATCGTGCCGACCGCCCGCCGCCTGCCCGAGCTCTCGTACGAGGAGACGCTGGAGATGGCGGCCACGGGAGCCAAGATCCTGCATCTGCGCTGCGTCGAGTACGCGCGCCGCTACAACATTCCGATCCACGTACGGTCGTCGTTCTCCACCAAGAGCGGCACCTGGGTCTGTCAGGCATCCGAGGAGAAGTCCATGGAACAGGCGATCATTTCCGGGGTCACCCATGACCGGAGCGAGGCCAAGATCACTGTCGTCGGAGTGCCCGACAAGGTCGGCGAGGCTGCCGCGATCTTCGACGTGCTTGCCGAGGCTCAGATCAACATCGACATGATCGTGCAGAACGTCTCGGCCGCCGCGACCGCGCTCACCGACATCTCGTTCACGCTTCCGCTCGCCGACGGCCAGACGGCCATGACGGTGCTCGCGCGGTTGAAGGACCAGGTCGGGTACGACCAACTGCTCTACGACGACGGTGTCGGCAAGGTGTCGCTGATCGGCGCCGGCATGCGGTCGCAGCCGGGCATCACCGCGAAGTTCTTCAAGGCGATCGCCGACGCGGGCATCAACATCGAGATGATCTCGACCTCGGAGATCCGGATCTCGGTCGTGGTCAACGAGGAGCAGATCGACGACGCGGTCGCCGCTGCGCACGCGGCGTTCGATCTCGACTCCGACGAGGTCGAGGCGGTCGTGTACGGAGGTACGGGGCGATGAGCGCGGCGTTGCATGTCGGCATCGTCGGTGCGACCGGGCAGGTCGGCCGGGTGATGCGCAAGCTCCTCGACGAGCGCGACTTCCCGGTCGCGTCGATGCGCTACTTCGCGTCGGCACGCTCGGCTGGCCGTACGCTCCCATGGCGCGGCGAGCAGATCACCGTCGAGGACGCCGCCACCGCCGACCCGTCGGCGCTCGACGTCGCGTTGTTCTCCGCCGGTGGTGCGACCTCACGCGAGCAAGCGCCGCGCTTCGCCGCCTGCGGTGTGACCGTTGTCGACAACTCGTCGGCATGGCGGATGGACCCGGATGTGCCGCTCATCGTCAGCGAGGTCAACCCGCAGGCCCTCGCCGACGTGCACAAGGGGATCATCGCGAACCCGAACTGCACCACGATGGCGGCGATGCCCGTGCTCAAGCCGCTGCACGAGGAGGCGGGTCTCGTACGTCTCGTCGCCTCGACGTACCAGGCGGTTTCGGGCAGTGGGCTGGCCGGGGTCGACGAGCTCGCCGAGCAGACGGCGAAGGTCGGCGACCGCGCGAGCGAGCTCACCCACGACGGGTCCGCGGTCGAGTTCCCGAAGCCGCACTCCTATGTGGCGCCGATCGCGTTCAATGTGCTTGCGATGGCGGGCTCGGTCGTCGACGACGGCTCGCTCGAGACCGGCGAGGAGCAAAAGCTCCGCAACGAGAGCCGCAAGATCCTCGATGTCCCCGACCTACGGGTGTCCGGTACGTGCGTGCGTGTTCCGGTGTTCACGGGGCATTCCCTGTCGCTGAACGTCGAGTTCGAGCGGCCGCTTTCGGTCGAGCGCGCGACCGAGTTGTTGTCCGGTGCGCCCGGCGTGGAGGTCGTCGACGTACCGACGCCGCTGCACGCGGCCGGCAAGGATCCCAGTTATGTCGGGCGGATCCGCCAAGATGTCAGCGTCGACGACGGTCGTGGGCTCGCGCTGTTCATCAGCAACGACAATCTGCGTAAGGGCGCGGCACTCAACACCGTGCAGATCGCCGAACTGCTCGCCGCCCGCTGACCCCAGCCCCGTGGGCCCGACGTTTGGGTGCGACACGCCGGCGTGTCGCACCCAAAACGTCCGGCCCACGGGGCGTTAGCGGGGGAGGACGAGTTCGATGATCCGGGCGAGCTCCGGGGTGAGGTCCTGCTCCGCCACCGTGACGTCTCGTCCCGCGACGCGCAGGTGGTACACGAACCTGTCCGGTTGGGGCGTCGACGACGCCGCGGCGGCGAGATTCGTACGGGTCAGCAGCTGCGCGACCTCATCGCCGACGGGACTCGTGGCGAGGTCGATCTCCCCTTCGACACTCATACCGGCGATGCCTCCGGTCCGCCGCACCCGCACGACGTCGCTGGGTGCCGATGCCTTCGCGGGGGCGACACCGACTGTGGACCACGCATCGGCGACGGCCGTGGTCTCGCGCGAGTCGGCGCCGAACAGGTCGGTCGCCGCCTGGATCGTGGCTCGCGCGAAGCCGGCGAAGTCGGTACTCGGCTGCAGTGCGTCGCCGGTCAGGGTGGCGTACCAGATCTGGCCCGGCGCCTGCCAGCTGTTGCCGCCGATCCCCGTCGCCGTCAGGTAGAACGCACGGTTGGGAATGCCCGAGTTGATGTGCACACCGCCGTTGTCGTCGGCCGTTTCGACGTAGTCGTCCATCGACCCCACCTGCGGATCCTTCCCGATGCGCGGGTCGTCGTACGCCGTGCCGGGCGCTTTCATCGAGCGCAGGGCGGTCGCATCGAGGTCCGGCTTGAACAGGCCCTGGCCGATCAGCCAGTCGGCTTCCTCGGCGGTCTGTCCGAGTATCCCCTGCTTGCACATCGAGGCGAAGCAGTCGGACATGCTCTCGTTGAGCGCGCCCGACTGTCCGGAGTACGTCAGCCCGGCGGCGTACTGCGTCACGCCGTGGGTGAATTCGTGGTACAAGACGTCGGGCGGCTTGGTGAAGCGTTCGAACACGGTTCCGTCGCCGTCGCCGAAGACCAGCTGCTCGCCGTTCCAGAACGCGTTGTCGTAATCCTGCCCGTAATGGACGGTCACCGAGACGGTCGACCCGGCGCCGTCGATCGCATCCCGGTCGAATGCCGATGCGAACATCGTGTGCACCTGTCCGGTCGACTCGTACGCCTCGTCGACTGCGACATCACCCGTCGGCGGTTGGTCGTCACCGCGTACGCGCGTACCCGGCAAGGTCTCGGTGTTGTCTGCCGAGTAGATCACCTTGGTTCCGTCGAGATCGTCGTCGGCGACGGGTCGTGGTTGCCGTGGCGTTCGTTGCGCGCGGAGGCCGGCGTCGACCCGGGTGGTCCGGGCCCCCGAACGGGCGGCGCGCTCGTCTGGGGCCTGCTCGGCCAGATGGGCGATCAGGTACGGCGGTATGAACGCGCAGGAGCATGTCATGGCCTCGTTCGTACCGCATCGGCAACGGGCACGCTACCCCGATGGCGGTTCCATTGACAGACAGTAACCGGCTCGGACAGGATGGCGAGCCATCCTGCAACGAATGTTGCGATGCGGCGAACGCGCAATCGGGCACATGCTGCAGCGGCCAGACCGACGCGGTGGTGTCTGGCGTACGAGGAGGCCATCATGCCGATCGACCGGCGACGTTTTCTCCAGACGACCAGCGCGGCCGCCGGGATCGCGGCGCTGCCTGCCATTCGTGTCAACGGCGCGACTGCTGCGCCACTGGCGGCCGGATCGGCGACGCCGCCGCGTGAACCAGGTGAGGGCAAAGGGCCGTTCGACAAGATGGTGATTCGCGGCGTCAACGTGATCGTCGGCGTCGGCGGGACGCTGCGGGGTCCGGTCGACATCGTGGTCGAGCGAGACCGTATCACGGGGATCCTGTCTGCCGGTACGCCCGGGCAACGGCTTCGCTCGAGTCGACCTCCCCACGATGCCGACCACGAGATCGATGCGACCGGCATGTGGGTCATGCCGGGGTTCGTCGACGAGCACACGCATTCCGAAGAGGGCGACACCTCGCGTACGTACGCCTACAAGCTCTGGCTCGGCCACGGCGTCACGACCGTGCGGGGAGTCAGCCTCACCGACAACGCCGCGGCCGTCGAGGACAAACGGCGTAGTGAGCGTAACGAGATCGTCGCACCGCGGATCGTGAACTATCAGACGCCGGGAAGCGGCTGGGACGACGGAGACGTCGACAATCCGGGCAAGGCCCGTCGCTGGGTCGACTGGGCGGCTGAGAACGGCGTCGACGGCATCAAGTTCTTCGGTACGGGCCCGTACTGGCGCCGCGAGATCGCCGCGATGATCCGGGCGGCCAAGCAGAACGCATTGGGAACGACGATGCACATGTCGCCGCCCATCTACGAGCAGCTCAACGCCGTCGAGCTCGGTCGGCTGGGCATCGGGACTGTGACGCACTTCTACGGTCATTTCGAGTCCCTGCTCAAGCACGGTCGCGAACACCCGAAGCCACCAGACTACGACTACGACAACGAGGCGTCGCGCTGGCGCGAGGTCGCGAAGGTGATCAACCACACCTACGAGCCGGGCTCGACCCAATGGTGGGACTACCTGCAGGAGCAGAAGTCGAATGGCGTGACGTTCGGGCCGACGATGACCGTGTACCAGGCCGGTCGAGACCTGCTGCGTGCACGCGGGTTGGAATGGCATCCGCGCTTCGTCCTGCCGTCGATGTGGAACTTCTGGGAGCCGAGCCCCCAAGCGCACGGTTCGTTCTATTACGACTGGACGACGTCCGACGAGGTCAGTTGGAAGCGATTCTTCAACCAGTACATGCAGCTCGTCCACGACTACAAGTCGATCGGTGGGCGGATCGCGGGCGGCACCGACCCGGGCTTCATCTACAACCTGTACGGCTTCGGCAACATCGCCGAACTCGAGCTCCTCCAAGAGGCGGGGCTGTCACCGGTCGAAGCGATCGAGGCCATGAGCCACAACACGGCCGAGACGATCGCGGAGCCGACGGGCAAGAAGCCGGAGTACGGGACGGTACGCGTCGGCATGATCGCCGACCTCGCTATCGTGCCGCAGAACCCGTTGGAGGACCTCCGGTCCATGTACGGCACGGGCACCGGACGGCTGAACTCCGATACCGGAGACATCACGCGGGTCGGCGGCGTGCAGTGGACGATCCGCAATGGTGTCGCGTACGACGCGAAGAAGCTCCTCGCCGATGTCACCGCGATGGTGCGTGACCAGAAGGCCGCGGGTGCCTGCGACGACGTCGATCCCGACTGGAGCGCTTCTGGGCCGTGTGGAGGTGGGCGCGGTATCGGCGTCGCTCCACGGGCGAAGCCGGCACCGGTAGCGGCTCCGCTGTCACGCGCTAGTGCCGCACGTACTCGGTGAACGCGTCGAGTGACTCCGGGTTCGCGAGCGCGCCCTTCGCCGCTGCATCGTCGGTGTCGGCACCGCGCAGAATGCGCTTGACCGGCACTTCGAGCTTCTTGCCCGACAACGTGCGCGGCAGGGCGGGAACCTCGTGGATCCGGTCGGGTACGTGCCGCGGCGACAGGTTCGACCGGAGCGTCGACCCGATGGTCTTCGACAGCTCGCGGTCGAGTGTCACGCCGTCGGCCGGCACGATGAACAAGATGAGTTCACCCGCGCCGCCCTCGTTGTCTTCGAGGTGGACGACGAGGCTGTCGGCCACCTCCGGCAGCGCCTCGACGACCGAGTAGAACTCCGCCGTGCCGAGGCGTACGCCGCCCCGGTTGAGGGTGGCGTCACTGCGTCCGGTCACGATGCACGAGCCACGCTCGGTGATGGTGATCCAGTCGCCGCGTCGCCACACGCCCGGGATGTCCTCGAAGTACGCCGCGCGGTAGCGAGAGCCGTCGTCATCTCCCCAGAACCCGACCGGCATCGACGGCATCGGTGCGGTGATGACGAGCTCGCCGAGCTGACCGATGACCGGCTTGGCGTTCTCGTCGTACGCCTCGAGTTTGCAGCCGAGGAAGCGGCACGAGATCTCGCCCGCGTACACGGGCAGCAGCAGGACACCGCCGATGAACCCGGTGCACACGTCGGTGCCGCCGGAGATCGAGGAGAGGTGCACGTCACCGAGCGCCTCGTAGACCCACTCGAAACCCTCCTCGGGCAGTGGTGCGCCGGTCGAGCCGACGCCGCGCAGGGCGGAGAGGTCAGCGATCTCACGCGGCTCGATATGGCGTTTGCGACACGTCAGCAGGTACGGGGCGCTCGTGCCGAAGTACGTCATCTCCGTGCGCTCGGCCATTCGCCACAGCTCGCCGAGGTCCGGTGCAGCGGGGTTGCCGTCGTACATCACGATCGACGAGCCGACCGCGAGCCCGGAGACCAGCAGGTTCCACATCATCCAGCCGGTCGTGGAGAACCAGAAGAAGTGGTCGTCGGGCCCGAGATCGTTGTGCAGCGCCAGCGTCTTCAGGTGCTCGATGAGGATGCCGCCGTGCCCGTGCACGATCGGCTTCGGCAATCCGGTGGTGCCCGAGGAGTACAGCACGTACAGCGGATGGTCGAACGGCACGGCTTCGTACGCGAGCTCACCCGGATCGGCGGTCAGGTCGGCCCATGACACGGTGTCGTCGGGGCCGGGACGGTCGGGCTCGAGGTACGGCAACCAGACGATGTGCTCGAGGCTCGGCAGCTCGGCGCGTATCGCCGCGACCTCATCTCGCCGGGAGACCGGCTTGTCTCCGTAGACGTAGCCGTCGACGGTGAGCATCACGGTCGGCTCGGTCTGGCGCCAGCGATCGACCACGCTGCGCGTACCGAACTCCGGCGCGCATGAGGAGAATGTCGCGCCCAGGCTCGCGGCGGCCAGCAACATGATCAGGGTCTCGGGGATGTTCGGTGCGTACGCCGCCACGCGGTCGCCGCGTCCGACGCCGAGCCGCACCAGTCCGGCCCGCGCCCGACCGACGTGTTCACGGAGCTCGGCCGCGGTCAGCCGTATCGGTGCGCGCGTCTGCGACTCGGCGAGGACGACGACGTCGTCGTCCGTGCGGCCCGGCATACGCAGCATCGCCTCGGCGTAGTTGATCGTGGTGTCCGGGAACCACACCGCACCTGGCATCGATGCGTCGGCCAGGGCGGTCTCTGGCGATGTGGCCGAGTCGAGGTCGGACAACCCGAAGTACTCCCAGATCGACATCCAGAACCCGTCGAGGTCGTCGACCGACCATTGCCATAACTCGTCGTATGTCGCGAACGACAGCTCGCGTACCTGCTCCAGCCACTCGAGGTAGTCGCCGATCCGCGTGGTCGTACGTACGTCGGCCGGCGGCGACCAGAGGAGCGTGTGTTCGTGCGGGGCGTTGACCATGCGGCTCAGTATGCCGGGTGGGTCATGTGTGGGTGCCGAAGTGGGTGACCAGCAAGTGCGAGACGAGGTATGTCACGGCACCGAGCACCGGTGTGACGAGCAGCATCCAGGCGGTGAAGACGATCGGAAGCAGCACGCCGAGCGTCACGATGGCGATCAGCAGGATTCCGAGCAGAGTCGTGGCGTTGGGATCATGCAGGCCGCGCCACTTCAGCAGGAATCGACCGATGAGCATCGACACGATCAGAACCCCTACCAGGACGACAGCTCCGACGCCGTCTCCTGCGGGCGTGTTGTAGATGACCTGGAAGGTCTGCATGCCCGCGTACACCAGGCCGGTGAGTAC
>Ga0079225_10002733_pt1 | contig 10226 bp, 10 predicted proteins | sample Poulit2012_FD_76344 | JGI IMG/M metagenome (GOLD analysis project Ga0079225, IMG submission 76344) | Agricultural soil microbial communities from Georgia to study Nitrogen management - Poultry litter 2012 | ecosystem: Environmental > Terrestrial > Soil > Agricultural land | place: USA: Georgia...
CAGCACCTGAGCCCGCGCCACGCCGTCGTGCTGTGCACCGGGAGCACCGCCGTCGTCCCGGACATCCCAGGTCTGGCCGAGGCCAGGGTGTGGACTTCCCGCCAGGCCACTGCGGCCACGCAGGTCCCCGAGAGCCTGCTCGTCCTCGGTGGCGGGGTGGTGGCCTGCGAGATGGCCAGTGCCTATGCCGATCTGGGTAGCGCGGTGACGATGGTGGTTCGCGGACACCGGCTGCTGGCCGGGGCCGAGCCGTTCGCCGGTGACCTGCTAGCCCAGGCGCTGTCCGATCGCGGGGTCAGGATCGAACTCGGTACCGAGGTCAGCAGCGTTGCCCGGCCCGAGACCGGCGGCCCGCTCACCGTCACCTACGACGACGGCCGCGAGGTGGGTTGCGCGCAGATGCTGGTAGCCACCGGCCGGGCGCCGCGGACCGCTGGAGTGGGCCTGCAGGTGGTGGGCCTGGGACAGGAGCAGGACCCGCCACGGCTGCGGGTCGATGAGACGATGCGGGTGCTCGATGCCACCGGGGCCGCCGTGGACTGGCTGTACGCCGTCGGCGATGTCAGCGGCCGGACCGCACTCACCCACCAGGGCAAGTACCAGGCCCGGGCCGCCGGCGACGTGATCGCTGCCCGGGCCGCCGGCGCCGAGGTCGATGACGCGCCGTGGGGGTCCCACGTGGCCACAGCGGATCACGGGGCCACCCCGCAGGTGATCTTCACCGACCCGCAGGTGGCGTACGTCGGCCGGACCGCGGCCGAGGCGCAGCAGGCCGGCTACCGCATCCAGGTCCTCGATGAGGACCTCGGCGCGATCGCCGGCGCGGCCTTGCACGCCGACGGGTACACCGGGACGGCCCGGATCGTCGTGGACCTGGACACCGAGACGATCCTCGGGGCGAGTTTCGTGGGGGCCGATGTGGCCGAACTGCTACACAGTGCCACCATCGCGGTGACCGGGCAGGTGCCTCTGCACCGGCTTTGGCACGCGGTGCCGACCTTCCCCACGATCAGTGAGGTGTGGCTGCGGCTGCTGGAGGCCTACGGCCGCCCGGGTTGGCGACGTTACCGGTAGACGAGCCGCCGCAACGCGGCCTCGGCCGGCCCCCGCATCTGTCTGAGTTCGCACCAGTACGACCCCAGGGCCAGCACCAGCCACCCGGCGATCGCGATCAGCGCCGTCGCCGCGGAGTTCAACGAGGAACCGAGCCCCAGGCCCCAGGCCGCCAGCAGCGGTGCGAACAGTACCGACTGGCCCAGGTAGTTCGACAGTGATCGTTTCCCCACTGCCCCGACGGTCACTACCAGCGGTTGCTGCGCCATCGGACGGCCCTGGATCCGGTGGGCGATCAGGGCGAACAGTGCTACGTATCCAAGGCCGCCGAACAGACCACTCACCGAAGTGGTCAGGTTGAAGATCCAGGAGAGGTGATCGCCCATCTGCAGGACGCCCAGGTGGTAGGTCGCGTGCGGGATGGCGCCGAGAAACGCCACTGTCAGGCCGAGCACCGCAGTGCGCCGCAACAGCGGCAGGTTCTGGCCGGGATTCTCCAGGATCTGATGCCGTGCCGCCCAGAACGCCAGCAGCAGCATCACCGGCACCACCAGGCTGAGCAAGCCTTGTCCCACCGCCTGCAGCGGCCAGGCGGCGAGGCGCATCAACGCCGCCGCCAGATAGTTGGACTCGGCGTTGATAGCGGTCATCTGGTCCAGGACGTTCACCGTTTCGAACTCCCCGGCGGGAACGAACGGAAGACTGATCAGCGCGAGCAGGGTGGCGGTGGACAGCACGCCGGTGAGGATCACGGCCCACACGAGCAGCGTTTTGTTGGCCCGGCGGAAGAAGATCGCCACCAGGATGAGCCCGACCAGCCCGTAGGCGCCGACGATGTCCCCGACCCACAGCAGTGCCGCATGCACGAAACCGAAGGCGATCAGCCACAGATGCCGGCGGCGCAGCAGCCGCCGGGCGTCGCGGTCCTGCACGCCGGCGGAGATCTGGCGGCGGTACAACTGCACGATGCCGTAGCCGAACAGGAAGGCGAACAACGGGTAGATGCGCCCGTCGACCGCCACCATGATCACTGCTTGCACGGCCCGATCCAGGCCGGAGCCGTCCGCGGGATGGACACTGCTCAGCCCAGGAGTCTGCCCGTAGAGGAACCACGGGGTGTTCGCCACCGCGATCAACAGCAACATCATGCCGCGGGCGAGGTCGGGGGCCAGAGCCCGTTCGCCGGCAGCGACCGGACCGCGGCGAGCAGGTGTCGGTTTCGGGTGTGTCATCGCCGCTCAGCGTCGCAGAACCGGTCGGCGAGTCACCACTGACAAGTGTCATGGTTAGACCACCGGCCGTTCGGGCCGCTGGCCCTCGCCCTGCACATCGGTGCAGTATCGATGCAAAGTAGCCCGGAAGGGTCCAAAATTGGTGGTGGACCCCCTCTGCAGGCCAGGCGAAGGAGCAGCCATGAAGAAGTTGATCAACGACGTCCACGAGGTCGTCGCCCAGAGCGTGGAAGGTTTCGCTGCGGCACATGCGGATCTAGTCATTTCCTCCGGTGACCCCGAAGCACTATTCATCTCCCGGGCAGGTGGTGCCAGCGCCGGCAAAGTCGGCCTGGTCAGCGGTGGCGGTTCCGGGCACGAGCCGCTGCACGGCGGATTCGTGGGCCGCGGCATGCTCGACGCCGCAGTGCCCGGCGCGATGTTCACCTCACCCACGCCGGACCCGATTCTGGCCGCCACCAAGGCAGCCGACGGTGGCGCCGGGGTGGTGCACATCGTGAAGAACTACACCGGCGATGTGCTGAACTTCGAGACCGCTGCCGAACTGGCCCAGATGGAGGACATCGATGTCGCCTCGGTCGTGGTCGACGACGACGTTGCGGTGCAGGACTCGCTGTACACCGCCGGCCGCCGCGGTGTGGCCGGCACGGTCCTGGTGGAGAAGATCGCCGGCGCCGCTGCCGAACGCGGCGATGACCTGCAGTCGGTGGCCGCAGTGGCCCAGCGGGTGAACGACAACATGCGCTCGATGGGGGTGGCCCTGACCGCCTGCACCGTGCCCCACGCCGGCCAGCCGTCCTTCGACCTCGCGCCGGACGAGATCGAGATCGGCATCGGTATTCACGGCGAACCGGGCCGGGAGCGGATCAAGGCCACCAGCGCCGATGAGATCACCGACCTGCTGTTGAACCCAGTGTTGGAGGACCTCGGTGCGGCTTCGGGTGAACAGGTGCTGCTGCTGGTCAACGGGATGGGCGGGACGCCCGCCAGTGAGCTCTACATCGTCTACCGCCGGGCACTGGCCCACCTGGCCGACCGCGGGGTGCAGGTGCGCCGGTCCCTGGTGGGCAACTACGTGACCTCCCTGGAGATGCAGGGCGCCAGTATTACCGTGCTCCGCCTGGACGATGAACTCACGCAGTTATACGACGCTCCGGTCGTGACCCCTGGTCTGCGTTGGGGGGCCTGATGGCAGACACACTCGATGCCACCTGGGCGGTGGCGTGGATCAATGCCGGCGCCGAGGTGATCAGTGCGAACCGGGAGAGCCTGAACGCTTTGGACCGCGCCATCGGCGACGGCGACCACGGCGAGAACCTGGACCGCGGATTCCGGGCCGTGGTGGCCAAGATCGCTGATCTGACCCCGGCCGGCCCCGGCGAGGTATTCAAACTCGTGGCCACCACCCTGATGTCCACCGTCGGCGGGGCAGCCGGGCCGCTGTACGGCACCGCGTTCCTGCGCGCAGCCAAGGCAGCCGAGGATCCCCACCTGGACGCCTCCGGGGTCGCCGACGTGCTGGCCGGCGCACTCGAGGGTGTCATCGCTCGGGGGAAGGCCGAGCCCGGTGAGAAGACGATGGTGGACGCCCTTGGGCCGGCGGCCGAGGCTGCCCGGGCGGCGGCCGACCAGGGGCAGGACCCGGTGCAGGTGTGGGCGGCTGCAGCCGAGGCGGCCGCCACCGGTGCCGAGCAGACCGAACCGTGGGTGGCCCGCAAGGGCCGGGCCAGTTACCTCGGTGAGCGTGCCCGGGGCCACCGCGACCCCGGAGCGCAGTCCTCGGCCTGGCTGCTGGCCGCGGCAGCCCAGACGGCGAAAGCGGCCGTGCGGTGAGTGTGCGGACCGCGCTGGTGCTCATCTCCCACTCGGCCGCGCTGGCCGACGGCTGTGCCCAGGTCGCCGCGCAGATGGCCCCCCAAGTGGACATCCGTGGCGCCGGCGGGACCGATGACGGACAGATCGGCACCAGCTACGACCTGGTGGAGCAGGCGGTGACCGGGGCGCTCGCTGCGGGGGCGCAGGCCGTAGTGCTGTTCACCGACCTCGGCTCGGCGACACTCACCGCGGAGTCGGTGATGGAGATGCTCGACGATGAGCGAGTGCTGCTCGCCGACGCCCCGTTCGTCGAGGGCGCGGTGGCCGCGGCAGTGGCCGCCCAGGGCGGGGCCGCTGGCAGTGAAGTCCTCGAGGCGGGCCGCAGTGCAGCGACCGCCTTCGCCTCGGCGGACGCAGAGCCTGCCCTGGTCCCGGACACCGAGGACCCGGGGGAGGCAGTAACGCGCACCGTCGTGTTGCGTAACCGTCTGGGCCTGCACGCCCGTCCGGCGGCGATGCTGGCGCGCCGGGCGGCGGAGATAGATGCCACGGCCCGGGTTAACGACATCGACGCCACCAGTGTGCTGGCCTTGATGGGTCTGGGGCTGACCGGAGGTGCGGAGCTGCACCTGAAGGCCACCGGCCCGCAGGCGCAGCAAATGGTGGCGGTGCTTGCCGCGGAGATCGAGGCCGGCTTCGGCGAGGAATGAGGCTGGTGCGCGCCAGGCTGGACCGGGACAGGCTGTAGTAGCCTCGCCCACCAAGTACCGTCACCTCGTAGGGGGAGGGATCGATGTACGCAGCTGTCATCGGTGTGTACCTGGTGATCATCATCGGGATCGGGGTCTACTTCACCCGGTACAACAAGGACGTGGAGGACTTCGCCCTGGCTGGGCGCAACCTCGGTCTTCCGGTGCTGCTGGGAACCCTGTTCGCCACCTATATCGGCGGGGCGACCGTAGTGGGCTGGACCGGGAGTTTCTACGAGCTCGGAGTGGACTGGTGGTGGAGCGGGCTCGGTGGTGTGCTGGGGATCGCCGCTGCGGCGATCTTCCTGGCCGAGCGCACCCGTAGGCTGCGTCAGTTCACCGTGCCGGACCTGTTGGCCCTGCGGTACAACAACTCGACCCGATATGTCAGCGCCGTGATGATCATCATCGGTGATGTCGCAATCGTGACGGTGCAGGTGCTGGCGATCGCTGGGATCTTCACCGCTTTCACCGGGATGGACCGGCTGCCGGCGATGATCATCGGGATCGTGGCCTTCACCTTGATCTCCCTGTTCGGCGGGATGAAGGGAGTTGCCATTACCGACAGTCTGCAAGCCTTCTTGATCTTCGCCGGGCTGATCGTGGGGGTGGTGCTGCTGTTCTGGTATCACGGTGGCATCGGGGTGCTGAGCACCCAGACCCCGGAGGGCTTTCTGCGGCCGTTTACCCACACCGACGGGTTCGGTGCATTCAATATGGCGATCGCGGTGTTCGGGACGACGGCGGTGTCCCAGTCGATGATCTTTGGGCGGATCTTCTCCGCCCGTGATGAGAAGGTCGCCAAGAAGGGGCTGATGCTGCTGGTGCCGCTGGCGCTGGTGGGCTACGGGCTGGTGGCACTGTTGGGCTGGGGCGCCCGGGCAGTGCTCGGTGACGGGGTGGTGCCCGATGATGTCTTCGCCACGCTGGTGATCGAGCTGATGCCCACTGTGGTGGGCGCGTTGTTGCTGGCGACGGTGGTGGCAGCGTTGGTGACGACCACCAACTCCATCCTGCTCAGTGCCAGTGTGAACGTCACCCGGGACCTGTACCGCCAGCTGATCAACACCGAGGCCTCGCCGGTGGCGCTGCGCAAGGTCGGGCAGGTCGGGGTGATCGTCCTGGCTCTGGCGAGCTTCACCCTCGCCGTCGTGATGCCCGATATCGTCACCGCCATCGTCTTCGCCTACACGATGTACGCGGCGGCTTTGCTGGTGCCGCTGTATGCGGGGTACCTCTGGCGCGGGGCCACGCCTGCGGCGGGAACGGTGACCGTGATCATCGGCGGCGGCACCGCCCTGGCCTGGTACCTCTTCGATGAACCCTTCGGGCTGCCGGCGATGGTGCCCGCCCTGGCGCTGTCCCTTGCCTCGATCGTGGTGGTCAGTGCCCTGACCGCCAAGCCGACTCAGGATCAGCTCGACGTCGTCTTCGATCGCACCTAGAGGTCCTGCCAGCACGATGGCGTACTTGCTGGGCCGGCACCGATACCCTGGGCGGGTGAGCAGTTCTCCGCAGACCGATGCACCCGCCAGGCAACGTTCGGCGCGGATGGTGTTCTGCACCGCCGTGCTCACTCTGGAAGCATTCGTGGTGCTCTTCGCCACCCTGGTGGCGTTCGGGCTACGGGTGGCCGAACCCGCGCTGGTGTGGAGCGTCGGTGGTGCGGGGGTCGTGCTTTGTCTGCTGGCCGCCGACCGGGCCCGGCGCGGGGGCGCTGTGATTCTCGGCTCGATCGTCCAGGCCGCCCTGCTCGCCTCCGGCATCGTCGTCGGAATGATGTTCGTCGTCGGCGGGGTGTTCGCGGTGATCTGGGTGGTGGCGCTGGCGCTGGGACGGCGGATCGACACCGAACGCGCCCAACGCGAGGCGAGCGACGGCAGACCCGGGCCCGCGACTGCCTGACTGGACTGTGGCGCAACCTGGGGTGCGGACGCTTATAGGGTGAGGCCTATGACCGAGAGCATCGAGCGCACCCTGATCATCATCAAGCCCGACGGCGTACGTCGGGGTCTGACCGGAGAGATTCTGCGCCGCATTGAGGCCAAGGGGTACACCCTCCTCGCCGCCGAACTGCGCACGGCCGGCCAGGAGGTGCTCACCGCGCACTACGCCGAGCATGAGGGCAAGCCGTTCCACGCGCCGCTGCTGGAGTTCATGAGCTCCGGACCCGTACTGGTCGCCGTCGCTCAGGGGCACCGGGTGATCGAAGGATTCCGCGCACTGTGCGGTGCCACCGACCCCACTGCTGCGGCTCCCGGGTCGATCCGCGGGGACCTCGGCCGCGACTGGGGTCTGACGGTGCAGCAGAACCTGGTGCACGGGTCGGACTCGCCGGAGTCGGCCGAGCGGGAAATCGCGTTGTGGTTCCCGGACCTCGGGGCGTGATCCAGGGCTGACTCGCCGGCGGTAGCCATTGCCCCATCGACCTCGGTGTTTCAGGCGTTGCTGTCACCGGGTGCCAGCCCCGCCTCATGGACCAGCAACGCCAGCTGGACGCGGTTGGTCAGGTCCAGCGCGGTCAGCATCCGGGAGACGTAGGCCTTCACCGTAGCCACACTGAGGTGCACCTGTGCGCCGATCTCAGCGTTCGCCAGACCCTGGCCCACCAACGCGGCAACCTCCCGCTCCCGATCACTGAGCGCGCCCAGCGCCGCCTGGGCGCTGGTGGCCTGCGGTGGGCTGGGTGCCGAGACGTGGTCGATCAACGTCCGGGTGATGGTGGGGGAGAGGATCGGGTCACCACGGTGCACGGTGCGGATCGCGGCGATGATGTCGCCCGGTGCTGTTGACTTGAGCAGGAAGCCAGCCGCGCCGGCACGCAGCGACGCCAACACCTGAGCGTCGGCGTCGAACGTCGTCAACACGATCACCTGGGCGGCTGGGTACCGCTCCCGCACGGTGCGAGTGGCCTCGATACCGTCCAGGACCGGCATCCTGATATCCATCAGGACCACATCGGCACCGGTCTTACCGGCCTCGGTGATTGCCTGTTTACCGTTCTCGGCCTCGCCGACGACCTGCACATCCTCATCTCCGGTGAGCATCATCGCTAGGCCGGCACGGACCAGAGGGTCATCGTCGACGATGAGCACTCGAATCATTGGCGCCACGGTAGCGCCACCTGCAGGACGAAGTCACCTGAGGCCTCGACGCCGTAGCGCAGGCTGCCGCCGGCCAACTCCACCCGCTCGGTGAGCCCGACCAGGCCGGTGCCGGCGCCCGGGATCGCAGGGGCCGCGGCAACCCCGTCTGGAGCGTTAGCAACCCGGATGCAGATGTCCTCGCCCGGCTCGGCGCGCACCCGGATCCGCGCGTGGTGCCCGCGCCCGTGTTTGCGGACGTTGGTCAGGGCTTCCTGCACCACCCGGTACAGAGTTCGGCCGAGCCCCTCGGGCACGTCCTGCGGCGGGCTGCCGGACCAGTCGAGGTCGACGGCGGTGCCGCCCGCCTCGGTCTGGCTGATCAGCTCGGGCAGATCGGTACCTGTGGGTTGGGGAGGAGCGGCGTCAGGTCCCGGCTCCTCGCGCAGCACGCCGATCACCGTGGCCAGGTCGGTCACTGCCTGGTGGGCATTCTCCCGGACCACCCCCGCGGCAGCGGCCACCTGGTCGGCAGGGGCGTCGGGGCGGTACTCCAGTGCCCCGGCGTGCACGCTGAGCAGGGACAGCCGGTGGGCGAGCACATCGTGCATCTCCCGGGCGATCCGCTGACGTTCGGCCTGGCGGGCCGCCTCCATGCGCGAATCGGCATCGGCCTCGGCCTGCCGGGCCCGCTCCCGCAGGGACTGCAGGAGTTGCTGCCGGGAACGCACCAACATGCCCCAGCCGACGACGGCGGCATACAGCACTGCGGCTGTTCCGGCGATCGAGACGGTGCTGTCGGTGACCTGGGGCGTGAAGCTGAACACCACCACAGTGGCGGCTACGTAGCCGGCGGCCACCGGCAGCACCAGCCGCCCGCGGTGGTAGACCGCCAGGGTAAAGACCGCCAGCAAGTACGCGCCCAGGGGGACCTGAATCAGGAATGCCAGGGCCAGGCCGGCGCCGGCCAGCGGCACCGGTGCCTGGCGGCGCCACCACAGCGACAGGGTGTAGAGCCTGGTCATCGCGAAGACTAGATTCGCCTCGGGGTCGAGGCTGCCCGACTCCACGGCAGCCGACCACACCATCAGGTTCACCACACCCGCGCCAAGGACCAGGGCAGCATCGGTCAGCCCCTCGGGCAGCGTGCGCCCGCGACGCCGCCTGGACGTCAGGCCGGCCGCACCGGCCGCACCGAAGGCGATCAGCAGGAAGAGCCCATGCATCGGCAGGCTCGCCATCGGCGCCTGGCCCAGGGCCCCGGCCCCACCTGCGGCGAACAGAGCCAGGCCGATCGCCGCACCGGCGGTGGCCGGAACCGACCGCCGGGTGCCGATGGTGTAGAGCAGCACGAGGTGGGCGGCAATGGCACTCGCCGCCCAGGGCGCGCTGAGCAGTACCACCGCAAACACCAGCGGTAACGAGTTCCTGCGCCACCACAGAGCTGCGCAGGCGAGCAGGGACAGGGTCATATCGACTACCGGCCAGGGCGTCGGCCAGCCCGCCCAGAAGCCCCCGGCCCACACGGCGGTCGTGACCAGCGCGCTGATCACGACGGCTCTCATAGTGTGGAGCCTACGAAAGTCCGTCCGGCGGCGGTAGCGACGAAAGGTGAGGCGGAGGGCCACGCGGAGTCGACTTCAGTATCGCCGTCGCCATCCCGATGGCCGATGTCCCAGGCGGTGGGTGGGCGCATCATCGTGCTATGCCTCGATACCCCACGGTCCCGGGCGCCGATCACTCCGAGACCGTCGTCTCCAACCAGCCGCTGCTGATGGTGCTGTACCTGGTGCTGCCCGTCCTCGGCGGCGGGGTGGGGTATGCCCTGATGCGCCTGTCCGATTGGCTGCTGTCCTTACCGTGGTTGCCCTACCAGGGGGCGCTGGAGTGGGTGCAGTCCCTCCCGCAACCGGGGGTGATGATCGCCCTGGTGGTGCTGGGCGGGCTGGCCGGGCTGTGGTTGGCCGCGGAGATTTCCCGCTCCCAGATGACGGTCGCGGTTGGCGACCACGCGGTCGAGTTGCGGCGAGGTGCAGACCGCCAGCAGCTGACCCGCGCCCAGGTGCACCGGGTGTTCACCGATGGCTCGGACCTGGTCCTGCACGGAGCAGGCGGTCAGGAGCTGGCCCGCGAACGTCAGGATCTGAAGCCGGCCAGATTGCATCGGGCCTTCTTAGCCCTGATCCACCGACCGGCCTTGCCGTGAGTAGGAGCCTGGGCTTAGGGGCCAACTCCGGCTGGCTTTGGCATCTGGGCAGGTGAGAGCGTCCCGGCTTCGCACCAGTCTGTTCCAC
>Ga0079225_10002734_pt1 | contig 10225 bp, 6 predicted proteins | sample Poulit2012_FD_76344 | JGI IMG/M metagenome (GOLD analysis project Ga0079225, IMG submission 76344) | Agricultural soil microbial communities from Georgia to study Nitrogen management - Poultry litter 2012 | ecosystem: Environmental > Terrestrial > Soil > Agricultural land | place: USA: Georgia...
CCGGAATTTATTCGCCGGTTGCCTTCTGAATATCGAAGGCGATGCCTAGATCGGCATCTGTGAATCGGCTCGCATCGCGATCCACACCGACTTCGGTGGCCAGCACTTCGGTGGCGATCTGATTGCGGTGGTCTTCAAGAGCCGCCGCTAAGTCTTCACGTTCGGCATGCCAGCGCAGGTGAATGCGGTCGCTAACGTGGAGCCCCGACGTCTTTCGTGCTTCTTGAATCAGCCGGATAACCTCCCGGGCCATGCCGGCACGCCGAAGCTCATCGTCCAGTTCCAGATCCAGGGCCACGGTCTCGCCCTGATCGTTCACAACCGACCAGCCCTCGCGCGGACGCTCGAGGATGTGCACGTCGTCCGCGTCGATGGTCACATCGAGGCCGTCGGCGGAGACGGTGGCCGGACCTTGGCTCACGGCCTCCACCAGTTTTCCGGGTTCTTCGTGTTCGATCGCCCGGGCGACCTGCGGAGTGCGCTTACCGAACTTCTTGCCAAGAGAGCGGAAATTGGGTTTGACTTCGTGATCAATCAACTGACCGTCGTCACCGCCGAACGGTTCCACGGCGCGCACGTTGAGTTCGTCACAGACCTGCTGCACTAATTGCTCACCGAGCAATTGCCAACTGCGCGACGGGACCAGAATCCGGCGCAGCGGTTGACGCGTGCGCATGCCCGCCTCCGCGCGCGCCGCCCTGCCCATCTCGGTGATCCGGCGCGCGGCGGCCATCTGCTCGTCGAGCCCGTCCACGATCCGTTCCGGATCGGCCTCCGGCCAAGATGCCAGGTGCACCGACGCCGCAGCCTTGGGGTCAACCGAACGGACGATGTCCTGCCAGATGCGTTCGGCGATAAAGGGAGTGATCGGCGCGATAAGCCGCGCGAGCGTATCTAACACTTCGTGCAGGGTTGACAGGGCGGCGTCATCACCGCGCCAGAACCGGCGGCGCGAGCGACGCACGTACCAGTTGGACAGTTCGTCGACGAACGCGTTGAGCACGTTTCCGGCGCGTTGTGTCTCGAAATTCTCGAATGCGTCGGTCAGCTGCCCGATGACGATGTGGGTGCGCGATATCAGCCAGCGGTCTAGCAGCGGACGTTCTGCCACGGGGGGCCGGTCGGCGTGGGGTTGCCAGTTTTCGGCCCGTGCGTACAACGCCTGGAATGCGACGGTGTTCCACAATGTCAGCAGGGTTTTGCGCACGATTTCATCTAGGGCGGTATGGCCGATGCGTCGGGCCGCCCACGGCGAGCCCGAGCAGGCCATAAACCAGCGCACGGCGTCGGCACCGTGTTGTTCCATCAAGGGCATGGGCAGCAGGACATTGCCCAAATGTTTGCTCATTTTCTTACCGTCTTCGGCCAGGATGTGGCCCAGGCATACGACGTTCTCGTAAGAATTGCGGTCGAACACCAGCGTCGACACAGCCATCAGCGAGTAGAACCAGCCGCGGGTCTGATCGATCGCCTCACAGATGTACTGGGCCGGAAACGCTTGTTCGAATCGGGATTGTGACCCGGGCGCGTGCGGATAACCCCATTGCGCGAACGGCATGGACCCCGAGTCGAACCACGCGTCGATGACTTCGGGTACCCGCCGGTATGTGCCCTCCTGGCCTTCGATGCTGAACGTCACCTCATCGATGAAGGGGCGGTGCGGATCTAATCCGGACAGGTCGCGACCGGCTAGTTCGGACAAGTGCGCAAGTGATTCCACACAGATCATGCGTTGCGGGTCGGCGTCATTGCGCCAGATCGGAAGGGGAGTTCCCCAATACCGGCTTCGTGAAAGCGCCCAATCGATATTGTTGTTGAGCCAATCGCCGTATCGTCCGTGCTTGATCGTATCGGGATACCAGTTGGTGCGTTCGTTTTCGCGGAGGAGCTCGTCTTTGATGCTGGTGGTACGGATATACCAGGTCGGCAGAGCGTAATACATCAACGGTGTATGACAACGCCAGCAGTGCGGATAGGAGTGTTCATATTCCTGGGCGAGCCACAGCTTTCCATCGGCCTTGAGCCGGTCGAGCACGACGGCGTCGGCATCCTTGAAGAACAGTCCGCCAAGAAGTTCGAGGTCTTCGTCGAACCGACCCCGGGTATCGATCGGATTGATCAGCTCGACGCCGTTACGCCGCACCGAATCCATATCGTCGGCGCCGAAAACGGTGGCCTGATGCACCAGTCCGGTGCCTTCGTCGGTAGTGACATATTCTTCGGCGACCACGAAATGGCCCGCTGACGGCCACGGGACGATGTCGAGGGGGCGCTCATATGTCCAGCCGACCATGTCGGCGCCGCGGATCCGCTGGTGCGCCGTCCAGCCTTCACCCAGGACCGTATCGGCCAGATCGGCGGCCACGACGAGGTTCTCGCCTCCGGCTTCGGCTATGACATATTCCACATCGGGGTGTACGGCCACTAGCGCATTGGAGGGAAGTGTCCACGGCGTGGTTGTCCACACCAGGATTGAGGCCCGCTCTGCGTACGGTCCCGAGGTGATCGGTAACCGCACGTATACCGAGGGGTCAACTACGGTTTCGTATCCCTGTGCCAGCTCGTGGTCCGATAATGCGGTTCCGCATCGCGGGCAGTACGGGGCGACGCGGAAGTCTTCAACCAGCAATCCGCGCTCGTAGACGCGCGCTAGCGCCCACCACACACTTTCGATATAGCCGGCATCCATCGTGCGGTAGGGGTGGGCCATATCGGTCCAATACCCCATGCGCCGGGTCATCTGCTCGAATTCATCGACGTTTCGCTGGACGGCTTCACGGCAGTATGCGTTGAATTCTGCGATCCCGTACGCCTCTATATCGGGTTTCCCGTTAAAGCCGAGTTCTTTTTCCACGGCGATCTCGACCGGCAAGCCGTGACAATCCCAGCCGGCTTTCCGTTCGACGTGGTATCCCTGCATCGTCTTGAATCGCGGGAACACGTCCTTGAAGACACGCGCTTCGACGTGGTGCGTGCCGGGCACACCGTTGGCGGTCGGTGGGCCCTCGTAAAAAGTCCAGGTAGGGGCGCCTTCGGTGCGCCGTAGACTGGCGGCGAAGGTGTCCTGTTCGCGCCATAATTCGAGGATCTGATGTTCGAGCGCGGGCAGATCGATATGCGCGGGAATATCGGGATATCCGCGGCTGGTTACTTCGTGCTGGGTCACAGGCGAAGTCTACGAGACCGCCGGTTTTTGCCCGGAAGCCCCTTGGTTTTCCGATGGTATTCGCGTGTGGAGTTGTCTTTTTTGTCGCGGCCGTCTAATCTCCGGCCATGCCGAAAAAGTCGCTAGCCGTGCGTGCCGATGAGGATCCGTGGACCAACGATGAACTCGCTTCGGTCACAGACGATCTGAATACCGATCTCGAACGGCTCCAGGATGAGCTCGACGTCACCGCACGGGAAATCCAAGATCGGCTTCGGGACGGCCCGGACTCCAGCGGCAGCGACCAAGCCGATCTGGGGTCCAATGCCTTGGAGCGTGACTCGGAATTGTCGCTGGTCGCCAATCAGCGTGATCTGTTGTTACAGACGCAACGAGCATTGGAGCGGCTGGACAACGGTACGTACGGTTTATGTGAATCCTGTGGCGAACCGATCGGTAAAATGCGTCTCATGGCTTTCCCCCGTGCAACACTGTGTATGTCATGCAAGAAACTCGAGGAGCGTCGCTGAGTACGACCACCAGACGATACATATGGCTGTTTGCCGTCATCGGCGGTGTCGTGTGGGGCTTAGATCAGCTGACTAAGACGTGGGCGGTGGCCGCCCTGTCGAGCGGCCGGGTGGTCGAAATCGTTCCGGGTGTATTCGATCTGGTTTTGACGCGTAACCCCGGCGCGGCCTTCAGCCTGGGAACCGGGCTGACCGCGGCTCTGAGCGTCCTGGCCATCGTTGTGGTAGTCGTCGTGATCCGGGCGGCATCGCGGCTGCGAGATACCGGCTGGGCTATCGGACTGGGCTGCCTCCTGGGCGGCGCTTTGGGCAACCTCACCGACCGGATCCTGCGCGAGCCGTCCTTCATGCGCGGGCACGTGATCGATTTCTTGCATATCCACCACTGGCCGGTCTTCAACGTTGCCGATTGCGCCATCACGGTCGCCGCGGTCATCATTATCTGGCGGACCTGGCGCGGCATCGGGCTGAACGGTAAACGATGAGCTCCGCAGATAGTGCCTATGATCAGGGGGCCCATGATCAGGGGGGCCAGAAGCGCGTAATCGCCGTCCCGGAGGGTTTGGCCGGGGAGCGCATCGACACCGCCGTCTCCCGCTTACTGGGCTTGTCCCGCAGTCGGGTGGCCGACCTGCTGGTGGCCGGCGAGGTGCTAGTCGACGCGCAGGTTCCCGCCAAATCCCAGCGGGTTGAGCCGGGGGCCATCATCGAGGCCACCGTGCCGGCCCCCCGCACGGCCGAGGTCGTGGCCGAAACCGTCGAGGACATGCGGATCGTATATCAGGACGACGATCTTGTGGCCGTCGACAAGCCGGTCGGCGTGGCCGCGCATCCAGGTGTCGGCTGGGACGGCCCGACGGTCGTGGGACACTTGGCGGCCGCCGGCATCAGAATCTCCACTTCCGGGGCGCCGGAGCGCCAGGGCATTGTCCAGCGATTGGATGTGGGGACGAGCGGTCTGATGGTGGTCGCTAAATCCGAAATGGCGTATTCGGTGCTCAAGCAGGCGTTCCGGGACCGCGCGGTCGAAAAGACGTATCACGCACTTGTGCAGGGGCACCCCGATCCGCATACCGGCACCATCGACGCCCCCATCGCCCGCCACCACAAGTACGACTTCAAGTTCACCGTGCGCTCCGACGGCCGGCAAAGTATCACGCATTACCGCACGATCGAGGCCCATCGATACGCGAGCCTCCTCGACATCGGGTTGGAAACCGGCCGTACCCACCAGATTCGTGTCCACATGAGCGCGCTCCGCCATCCCTGTGTGGGCGATTTGCACTACGGCGCCGATCCGAACCTTGCCAAGCGAATCGGACTGGAACGCCAATGGCTGCACGCTGTCGGCCTGGCCTTCACGCATCCGCGCACCGGTGAGTACATGAGGCTGGAGTCGTCCTATCCCGCCGATCTGCAAGATGCCCTCGATGTGATCCGGGAGTTGTCTGGAACGATAGAAACATGAGTCGGCCGGTGATGCAATCAGACAAGCTCCGCGACGTCCTCTACGACATTCGGGGCCCGGTCAGCGCGCGGGCCGCGGCGATGGAAGCCGAGGGGCATCGGATTCTGAAGCTCAATATCGGAAACCCGGCGCCCTTCGGCTTCGACGCCCCGAGCGAGATCCTGCAGGATGTCATCGCCGGCTTGCCGACGGCGCAGGGATATTCCGATTCGCGGGGCATCCAGTCGGCTCGCCGCGCAATCGTGCATCACTATCAGGTGCGTGACGGGTTCCCGTCCCTTGATATCGATGACGTGTGGGTCGGCAACGGCGTCTCCGAACTCATCCAGATCGCATTGCAAGCACTATTGAATAACGGCGATGAGGTATTGATTCCTGCGCCGGACTATCCGCTATGGACGGCCGTGACCAATCTGGCCGGTGGCCGGCCCGTGCACTATCTGTGTGATGAAGAAAACGCGTGGAACCCAGACCTGGACGATCTGGAAGCCAAGATTTCGCCGCGGACCCGGGCCATCGTCGTCATTAATCCCAATAATCCCACAGGCGCCGTATATTCGCGCGCGACACTGGAGGCGATCGCCGAATTGGCGCGTCGCCACGGTCTGATCTTGATGGCCGATGAGATCTACGACAAGATCCTCTACGACCAGGCAACACATATCAGCATGGCCAGCCTGGCGCCCGATGTGCTGACGCTGACGTTCAACGGCTTGTCGAAGGCCTATCGGGTGTGCGGCTACCGCTCGGGATGGGTCGTTGTCACCGGACCACGTGCCGAAGCGCGCGATTATCTGGAGGGCATCACCTTACTGGCGTCCATGCGGCTGTGCCCGAATCTGCCGGCTCAAAACGCCATCCAGGTGGCCCTGGGCGGATACCAAAGCATCAATGAATTGATTTTGCCCGGCGGCCGTCTCCTAGAGCAGCGGGATGCCGCTGTGGCGGCACTGCGCGATATTCCCGGAGTGAGCGTCGTCAAGCCGCTGGGCGCACTGTATGTATTTCCCCGAATCGATCCCGACATCCACCCCATCAAGGACGATGAACAGATGGCGCTGGATCTGCTGATGCAAGAGAAGATCCTCATTACCCACGGTCGCGGTTTCAACTGGCCCGATCCGGACCATCTGCGGATCGTCACCCTGCCGTGGGCGCGCGATCTGACCGAGGCCATCGGGCGATTCGGGAACTTCCTGACCGCCTACCGGCAAGCCTAAACAGCCGGGATCGTCGTTGACGTAAGCTGGACCGTGATCTAGGAGGCCATCTGATTCATGCCGGGTAGCGCTGATTCGTTCGTGCATCTGCACGTGCACACCGAGTACTCCATGCTCGACGGAGCATCGCTGTTAGACGGGTTATTTGAGCGGACCGCCGAACTGGGTATGCCGGCTATCGCCATGACCGATCACGGTAACGTCCACGGCGCCTACGATTTTTACGCAAAGGCCCGCCGGGCCGGCGTCAAACCCATCATCGGCATGGAGGCATATCTGACGCCCGGCACGAGCCGCTTCGATAAGAAGCGGGTGCGGTGGAACCAAGGCGGTGAGGCCGATGTATCGGGAGGCGGGGCCTACACGCATATGACGCTGCTGGCCGAAACCACCGCCGGAATGCACAACCTGTTCCGGATCGCATCCATGGCCAGCCTCGAGGGCTACTATTACAAGCCGCGCGCCGACCGCGAACTGCTTTCGCAATACGCCGACGGCATCATCGCCACCACGGGCTGCCCGTCCGGTGAAATCCAGACCTGGCTGCGTATCGGCGATTACGAACAAGCACGCGCCAGTGCCGCGGAATTCCGCGATATCTTCGGCCCCGAAAACTTCTTTTTGGAGCTCATGGATCACGATCTGGGGGTTGAACGCCAGGTTCGTGACGGCCTGTTAAGTATCGGCAAGGATCTCGGCCTTCAACCGGTGGCCACCAACGATTCGCACTACACCAACCCCGGCGATCACGAAGCCCATGGGGCGCTGCTGTGCGTGCAATCGGGCAGCACCATGTCCGATCCCAACCGGTTTCAATTCAGCGGCGACGGCTACTACATCAAGTCCGCCCAAGAAATGCGTGCTCTCTGGGCCGATAAGCATGAGATGCCCGAGGCTTGCGATAACACCCTCCTGATCGCCGAGCGGTGCAATGTCGACTTCACCGAGTCCACCGGCGGATACATGGCACGAGCCGATATCCCCGCCGGTGAGACCGAAGACTCCTGGTTCGTCAAAGAGGTCTGGCGCGGTATCGAAGCGCTGTACGGCGACAACCCCGGCCGGGACGTCCGTGAGCGCGTAGAGTTTGAACTCGATGTCATCCGGTCCAAGGGCTATTGCGGCTACTACCTGGTCGTCGCCGACTTCATAAACTGGGCCAAGTCGCAGGGGATCCGAGTCGGCCCGGGCCGGGGGTCGGGAGCGGGTTCCATCGCGGCGTACGCGCTGCGGATCACCGATTTGGACCCGCTCACGCACGGCCTCATCTTTGAACGGTTCCTTAATCCCGAACGACCGTCGATGCCCGATTTCGACATCGATTTCGATGAGCGGCGTCGCGGTGAAGTCATCAATTACGTTAGTGAAAAATACGGCAGCGACCGCGTCGCCCAAATCGCAACGTTTGGACGGCTCAAAGCAAAACAGGCCATTAAGGACGCCAGCCGTGTGCTGGATTTCCCGTTCTCGCAAGGAGAACGCATCACCAAGGCGCTCCCGGCCGATGTCATGGGCAAAAGCGTTGCCTTGGACAAACTGTTCGACAAGGACGACGATCGATACGCCGACGGCGCCGACTTCAGATCGCTGCACGAGTCCGATCCCGATGTGCGACGCATCTATGACGTGGCGCTCGGATTAGAGGGACAGATCCGGCAATGGGGCGTCCATGCGGCCGGTGTCATCATGTCCAGCGAGCCGCTGCTGGATATCGTCCCGATCATGAAACGCGAGCAAGACGGCGCCATCATTACCCAGTTCGACTATCCGATGTGCGAAGCGCTCGGCCTGGTCAAAATGGACTTCCTAGGCCTGCGCAATCTGACGGTGCTGGAAGACGCTGTCCACAATGTTCGGGTCAATCGTGGTGTGGACCTTAACCTCGACGAGATGAGCTTAGACGACCCGGAGGCATACGCGCTGCTCAGCCGGGGTGACACCTTGGGTGTTTTCCAGCTGGACGGAAACAACATGCGCCAGCTGCTGCGTATGATGCAACCCGATAACTTCGAAGACATCTCGGCCGTCATCGCGCTATACCGGCCCGGTCCGATGGGCGCGGACAGCCATACCAATTACGCCAAACGTAAGACCGGCAAACAGCCGATCGACTATATCCATCCCGAACTCACCGACGCGCTGAAACCGATTCTGGGCCACACCTACGGGCTCATCGTATACCAGGAGCAGGTGATGTCGATTGCCCAGGAATTGGCCGGTTATTCGCTGGGACAAGCCGATAATCTGCGGCGGGCCATGGGCAAGAAGAAGAAGGACGTGCTTGAAACCGAGTTCGAGCACTTCCAGCAGGGCATGACGGCACGCGGTTTTTCTGAGGAGGCCGTGATCACCCTGTGGGAGATCCTGGTACCGTTCGCCGATTACGCTTTTAACAAGGCCCATTCGGCGGCCTACGGTGTCGTGTCGTATTGGACCGCCTATCTGAAGGCCCACTATCCGGCTGAGTACATGGCCGCGCTGCTCACCAGTGTCAAGGGCGATAAAGACAAGAGCGCGATCTATCTCAATGAGTGCCGTCGAATGGGCATCAACGTCTTACCGCCCGATGTCAACGATTCAGCCGCGAATTTCGCCTCGGTCGGCGATGACATCAGATTCGGTCTTTCGGCGGTACGCAATGTGGGCGATAACGTCGTAGCGGGTATCGAACAGGCACGTTCCGACCAGGGTCGTTTTGTCGATTTCGGAGACTTCCTCAACAAGGTGCCCACGAATGTCTGTAATAAGCGCGTTCTGGACTCCCTGATTAAGGCCGGCGCCTTTGATTCACTGGGCCACACCCGCCGGTCGTTGACCACGATCGCCGATGAAGCCGTTGATCAGCACATCGGCTTGAAGCGAAACGCGGCCATCGGCCAGGACTCCCTGTTCGGCGGCGAGGACGCCGAGTTCGGTGGTGTGACGTTCGCGATCCCCGATGTGCCCGAATGGGAGAAGACCCAGCTGCTAGCGCTCGAGCGAGAAATGCTCGGCCTCTATGTTTCGGATCATCCGCTGCAGGGGCTCGAACATGTTGTACGGGCCAGCAGCGACGTCAGCATCGGCGATCTGATTACCGACACCGATCGCCCCGACGGCACCACGGTCAGGATCTGCGGGCTCATCACCCAAGTCACCAAGAAACTCACCAAGAAAGGCGATCCCTGGGCGATCATCACGGTAGAGGACCTCGAGGGCGGAATAGACGTCATGGTCTTCCCGTCGACATATAATTTGAGCGTGGGCATGCTCATCCCCGACACCGTCGTCGTGGTCAAGGGACGCGTGCGACGCGGTGACGATTCGGTGGAACTCAGCGGCAGCGAAGTTTCGCAGCCGGCGATGTCCACGGCAAACGGAGATGCCCCGGTGGTGGTCAGCCTGCCGGAGACGCGCTGCAATACCGATACCATCGGCAGATTCAAGTCCGTGCTGGGTTCACATCCGGGTGCCAATGACGTGCATCTGCGATTGGTCGGACACTCCACCACGAAAGTCATGCGATTAGGATCCAGTCTGCGCGTGACTCCCTCGTCGGCACTGATCGCCGATCTCAAGGAGCTTCTGGGGCCGGCATGCCTCAACTAGCCCGCCTCCGTTCGAGCCTGCTGATCGTGGTCGTGGCGGGCGTGCTCGCCGGTATCGCCTGGGCGTCGCTGGCTTCCCCGGCTGCTTTGACGGTGCGGCCCGGCGGTCAGATCGTACTCACCGAAAAACATGCCGCAGCGCAGTTTTCGGTGGTGATGTTATTCCTGGCTATCGGCGCGCTCGTATCGCTCGCGTGGGGTGTCTACTGCGCCGTGAGGTTCGCGTCGTGGGGCGCCTGGATGATCGGCGCGGCGATCATCGGCGCGGCAATCGC
>Ga0079225_10002735_pt1 | contig 10225 bp, 8 predicted proteins | sample Poulit2012_FD_76344 | JGI IMG/M metagenome (GOLD analysis project Ga0079225, IMG submission 76344) | Agricultural soil microbial communities from Georgia to study Nitrogen management - Poultry litter 2012 | ecosystem: Environmental > Terrestrial > Soil > Agricultural land | place: USA: Georgia...
ATCATTACAGATAGCAACTTATATGGTGGAACATACAATTTATTCGTCCATACGTTGCCACGCTTTGGTATAAACGTAACATTTGTTGATGGAACAAAACCGGAAGAATTTGAAAAGGCCATTACCCCCAAAACAAAAGCAATATTTGGCGAAACGATTACAAATCCAAGCTTAAATGTTTTCGATATCGAAGCTGTTGCAGATATCGCTCATAAACATCATATCCCATTAATTATTGACAATACATTTGCCCCTTATTTCGCAAAACCTATTCATTGGGGCGCAGATATTGTCGTTCATTCCGCAACAAAATGGATCGGTGGCCATGGAACTTCGATTGGCGGAATCGTTGTTGATGGGGGACGATTTAATTGGGATCATGAAAATTTTCCAGGATTTACTGAACCTGATGAGAGCTATGGGGGACTTCGCTATAAAGACTTAGGAGCCCCAGCATATGCTTTAAAACTACGGGTGCAGCTCTTACGTGATACGGGTGCTTCTTTAAGTCCACAAAATGCCTTTTTATTTTTACAAGGGTTAGAGACATTAAACTTACGCATTGAACGTCATAATGAAAATGCCAAAAAAGTAGCGGACTATTTACTCAATCATCCTGGTGTTGAGTGGGTGAATTATCCTGGGCTAGAAGATCATCCATCACATGAACTAGCGAACAAATATTTAAAAGGCGGCTACGGCTCAATCATTACATTCGGTATTAAAGGTGGCCGTGAAGCTGGTCGAAAGCTAATTGACAATATTAAATTATGGTCACACGTTGCTAATGTCGGTGATGCAAAGTCGTTAATTATTCATCCAGCAACAACGACACATCAACAACTAAGTGCCGAGGGCTTGGAAAAGAGTGGTGTTAACGAAGAACTTGTTCGTTTAGCCGTTGGTCTTGAAGATGTTCAAGATACTTTAGCAGACCTTGACCAAGCAATAGCCCTAGCGACCGGTGAACAAGCTCACTTTCAAGTAAGTGAAGAGGCAATGATCGAATCATTGTTTAGCTCACCGTTCGATCGTACAGACGATGACATACGGCAAAAATCAATCACCTTTATTCAAAATGACGATGAAACAGATGCTAAATCTATAGCCCAATATTTTGCAACATTAGGCTATCAAACGAATGTTGTTAACCACATAAGTGATCTTTCTGAGCCAGTCGATCTCGTTTGGGCAGTGAATAATAAATCCATTGAACAACTGACAAGCGATATTAGCTCTCTAGCTTGGGTCCACGAATCATTAACAGACAATACTAACACAAATCAAGTAACGGTCATTGCAAATAAAGATATCGTGGCGACAGCACAACAATATAGAGGATATTAAACGAACGACTATTAACGTCTTATCCGATGTGATAAGACGTTTTTTTATGGAGATAATGAAAATTAAACGTACTCTTTTGCAATGTCAGACATAAGATGATAATATTTACACAATTTCAAAGTGATTGAATACATGTAAATAGTTAATCGATCGTTTTAATATTTTCTAGGTGTGATAGACGAAATGAACAAACGGAATGTTGCTATCTTGTTCTTTATTTTTATTGCCATCATAAGTATTCTGTTTATTATTCAACAAACATTGTTTAAAACGAGCGAAGAAGAAAAACAACTTCTTGAAGATATTGAACGGACCATCGAACGACATCAAGAAAAACTAACCGATGACTCTGAAGATGATCATGAACGTGAGGAGGCTAATGAAGAAACACAATTAGTTGAGCCCATTCGAGAAATTTTCTCTGATGCCGTCAACAAAGCTGTCGAGTTATTTCAACATAAAGAAATTCGCATCACTGCTGTTGGGGACTCTTTAACACAAGGTGTCGGTGATGAGACAAGCGAAGGCGGATATGTTGGCATCATACAGGATATGTTTCAATCCGGTATTCAACAGCAAAATATCGTTATTGAAAACTTCGGCAAACGTGGCAATCGAACCGACCAACTACTTAATCGACTAAATGACGAAGCAGAAGAAGAACTCCATGAATCTCTTGAAACAGCAGATATCGTTTTAATTACGATTGGTGCCAATGATATTATGGAAGTGTTCAAACAAAATATTTTGGACATTACGTTAGAACCTTTTCTTGAGGAACAGGCGTCCTATGAGCAACGGCTACGCAATATACTAATGACGATCATCAATAATAATGAACAAGCAAAAATATACTTACTCGGCATTTATAATCCTTTTGCACAGTACTTCGAAGATATTGAGGAATTAGAGTTAATTGTGAATGATTGGAACACGATTAGCGAAGAAATGACACATTCATTCGAACAAACGACGTTCATTCCGATTAAAGATATTTTTGAATCGACGGACGAACATTTATTTGCGGATGATAATTTCCATCCGAACAATCGCGGATATGAACTGATAGCAGAGAGGGTTATTGATTATTTAACAGACAACGAGGGGTGAACAAACATGAAACAGGCATTTAAATTAAAGTGGAAATATTTATTTTTTGGATTAGTCATTATAAATGTTCTCGCCATAGTTGTCATCATTGGATTAATTTTTTGGCCCGTTAAAAGTGTGCCATATGATGTGGCCGAACCATTAAGTGAAGATGAAAGTTCTGAGTTCGTTGTTCGGACGACAAAGAAAAATTTAAATGAACTCGTCAATGCATATATTGATAAGTTTTCACGCCATATGAGCCATCAATATATCGTCACACTTGATAATGATGTTCATTTACTTGGTGAAATTCCTGTTTTTTCAACAACCGTTCCTTTATCAATCCATTTAGAACCGATCGTTCAAGATAATGGAGATATCGTTTTGAAGCAGAAGTCAATTGCTGTCGGTTTATTACAATTACCGAATAAAAAAATAATGGAATATGTTAAAAAGTATTTGACGATGCCAGAATGGGTGATTGTTCAACCAGATGAGGAATCCATTTATGTTGCTATATCTGACATGGATATTAAAAGTAACTTTCAAGTAGCGGTCGAAAGCTTTGATTTGGAAGCAAACAATTTAGCGTTTAAAATTAAAGTCCCTTATAAAACGCTCGGCATTGAAAATCCTATCGATCAAGCAAACCGATGAGTCATTATTAAACACAAAAAAGACTTCGCTCTAGTTAGAGTGAAGCCTTTTTTGTTATGACATTTAATCTAAAATTGTAATATTAACGGTGCGAACGCCCCACTCTTTTGCATCACTTTTTGTTGGTACATGGATATCGATTTTATTTCCTTTTATGGCACCGCCGATATCAGCAGCAATCGCATTTCCATATCCTTCAACATGTACTTCTGATCCGAGTGGAATAACATTAGGGTCAACGGCAATAACTTTCGCTTGACGATTTTCGTTTAAATTTACACCTGTATAAGTAACACCTGAACAACCGTCACATTGTGCAGTATAAGCTGTCGCTGTAACAGTCATCGTTTGGCCAGCTGCTTGCTTGTCCACTTTTTGCTCTGCTTCTTTTGCTTGTGGTTTAGTGGCTGTTTCTTTTGTCTGTTTTGATTTTGATTTGGCTTTGTCTGCTTCTTTTTTTCGTTTCTTTTCTTTCTTTATTAAGTCATCGTGTAGCGCATGAATCGTTAATTCTTCGCCTGTGATAATTAAATCAGATGAAAGATCATTCCATTCTTGCAATTGTTCTACAGATACATCATATGTTTTACCAATTTCTGATAATGTATCACCACGTTTAACATCGTACGTTTCATAAATATATATTTCTTGATCTGGTTCGATAACGACCGTTTCAAGATCATTAATGTCCATTAGCTCACTAACACTTATGTCGTATTCATCTGATATATTCCAAAGGTTATCTCCTTGTTTAACCGTATATTTTTCGGCAGAAACAGACTGACTTGCTAAAATAATAAATATGACCCCAATAGCAAATGATATTGCTATTTTCCTCATGGGAAGTCCCTCCTTTTTTCTAGCCTTGACAATCGTATCACAAGAAGTGATGCTTTACAGTTACAAGGCTTTTAAATGTTTGTTACAAGGATTACCATAATTTAGGGTATTTATTACATGAGGAGGGATAAAATCTTAAAATACGACCTTTTGTAATATGAGAGTAATAATCAGAAAAATCGGTGTTTTCCCACGAAAAAACACTGATTCTTTAAGTCATCTCTTAAACAAATCAGTGTCTATGAAAGCATTTTATTAATTTAATCTTGCTTAACGTTTATACTTTAAGTGTTGGATACCAGCTATAATAACAAATAATGCGAGAATTCCAGACACGAGAAACATTTGATCATAGCCTGTTTTTAAAACATGAGCAATCGTTTCTAAAAGGCTAGCTTGCAAATCTTGATCTGGTAAATTGTTTATTTGTTGAATTATGGATAAATAGGCATCTTGGGAAGTGTCTGTTACTGTCATATCAACAGTAATCACATCATCAGCAACATAATTAACAGCTTGTTTCACTTGTAAAAACCCTTTTGCAATAAACCCGGCAAAAAGTGTTGGAAAAACGACTAAACCCATTTGACGGGCGAGCGATAGCATCCCTAACGCTGAGCCTTTATCATGTTTTTTAGCATCTTCACCCGCTAACACATTTAATGGTGCCCCAAGTAAAAAGCCAAACCCAACCCCACCGATTACACTTGCGATGACAAAAGTTGTTAAGTCATTGACCCAATACGGAAATAATAGAAAGCCAACAATCGCAATAAAGCCTGACAAAATAACTGTCCTTACCGCTCCGATTTTATCTGTCAAAAAGCCGCCAAAGCCAGCACCAATCCCTGAGGCTAATGCAAGGGGCGTTACCCAAAAACCAGCTTTTTCAACAGGAATTAATAATACTTGTTGCACATATGATGGGATAAACATAATACCTGAAATGAAGCCGCCTGAGAGTAATCCTAAAAATAATGTCATTTGAAATGATCCACGAGACATAAGGCGATAAGATATGATCGGATCCCCTTTGAATTGGGCTAATTGTCGTTCATATGCGATAAACATCAGCAAACTAATCCAGCCGATCGCCATAAATATAATGACACGAACATCAATTAAGCTCATTAAAAAATTCGAATGATCAATATTTGTCAGCCCAATCATCATCGCTAAGATGCTGATCGTTAACAAAATGATCCCACGAATGTCTAATGGTTTAGTAACTTCTGCTCGAGTTTCAGGTATTTTTAAATAACCAAAAATAATCAGAAAAAATGCAATTGGAAGATTGATAAAAAACATCCACTGCCAATTGCCTGTAACACTTAAAATAATCGCTCCTAGATTTGGTCCAATAATTGCTGAGAGACCATGCATACTGCCTAGAAGTCCGAGAGCTTTCCCTTGTTTTTCTTGGGGAAGTGTCGCCAAAATATGGGCACTACCAATAATAAATATTCCTCCGCCACCAATGGCTTGAATAAAGCGGGAGAGAAGCAAAACGATAAAATTGGGGCTTAAAGCAACAAATAAGGACCCAATTGCAAACAAAGTAATTTCAATTATAAAGAGCCGTCTACGACCATAACGGTCAGAGAACTTCCCGATAATTGGCACACTTACGGCAATACCTAATGTATATAAAGTAATTGACCAGGCACCCCAATCGGGTGGTACACCAAATGATTCATTAATCGTTGTTAAGGCTGTTCCGATAATTCCATTATCTAATCCCGCCATAAAAACCCCAATCGTAAATAGTAGAATGGGCCATGTTTGATTAGTTTTTGATTGTTGTGCCATATTTAACAGCTCCATTCACTGAACGATTGAGATAATGATGAATCATTTTAACCTTTGCTAGAATTGCTTTGGAAAATATCTAAAATCGACTCGATGATCCCTTTAAGGAATTGTAAAAACTTTTGCCAAGCTCCTTCATCGATTTCAATATTAATGTCACCGACTTTATCTTGAATCTTTGATGCGATATCTTCAAGCTGATCTTTTACTTTATCAAAATCAATATCAATTTCTCGCATTTTATCAAAAAGATTTAAAAGTAATTCGCGATCTTTATCACTTAAAGATATTTCTAATTTAATAAGTATTTCATCGATAATATTTTCAATATCTTCTTTTGATTCAGGTTTTTTATCAGCAAGCTCTTTTTTAATTTCAGCAATTAATTCACTAACTTTATCTTCATCTAGATCCTCACGTTCAGAAAGTTCTGTCGCGACATCAAGTTCTTCATTAGCTACTTCCATCCGGTCTTTATCAAGTTCAGCACCTTCAGCATCATAGGCCTTATAAATACCTGATAAAGCTGAACCACCTGTTACGGGTGTCGGTGAAGCAACTTCTACCGTAGCATCCTCAACGCCCGCTGTTAATAAAGCATTTCTATACATATCTGCAGTTACTTTTGTAATATTATCTGGTGTGACGATATGAATCGTAATTCCTTTCCCTTCAGGTTCGGCGATGATCTTTGCTGATGAAAACGTCCTTGAGTTTGGATCACCATCAATGTATCTCGCAATATCTTCCCCAGTAACTGTATATTCGGTTACTTCTATGTCATCAGAAATTTCTAATAGACGACGGACTTCTTCTTTTTGTTCATCTGTTAATGTTTCCCCGTAAACAACAATCGGAATATCTGATGGAGCAATCGCAAATGCAGGCGATCCGACGCTCAACATTAAGCCGAAAATTAATGTTGCAATGATTGATATTTTGAACAAACGCTTCATCATCCATAAACCCCTTTATATTTATAATAATTCATCATATGACAATGCGCATGATTTATGACTTGATAACTTTTTGCTTGTCTCAAACAATCATATGATGTACGTATATTATACCTGTTTTCTCTAAAGATGAACATGCTTTTAAATCACTTTTCAACGATTTAACCTAGATTTAACGTAATGACATTAAAATAATAATATTTTAGATAACTTTAACTAAACATGATCTGTTTCATTTAATAATGCTTTTAAATTTCAATCACCCGATAAATGTCATATAATAAATATAATAAAATATTTCACTAATTTTAGAAAGCAGAGTTGGTTATTTATTAGTTATCAGACAGCGCTTGTTAAACGCAATGTTGCCATTATGTGGTTTGCAAACTTTTTTGTTGCTGGTAGTATGACGATGGTTTCACCGTTTATTTCACTTTATATACGATCATTTGGAAACTTTACAGAAGCTTATGTTCAACAATGGTCAGGTTGGATTTTTGCTATTACTTTTGTAACAGCCTTTTTATTTTCCCCGATTTGGGGGCGGTTCGGTGATAAATATGGCCGTAAAAATATACTTATTATTTCTGCCACTGGTTTAGGCATTTCTGTTTTTTTAATGGGATTTGCCAGTTCTGTTTGGCAGCTTTTTTTATTACGATTAATCGGTGGGATTTTTACCGGCTTCATCCCGATGTCACAAGCACTTATTTCAGTACAAACGCCAGCAAATATTGCCGGCCGTGTTTTAGGGACATTACAAACAGGTAGTGTGTTTGGCACATTAATGGGACCGCTTCTTGGTGGAATCCTCGCTGATCAGATTGGTTATTCATTGACATTTAAATTAATATCGATGACAATCTTTTTATCAGCTTTAATCGTTTTCTTAGGGATTAAAGAAATGCAAGTCAAAGTTAAAAACGTCTCTGATGAACGCTCATACTCATCAAAAGAAGTGTTGCTTTATATATTAAAAAGTCCCGTCTTACTCGTTGTCATGCTCATCTCTATGCTCGTGCAAATTGCTCATTTCAGTATTCAACCAATTTTACCATTATATGTCATTGAACTGTATGGTTTAAGTCATATTGCCCTCATGTCAGGGATTACGTTTTCTGTTGGTGGATTAGGGAATTTATTTATGGCTCGTTGGTGGGGAACGATTGGGGACCGCATTGGTTATGTAAAAGTTATTATTATTTTATTATTTGCTGCCGGTATATTTTACTTCCCGGGAGCTTTTGTAACAAATATTTGGCAACTTATTATATTACGTTTCCTTGTCGGTATAGCAATTGGCGGTCTTATTCCAGTAAGGATCGCTTATATTCGTCAAAAAGCACCCTTATCGATGCAAGGTGAAGTGATTGGCTATAACACAAGTTTGCGCTTTTTAGGAAACATTGTCGGGCCGGCTCTTGGCGGATTGTTAGCGAGCTTTTATGGATTTGGCTCAGTTTTCATCGTCACGAGTGCATTACTCATGGTTGCCGGAGTCATTATGTTAATCGTTGGGTATAAATATATTTTTGTTAGCAAAGCTAAAGTGCAACAAGTTCAAACCGATAAACATTGACAAAATGCAAACGTATCATGAAAGGAAAGAATGTGATATGGCATGGGAATTGTCGTTGTAGAAGTATGCGACGGAAATGTTCTAGCAACGGTTGATGTTGAACAAATTATCGAATCTAAATATCCTGAAGTTGCCGTATTGATGAGTGATTGCCTCACATATTGTGGTCTTTGCCGCATCCGTCCTTATGCCCTTGTGAATGGTAAGCGTATCGTCGGAAAATCGATTGAAGAATGTTTAAATAATATATACAAAGCAATCGAAAAAGAACTAGCGATCTATGAATAGATACTAGTTCTTTTTGGTTGGTGAATTATTTTTTATAAACGATTGCATCCATTTCAACAAGCGCATCTTTCGGTAAGCGACTTACTTCCACACAGACACGTGCTGGATATGGTTTTGACAAATAGTTACCATAAATGTCATTTACCGTAGCAAAATCATCCATTGAATCTAAATAAATTGTAAATTTAACGACGTCGGAAAAATCAACTCCTGCTTCTGCAAGAACAACTTTCATGTTTTCTAACACTTGCTTCGTTTGGTTTTCAATGCCTTCTTCAAGTTCACCAGTACTCGGGTCTACCCCAAGCTGTCCAGAGGCGAAAATGTAATCACCTGCTTGAATCGCTTGCGAGTATGGTCCTACAGCCGCTGGTGCTTGATCTGTATGTATTTCTTTCATCATCAATTCCTCCTAATCGCTCATATTTGTCTACATCATACCATAACATTCGATGAAATTGTAACTTAGGGATGAATAAATATATGTACAATTTTTTTAACGAATTCTTGACAATATAGTCAACCTTCCATATTATAGTAATTATTAACTAACATTTATTAAGAAGAGAATTTTGGATTAAAAATTATCCAAACAAGCTTTAAAAAGTGTATTTGTACACCTCTTTCAAAAAATGAATGAACATTCACTCGTACTTTAATAAGGAGGGATTGTATGGAATTGAAGGTTGGTCTTTTTGGGCCCGAAGAAATGATCGAACGAGCCGAAAAAGTGGTCCAATCGGATAATAATATTGAACCATTGTCATTTGTTTTCCAAACATCTGAAGAAATTGATCGTCTCATTGATCAAGCCTTTATGTCTGATGTTTATGTTTTTTTGGATCCGCTTGCCTACCATTATAGTAAACAAACGATTGAGAAGAAAAAGCTACCTGCAGTTAAAATTTTGAAAGACGAATATGCTCTCGCAACCGCTTTTTATCGATTAACTCATAAACATAACCACTCATTAGATCGTTTTTCCATTGATGTTGCCAACAAAAAATATGTCGAAAATATTTTACATGATTTTGGTATTCCGCAACATTCGGTATATGTAAGCGATTATCTTAACAAAGGTAAAAGTACTGCTGAGCAAATTATTAATTTCCATCGTGATTTATGGAATGATGGAAAAATTGATTTTGTCATGACGTCGTCAAAACTAATTGATCAGCAATTATTGAAGGATAATATTCCCGTTTATTATATTGACATTCCACAAAAACATTTTTATGACACGATTAATCAGGCAAAACATTTAGTACATGCTAACGATCATTCGATTAAACGAGTTGTTTCAAGTTACATAGCGTTGAAAAGTTTAACGTCCAACGAACAAATTCCAGAAGATGTCATTTCCTCGGTGCATCAGTTTTTGCAAGATTATCAAACTAAAATTAATGCTGCACTCACATTTGATGGCGACCGTCAGTTTACATTCATAGGCACACATGAACTTTTAACCTATTTAACAAATCACTTACGCTCACTACCATTAATTGCTAAAATTGAAGATAAACTACCTAATCATGTTGCCGTTCATATTGGGTTTGGTTATGGATTGACAGCAAAAGAAGCAGCCGAAAATGCAAATCTCGCATTAAAAAACAGTCAACAAACGAACAAAAGTAGTTGTTTTATCGTTAATGAGCGC
>Ga0079225_10002736_pt1 | contig 10224 bp, 13 predicted proteins | sample Poulit2012_FD_76344 | JGI IMG/M metagenome (GOLD analysis project Ga0079225, IMG submission 76344) | Agricultural soil microbial communities from Georgia to study Nitrogen management - Poultry litter 2012 | ecosystem: Environmental > Terrestrial > Soil > Agricultural land | place: USA: Georgia...
AATTGATGAAATAGCTAAAAAAATAAAAAACGGACAATATATTTCGACTTGAAAGTTTCCTTCCTTGATTGAGTCATGTTATAATGTGAAATAAATTTACTTTTATTGACAACTAACGGCAAATACATGATGTTATTGACTTCTAATATTTAAGGAGTTGATTAAAATGGTTGAAAAGTCAGTAACGATCCAATTGGATTCAGGATTACAAGCACGCCCAGCTGCCCAATTCGTTCAAGAAGCTAACCGCTTTCAATCACATATCATCTTAGAAAAAGACGGCAAACAAGTAAATGCTAAAAGTATTATGGGGATTATGAGTTTAGCGATTACTAAAGGAGAGACAGTTAAGTTAATTGTTGAAGGTGATGATGCTGAAGCAGCGATGAGTCATCTTGTAACTTTTGTAACATCGCCTTAATAAAAGTTTGCTCGTTTATAACAGTACGATCGAAAAAGAAAATCGTTGACACGACTCCTGAGGGTTCATATCAACGATTTTCCACGATCCTTATTTATTTATCTTCTTGTCGTTCGAGAACTTTATCAACTAACCCATATTCGACAGCTTCTTTTGCGCTCATAAAGTTGTCACGGTCAGTATCGGCTTCTATAACATCAATTGGCTGACCAGTACGCTCAGATAATATTTCGTTAATTTTTTCACGCATGCGAATAATTCGTTTCGCATGAATTTCAATATCTGTTGCTTGTCCTTGCGCACCACCTAATGGTTGGTGGATCATAATTTCACTATTCGGTAAAGCGAAACGTTTACCTTCTGTACCTGCTGCAAGTAAAAATGCTCCCATGGATGCAGCCATACCTGTACATATAGTTGAAACATCAGGCTTAATAAATTGCATCGTATCGAAAATAGCCATACCCGCCGTAATTGAACCACCCGGTGAGTTAATGTAAATATGAATATCTTTATCAGGATCTTCAGCTTCTAAAAATAAAAGTTGAGCAACTATTGAGTTAGCAACACTATCATCAATCGCACTACCTAACATAATAATTCGGTCTTTTAATAAACGTGAATAAATATCGTAAGCACGTTCACCGTGATTCGTTTGTTCAACGACTGTTGGAATTAAATGCATAGAAAAACTCCTCCTTTTAATTACATTTCATCATGTATTTTAATCATAGCTTAAAGGTCAGTAAAGGTCAAACAATATATTCTTAGCAAAAATGTATAATAGTAAGCTTAGCCGATATTGTAAAATGTTAAACGTTAAAAACAATTTATTGTTTATAAGTATTTGCTTTAAAAAATCCCCTAGCTTTGTACGTAAAAGCTAAGGGATAGGGAACAATGTATTATTGTTTAACGTTTATTTCATACACATCATGCTCGTGAAGATCTTCATCATCTTCTACATGGACTTGAACATAATATGTTACAGCTGTTTCAAAGGTATAATTTCCTACATATTCACCGGTACTACTTTCGCTAGCGTCGTCCCATTCGCGGTCATCACCCATATCATCGTTCCAGATTTCATAACGAACTTTAGCGTCTTCTAACGGTTCTTCATTAATTTGTAAGTGAACGATTAATTCAGAGTCTTCATCAACTTTTGCATCGTCTAATTCTACAAAATGCATATCAAATCCTTCTGTATGAAAGACTGTTTCCTCTTCATCATCTGCATATTCGCCACCTTCACCGACAACAATTTCTTTAAGAGGCATTGTATGCATCTCGCGGGCAGTTGTATGTGCGTACATTTCAAAAATACCATCATAATCGAACGTTACTTCTGTCGTATATGTGCCATCTTCATGGTTGACTGCATCGATCATCTCACCATTGTCACGATCATTTTTTTCCCACACTTCAAAAACGACTTCATCAGCATCTGTTACAGCTTCATCACCATAAGAGACGATTGCTTTTAATTCGATTGTTTCGCCAACTTCAGCTGTTTCTGGTACGACAAAATCTACTTCAAGAATGTGTAATTCATCGTCCCCACATGCGACAAGTAAAGAAATGAGTAATGTGACAGTCATAGTTAATAATGTTTTTCGCAAATTAATTTCCCTCCAAATGATTAATTTTCATGTTGTTAAAATTATTTAATTTGAAAATAACTATCATTATAAATCGGTTTAACAAAACTAAACTAACTTGATTGTAAAAAGTTTTCTAAATCAGCTAAAATGTTTTCAATTTCACTAGATTGGATACCATCATATCGTTCGATAATTTTACCCTCTGGATTGACGAGAAAAAATTGCGTCCCGTGAATGACTTGATCATCGCCTTCAACAGGTTCATGTACCATTGAACTAAACGATTTAATCGAAAACTCTTTAATAGTATCAAACTCATATCCTGTTAAAAATGACCATGTCGTTAAATCGGCATCATAGCTTTCAGCATATTGTTGTAACACTTCTGGAGTATCGTAATCAGGGTCAACAGAAAAAGAAACGAGATGAACATCTAAATCTTTTTCGATGATCGCATCTTGTAAGCTCTTCATGTTTGCCGTCATCGGTAAGCAAACGGTCGTACAATTCGTAAATATAAAATCAGCAATCCAATATTTCCCTTTTAAATCATCTAAACTAAGGGTTTCATTGTCCTGTGTTGTAAAAGAAAAATCTGCGACGGTATCTTTGTTACACGCCGATAGAAAAAGTACAAAACATAACAATGAAAACAGTAAAATTTTACGCAAAATGAAACTCCTTTCCATCCAATTGTTTTAATTTATATCAAATCATTTGTTCATAAATAATAGTTAACGCTTCGTGAAAGGGGTATATATCGCCACCAAATCCTTTAGTAAACTTTTTTGCATGATCTTCCCATTCAAACGTGAGTACTTGTGGTTGGCAGCAATTAATATGTAGTGATGTATTTAAAACATAAAAGGCCTTTTTAGCATTAATCGTCGTATGCCTTAAAAAATCCCTCGCTAATAGTTGAACGACTCGTTCTTCCCTTTGACGATACCGCAAAAGTCCACAATGTGCACAGCAAGCTATTTCAGTTATGTCGTTATTTAGTACAATGCGATAGGCGAGATGTTTTTGATATTCTCGATAGCAATAAACGCACGTATTTTGTTGTTGTCTTTGAATCGATTGTGCACACGTTACGCCCCCGAACGTTTTAATTATTTTGCCTTCATCAATCAAAGGGGTGAGGTCGCGATGAATCGTCATTTCCGAAACATTAAAAATCTCACTTAACTCGGAAATTTTTAAATGCTCACGTTCACATATAAGTTTTTCGATTTGCTTTTTTCGTTCGATTGGTAACATACAAAACACACCTATGTATAAATGTTTATTTTTCACATCTTAAAACATATTATAACATTGATAGGTCTATTTTATTTTGCAGTTTCATGAATTATCTGTGAAAAAACTGTGACATCTCTTAGAGATATAACTTTATTAGTTATTGTAATGTGCTAAAATGGGTTAGGACGTATCTTGTATAACTCATCATAAAACTTCAGAGAGGAGATTTATATAAGATTGGGTTGGATTTATGTATTATTTGCTGCAATTGTTGAGATTTTTTGGGTTATCGGTTTGAAATATTCGGAAACTATTATCGAATGGTTAGGAACAGGTGTTGCTATCGTTTTTAGTTTTTATTTTATTATAAAAGCTTGTGAAGAATTACCCGCTGGGACAGTTTATGCTGTATTTACTGGTTCAGGCGCAGCAGCGATAGCTATAATTGATTTTACGATTTTTAAAGCTGAGTTCGCTTTTTCTAAAGTAATTTTTATCGGTTTAATTATTTTAGGTGTTGTTGGCCTCAAGATGACGACAGATGAAGAAACAGAAGAAGTTGTCCAACATGAAAGTGGAGGCGAGTAATCGATGGCATGGCTTTATTTATTTATTGCTAGTTTTGGAGAAATATTTGGTGTTATGAGTATAAATGTATACGTTCGCAAAAAAACGTTCGGTTGGTTAGCAATGATCGTTATTACAATGGGGTTAGGTTTCGTTTTTTTATCAATGGCGATGCAGAGTATTCAGCTCGGGACAGCTTATGCCGTTTGGACTGGTTTGGGGGCAGCAGGTGCAGTCATTTTTGGAATACTTTTTTTCAATGAATCAGCGAATTGGAAGCGGATGTTATTTTTAAGTTTAATTATTTCTGGAGCGGTTGGTTTACGTCTTATTGAATAATCTCATAAATATAGGTACTTGTCTTAGACAGACTCATTGTTTCTTGCATAGGCTATAAGAGAAAACGTTTGAAAGGGGGAGAAACATTGATGAAGCGGCGACAAGTACCTCATGGGAAACAGCATATGCAACCTTATCAATGTCAGCAACCGGTTAAAGAAATTGTTTACCCCGTACAAAATAATGTTGTTCATAAATGTTCTGAAGAAGTTGTAAAGCACATTCATCCAATGCATACGACAGTAGTAAATCATCATCTTATTAAAAATGAACATTTATATCCACATACAACATCTGTTGAAAACACGTACGAAGAAATCGAAATGTATAATAACGGAGCACCGGGCGGAAATCAAGTAGCTGGAGCAACAGCGCCAGGAATGGGTTTTGGTCCACAACATCAAAACAATAAGTATTGTAACAAAAGACGCCGTATGCGTCCTTAAAATATATAGAGTCATAAAAGTCATGTATGATGTTGGCTTTTATGACTCTTTTTTATGTTTGACGTTGTTTTCGTTTAAGTAACATGTATTCTAAAGCACCTGAGCCAATAAAAATTCCCGCTAAAATTAATCCAAAACCAATTATATGGTGTTTATAGATCGGTTCTCCAAGAAAAATACTTGCACCAATTAACGCAAATAAAGTATTTAAATTAATAAAAATAGCGGTTTCTACTGGTCCAACTTGTTTGATCGCAAAATTGTATGTCATATGACCAAACGCTGTACATAAGACCGCACTAAACAAGAAAACAGCTCCTAATTTCCACGTAAACAGTGATGTTAACTGGCTAAAGTTACTTTCCGTTACAACACTTGTTAAACCGATGAAAAATGAACCAATTGTTAACATGTATCCCGTTAATAGACGTGGGTCAAAGCTAGGATTGAGTTTACTAATTAAAATAAAGCTCACTGCTTGGGTAAATATCGAGATGAATACAAAAACATCTCCTAAAGACAAGGCTGAAAATCCCGCTGCACCACCTAATGTTGTCATAACGACTCCAAGAAAACCGAGAATGAATCCTGTCACTCGTAAACGGGTCACTTGGTCTTTTAATAAAAGGATTGACAACATCATCGTCAAAAGAGGCCCCATCCCTAAAATTAAGCCAGCATTAACACTTGAAGTTCGTGTTAAACCGAGCGCTAAAAATATATGATGAGCAATTACGTTAAATAAGCCGATATAAATAATTAAAAACAATTCATTTTTACGTGGTAATCGAAAAAAACCCATAAAATAAGTAATTATTAAAACGGTAATTCCTGCTGTGAAGATGCGCACTGCTGTTAACATGACAGGGTCAATGGCTGAAACAAGAACTTTTAAGGCAGAGACATTAAAGCCCCACAACATCATGACAATTAATAATAGAAAATAAACAGATCTCATATGTGCCCTCATTTCATCTCATATTCACTTAGTATAACAAATTTTTACAAATAAAGAGGAGATAAAAGCACTTCCTTCGTTATTGACGTATTTAAATAAATAATAGTATAATTGTATACAATTATACAATAAAGGGGTGAGGTAAAGTGCGCCTCGGTGATTCTGCAGAGTTAAGAAAACGTTCTACACGTGATTTCGCTTATATTCAATTAAAACAAATGATTATATCTGGTCGGTTGAAACCGGATGCGCCAATCGTTGAAGATCAAATCGCAACGAAACTATCGATTAGTCGTACACCTTTACGGGAAGCTTTACAACGGTTGGAAATGGAAGAGCTCATTATTAGACAACATAATGGACGGTTAAAAGTATCTCCAATATCAATAATAGAAGTAAAAGAAATTTTTACCGTTCGAATGAAGCTTGAAGAAATTGTCATCGTTGAAGCGATGGAGCGAGCTACGGAAGATGATTATAATCACTTAGCAAATATTCTTTTACTCATTCGTGAAACGGTTAAACAAAACAATATTGAGGATGCTCTCTATTATGGGGGACAATTTCACCAATATATTTACGAATTAAGCGAACATAAACTTGCAAGTAATCTTTTATCACAATTAAATGACCGTATTTATCGTTACCGACGTTTAATGCCAATGAAACAATTTGACAGCTTTAAAAAGTCGATTGAGGAGCATGAACTAATTTTGGCATATATGAAAGAAAAAAATAAAGAGAAAGCGATACGTGTTATTCAAGATCATTTGAACAATAGTTTACAAGCAATTATTCAAGTGATTAATAATAAAACAAATAATGGGGGATTAACAAATGAATGAACAATGGAAATTTAATACAAAAGTTATTCATAGTGAGCAAATACCGTGTGAGAAAACAGGAGCAATTTCTCAACCGATTGTCCCTGCTGTTGCTTATTCATTTCCTGATGCAAATTCAGCGGTAGATGTCGTTACTGGTAAAACCGATGGCACATATTATGGTCGCTATGGTAACCCGACGACACGAACCCTTGAGAAAAAGATTGCTAGTTTAGAAAATGCTGAAGAAGCCCTTGGTGTAAGTAGTGGAATGGCGGCTATTTCCATCGCTTTACTCGCATTTTTAGGACAAGGTGATCACGTACTTGTTACAAAAGACGTATATGGGGGAACACATAAGTTTTTAACAAACTTAGCCCCACGCTTTGGCATTACGTATGACTTTGTCGATTTTAATAATTTCACAGAACTTGAACAAGCTATTAAACAAAATACAAAAGCATTGTACATTGAAACACCAACTAATCCAAGTTTAACATTAATTGATATTGCAGCAGTTTCTAACATCGCTAAAAAGCATGATTTACCAGTTATTATCGACAATACATTTATGTCACCATATTTACAGCGACCCCTTGAATTAGGGGCAGATGTTGTCGTTCATAGTGCGACAAAATATTTAAACGGTCACGGAGATGTTATTGCCGGATTTATTTGTGGAAAAAAAGAACTGATCGACAATATGCGATTTAATTTAATGGGAGATTTAGGTCAATCCCTTAATGCGTGGGAATCCTTTTTAATTTTACGTGGCTTAAAAACCCTCGGCATACGTATGGAACAACATTGTCGAAATGCCCAAGCAATTGCTGAATTTTTAGAACAACATCCGAATGTTGAAAAAGTATACTATCCTGGATTATCATCACATCCACAACATGAGCTAGCTAAACGTCAAATGGATGGAATGGGTGGTATCGTTGCTTTTGAAGTAAAGGGTGGCGTAGAAGCAGGGAAAAAATTTATTAGTGAATTAGATTTAGCGATGATTTCCTTTAGTTTAGGTGACCCAGAAACCCTTGTACAACATCCTGCATCAATGACACATTCATCAATTCCCGAAGATTCCTTAGCCGATTTCGGTATTTCTAAAGGGTTAATTAGACTATCATCAGGTTTAGAAGATGCGGAAGATATTATTAGTGACCTCGAGCAGGCATTACAAACATTAACAAAATTTGTCGTTAAATAATTAAAAGACTTTGTAAGAAAATATGTTATAGTTGAAGTAACAACATATTTTAATAGACAAGGAGAGAATTGTTAATGGAAAACAACAAACAATTTTCATTAAAAACAAAATTGTTAGCTGACTATGATCTTGCTAACGATCAAGACTTTGTTTCCGGAAAACGAATAGCGGACCGTCTCGATCAATTATCAAAAATTAATTTAACGGAAAACTTCGGTTCAAATCGTCCGGGATACTCAGAAGGAGAACAAGCTGCGAAAAAACTTGTCGCTAAGTGGATGGAAGAAGCAGGTTTAACGGTTAAATTTGATGGGGCAGGAAACGTAATCGGCCGCTTAGCTGGAAAAGATGATGACTTACCAGCCATTTTAACAGGATCACACGTTGATAGTGTCCCAAACGGCGGCCATTTTGATGGTGTCCTTGGTGTCATTAGTGCATTAGAAGTTGTTGAAGCGTGGAAAGCATCTGGCTATACTCCAGAAAAGCCTTTAGAAATAATCGTTTTTGCCGATGAAGAAGGTGCTCGTTTTAATAGCGGCCTAACAGGTAGTGAAGCGATCATGAACGTCTACGATATGGAACAACTTTTACAAAAGAAAGATACAGCGGGGCAAACCTTTGCTGAAGTTTTAGCAAGTAACGAGTTGTCAATTGAAAGTTATCAAGCAGCTGCCCGAAATGTTGATGAAATGGAAATGTTTGTTGAATTACATATTGAACAAGGTGCACGATTAGAAGAGAAGGGTCTTCCTGTTGGCGTTGTTTCAGGTATTGCGGGACCTAGCTGGCTACAATTCACATTTATTGGTAAGGCAGATCATGCAGGAAATACCCCGATGCCAAACCGTCAAGATGCTTTAGTTGCAGCAAGTGAATTTATTCAAAAAGTTAGTAAGTTACCAGAACAAATAAACGATAGTGCTGTTGCAACAGTTGGTAAATTAAAGGTTTCGCCAAATGGTGTTAACGTTATTCCTGGTGAAGTTGAATTATATGTCGACATTCGTGATATTTATGAAGAAACGCGTGATGAATTAATCGACCGAATCGTGGCGACAGGGAAAGAAGTCGCACAAAATCATGAAGTGATTGTAAAACATGTGGAAAATACACGTGTAAAGCCGATTCCAATCGCTGAAGAAAACCAACAATTACTGGCGGAAACGTTAAAGGAATTTGCGATTGAACCTTCATATATACCGAGTGGGGCAGGCCATGATGCGATGGTTTTAGGTTTAAAAATACCTGTTGCGATGATCTTCGTTCAAGTAAAGCAGGTATTAGTCATCATCCGGATGAATGGACATCATTGGCTGATTGTGTCATCGGCGTACGTGTCTTAAAAGCATTTATTGAAAAGTTACAAACGAAATAACAGGTGACATCGATTATTTAATGACAACAATAAGAGTTTTTTACCAAAAATATCATCTATTCTATGTAGTAATTTTTAAGTATAATAGATATATGAGTTGTCTATAAATAAGAGGTGTTACGATCATGAAAAAACGTCGTATATTTCAAATAAGCGGCATCCTTTTTGCTTTGCTTTTTGTCATAAATATAATGGCTAGTTTTTATTTTTACGATTTAGCGATTGCGAGAAATGTTAAAGACTTTCTCCAAAATAATGAAGACCTCGAAGTATCTGATGAAGCGATGGAAGTTTTTTTACAAGGTGATTGGCGGGATTGGGTAAAAAATCAACCCTTTGAACGATGGGAAATGACATCAACTGATGGGTTAGCGTTACAAGGTTATTTTTTACGGGCTAAACAACCGTCAAATAAAGTCGTCGTCATGGCTCACGGCTATTTAGGCCGCGCTTCAGATATGGGGTTATATGGTGAACATTATTATGAGGATTTAGGGTATCATTTGTTTACAGCTGATGCTCGTGGTCACGGAGAAAGTGGCGGCGATTATATCGGTTTTGGTTGGCACGATCGTTTAGATTATGTGCAATGGATAGAGAAAATAATTGCTGAACTCGGTGATGATATCGAAATCGTTTTACACGGTTTATCAATGGGCGCAGGGACTGTTTTAATGACGAGTGGGGAAGATCTACCACCACAAGTGAAAGCAGTTGTTGCTGATAGTCCTTACACGAGTGTTCATGATCTCTTTGCTTACCAAATGAAACGAATGTTCCATTTGCCAGCTTTTCCAGTTTTACACACGACAGGAGTTGTCTCTAAATTTAAAGCTAATTATTCATTAAAGGAAGCATCTGCCTTAAATCAAGTTAAAAAGGCTCGTGTACCGATTTTATATTTTCATGGAAAAGCCGATACGTTTGTGCCAACAGATTTAACGAAAAAGCTTTATGATGCAACTGCAAGTGAAGCTTATTTACATTTGTTTGACGATGCAAGTCATGGTGAAGCAATCGTTTTACATGAAGCAGCTTATTACGAACATTTAGAGCAATTTTTAAATAAATATATCCATTAAAAAACCATCCGCCTAAAACGGATGGTTTTTTAATATTTTATAAATATTGTTCAAACCAGCGACAAATATGATTTAATCGCTCGATACGCATTTTTGGATCACCACTGCGACTTAATTCATGATTAGCGTTTGGAAACCTAACAAACTCTA
>Ga0079225_10002739_pt1 | contig 10219 bp, 8 predicted proteins | sample Poulit2012_FD_76344 | JGI IMG/M metagenome (GOLD analysis project Ga0079225, IMG submission 76344) | Agricultural soil microbial communities from Georgia to study Nitrogen management - Poultry litter 2012 | ecosystem: Environmental > Terrestrial > Soil > Agricultural land | place: USA: Georgia...
TCATCTTTAAATACCATACCCATAATGAGTAATATTATCGAGGAAACGCGGAGTTGAATGAAAGAATATATGTAAAAAGCATTTGTTTTATCAAAAACAGGCTTTATAGTTTCTTTTTTCAATAGGATATGGTATTATACTTGTAATAGGAATACCTGAGAAGTTCGTGATGTGTTGAATTATATTTTGACCTAACACCTTTTTATACGGGAGCCTAATTGGTTTTCCTGCAAAAAACAAGCCTGCCAGCCAGGACGTTTGGAGCAGGAAACAGGGCACCCACCTGCAAATAGCAGGCCAAAATAATCAACAAATACACACGGCTTTAGCTCGGATATTCCAATAAGTACCGGATGAAATCATCCGGTGCTTATTTTTTTGTCAAAATTTAAACGGAGCATCTTTTCGGATGCTCCATTTCTACATATTTTTAAGTTTGGTGTATATATCGTTCAGCTGTTTCTCGTATTTTGATACGTCGGATGCATCAAAATATTTGTTTTCCGTCATCGTATCCGGCAGGTATTGCTGTTTGACGACGTGGTTCGGGTAATTATGCGGATATTTGTAACCGATTGCGTTGCCCAGCTTTTCTGCGCTGGCATAGTGCCCGTCCCGCAGATGTTTCGGCACCGCGCCGATCTTCCCTTTTCTGATATCAGACAGCGCAGCGTCTATGCTTTTGATTGCGCTGTTCGATTTTGGCGACAGTGCGAGTTCGATGACCGCCTGAGACAAAGGAATTCTTGCTTCCGGAAACCCGAGCCGTTCTGCTGACATTATCGCATCGAGCGTCCGGCTTGCGAGCTGGGGGTTGGCAAGCCCGATGTCCTCATAGCTTATGACGAGGAGCCGTCTTGCTATGGTCACGAGGTCTCCGGCTTCTATCAGTCTGGCGAGATAGTGCAGGGCTGCATCGACGTCGCTCCCACGGATGGATTTCTGAAAGGCGCTCATGACATCATAATGCTGATCCCCGTCCTTGTCATGCAGAAATGCTGATTTCTGCATGCAGGCCTCGGCATCATCCAGTGTGATTGTCACTTTGCCGTCTTCGTCTTTGTCCGTGCTGAGGACAGCGAGTTCAAGCGCATTGAGCGCACTCCGGACATCACCGTGACTGGACAGGACGAAGTGCTCCATCGCCTTGTCCTCGATCTCGACATTCATATTGCCGAGGCCGCGCTCTTCATCCTCCATTGCCCTTTTTATCGAGATGCGGATATCTTCCTCTTCAAGTGAATTGAGTTCGAAGATCTGACACCGGCTTCTGATTGCAGGGTTGATCGCATGATAGGGATTGGATGTCGTTGCTCCAATCAGAACGATATTGCCGCTTTCCAGGTGTGGGAGGAGGAAATCCTGTTTTGCCTTGTCCAGCCTGTGGATCTCATCCAGCAGCAGTATGACAGAACCGCTCATCTTCCCTTCATCGGCCACAATCTGCATATCCTTTTTTGTGTTGGCCACTGCGTTCAGGGTCCTGAATTTATAACTGGTCGAGCCTGCAATCGCACTGGCTATGCTGGTCTTTCCGATGCCCGGCGGTCCATAGAGTATCATCGAAGACAGGCGTTTTGCCTGCACCATCCTTCTGATGATGCCGCCTTCACCAACGAGGTGCTGCTGGCCGAGCACTTCATCTATGGATGTCGGGCGCATTCTGAAACTGAGTGGCTGTGTTGACATATTTTCACCTGCTCCTGTGAGTGTGTTATATTTATATTACTACATTATACTTTAACATGAACTTAAGTTATGAGGTGCTTTATGAAAATCTCGACAAGAGGAAGATATGGACTTTACTTTATGCTGGCTTTGGCCAAAGATTATGAAGTGAAGAAAAGAAGTGTGAAATCAGTTGCGGAAGAGCGGGGCATCAGCGACCTTTATCTGGAACAGATTGTGGCTAGCCTGAAAAAGGAAAATCTCGTAAAAAGTACACGCGGCGCCTACGGCGGATATGAACTGAATTTCCCGCCGGATGCGATTATGGTCGGCAGGATCTTCAGGACACTGGAAGAAAATATCGTGGCTGTGGAAACGGATGAGAAGGATACCGAAACGGAGAGGTATCTCTGGAGACGGATCAGGGATGCACTGAGGGACGTGCTCGACCACACGACGCTTGCCGATCTGCTGAACCATTCGGAAGACGAAGTTGATGATTACATGTTTTATATTTAAAAAGCATCCGGAGGTTTCCTCCGGATGCTTTTTTGTCAGAACCGTCCTGACTTGAATATGGCGTAAAGCATGCCCATGAACAGTAACATGGCGAGGATGAAGCCAATCTCGATGACGGGAATGTTCCAGAAGATGTTGGTCTCTCCGCTCATCGCCTGACCGATGATCAGACCGACCATGATGATGCTGAATGACAGGAGCACAATACTGAATGACAGACGGTTGCCGATCTGGTCGAGGCGTCTCATATACTGCTCACTGCTTTTCAGCACCATTTCGACCGGCACCTGTCTTTTCTTCAGTGCTTTTGTGAATTCGTAGAGATTGCCTGAGGCGCTGGCGAGATCGTCGCTGAAGGCGGTCCATTGTCCGGCCGCCCGATCTGCGATGTTCTTCGGATTATATCGTTCTTTGAGCAGCTGCCTGCCGAAAGGTTCGGCGATATCGACAATGCTGAATTCCGGATCCAGCTTGCTTACAGTGCTCTCCAGTGTCAGTATCGTCTTGCCAAGTATGGTGAAGTCTGAAGGCAGCTTGATACGGTGCTGGTTGGCGATGCCGAACAGGTCCTGTACAGCTTCACCCAGATGCATCTGGCTGAGCGGGATGTCATAGTATTTGTCCCTGAGCAGTTCGGCATCTTTCGTGAGCTGTTTCATATCGACATCATCCGGTACGACACCCATGCGGACGATTGCCCTGACTACACCGTCGGCGTCTTTTTTCATCAGGGAGATGAGAAGGGCGCCGAAGTTCGCCTTCATTTCCTTGGTCATTTTGCCGACCATCCCGAAGTCCATGAAAGCGATGGTTTCTCCGGGCAGTACATTAATGTTGCCCGGATGCGGGTCCCCATGGAAGAATCCTTCTATAAGAATCTGATGGAAGACGGCATTTGTCACGCGTTCGGCGAGAATCGTGCGGGAATAGCCGAGTGTATCGATGGATTCGAAGTCATTGATACGGATGCCTTCGATATATTCCATCGTGAGAACGTTTTTTGTGGTGGCTTCCCAGTAGATTTCAGGGATATGGACCGTCCCGTCTTCTGCAAACTGTTTGCCTAGCCGTTCGGTATTCCTTGCTTCTATCGTATAATCGAGTTCTTCCAGTATGGCGCGTGAAAATTCATCGATCATATCCTTCACCTGATACTGTCTGGCCCAGTTCATCCGGGATTCTGCAAGGGAGGCAAGCCGGTGCAGTATTTCAAGATCATTACGGACAGTCTGTTCTATATCCGGCCGCTGGACTTTGATCGCGACAGTTTCCCCGTCCAGGAGCTCCCCTTTGTGGACCTGTCCTATGGAAGCGGAGCCGAGGGGCTTTTCCTCTATATGCCCGAATATCTCTTCCTTCGTTGCCCCTAGAGACGTTTCTATGATCGCCACCGCCTCTTCGTATGGAAAGGGCGGGACATTGTTCTGCAGTTGTTCAAGCTCCTTGATGATGTCATCCGGCACAAGATCGGGACGGGTGCTTGCAATCTGGCCGAGCTTGATGAAAGTGGGACCCATCTCTTCCAGGAAGAGCCGTATGCGTTCACCTCTGGATTTTTCCTCGTTGTCACTTTTCCCCTGGCGAAGCAGTATTCTCTTGGGCAGTGAAATCATTTCATCCAGTGCAAGTTCCTCTACAATGAAACCAAATCCCGATTTGGAGAAGGCAATTGCAATTTCCCTGTATCTTCTTATATACTGTATCCTTTTTTCGAAAATCATATTGACCTCCTGATTCAGATGGGATGTATTGTCCCTTTAATATCAGTATACCCGTAAGAGACGGAAATCACCTATTGAAATGCAACAGGGCCTCCGAAAGGAAGCCCTTATCCTATACACCCACATGCTGGAAATAGTTGTTGTAGATTGCCTCCAGCGCCTTTTCTTCATCTTCTAGGGCAATTGCGAACATCATGCTGATCTCCGACGCCCCCTGGTTGATCATGCTGATGTTGACATTGTTGTCGCTCAGGGCGCTTGTCGTTTTCGTGGCGATGCCGATATGTTCCTTCATGCCTTCACCGACGATTACAAGAATGACCAGATCCTCCTCAACATACATATCCTCCGGTTCGAGGTGTTCTTCGATATCCTTCAGTATATCTTCGAGTTTCGTATTGCCCTCGAACTGATTGCTTCTGATGATGATTGAAAGATTGTCTATGCCGGAAGGTATGTGTTCGATGTTGATTTCGTGGTCTTCCAGAATCTGCAGTAGACGTCTTGTAAAGCCTATCTGCCTGTTCATCAGATATTTTCTGAGTGTGATTGAAGTGAATCCCTCGTCACAGCTGATGCCGATCACCGGCATTTCGGGTATGAACTCACGTTCAGCCACAATTTTGGTGCCTTCCACTTCCGGATCGTTCGTATTCCTTATCATGATAGGAGTCTTATTCTTATACAGCGGTTCGATGGCTTCGTCGTGAAAGACGCTGAAGCCCGCATATGAGAGCTCACGCATTTCCCGGTACGTAATCTCCTTGATGGCATGTGGACTTTCAATCATGCCTGGATGGGCAGAGAAGATGTAACTGACATCGGTGAAGTTCTCATAGAGTTCTGCATCAACACCGCGTGCGACGATTGCGCCGGTGATGTCGGAACCGCCCCGCGGAAACGTGACCACCCGGCCGGTTTCGGACATGCCGAAAAATCCTGGAATGACAAGAACGTGTTCGGAATAGTCCAGTTTTTGCAGTGCATCATATGATTCCGGCAGAAGCTGTGCATTGGAAGGCTCATCCGTCACTTTGATGCCTGCCTCACCGGGCGGCATATATTTCGCAGGAACGCCGGTTTTGTTGAGGAATTCGCTCAGGAGCTGCGCATTGAAGTCCTCCCCGCAGGATTTGAGCGCATCGAGCAGCCGGTCCTTGTCTTCAATGGTCTCGAGATATTTATTCAGAGTGGATTCAAAATCTGTCAGAAGTTCTCTGGATATGTCCAGCTCACTGATGATCGATTCGAAGCGCTCCAGTATCTGTTCCATGGCATCGTCCGTCTTCAGACCGGTCACTTTGTTGCCATGCAGGGCAATCAGCAGGTCGGTCACTTTTATATCCTCATCAAATCTTTTGCCCGGGGCAGATACGACAACGATCTTTCTCGCCGGGTCACTTTCTATTATATTTGCAACTTTTCTCAACTGTTTGGCTTCGGAGAGGGAACTTCCTCCAAATTTAACTACTTTCATCATCGTTACACCCCGCTTGGAATTTTAAAATCAATAATACATCAAAAATTATGAATTGTGTAGCCATTAACTGAAAAAACTTCTTGAATTTTTCAACTTTTCGCTCTAATATGGTATCTTATACGGTATTCCAGAAACAGGAGGTATAATGACAATATGAAAATTGCGCTACTTGGTTTGGGTACAGTCGGCACCGGTGTCGTCGATGTACTGGGGAGCAACAGAGAGAAGATCGCCGGACTGACTGGTGAGTCACTCACCATCAGCCATGTCCTTGTCAATGATATCAATAAGAAGAGAGGCAGCGGGCTTGACGGGGCGGTCATTACAGATGATATTGAAAAAATCATGGAAGATGACACTGTGGATATTGTCATTGAAGTAATGGGCGGCATTGAACGCACCAAGAATATTCTGAAGGCGTTTCTTGAAAAAGGCGTGCATGTAATCAGTGCAAACAAGGATATGCTTGCTGAACATATAGATGAATTGGCCGAAACTGCCAATGAGAATAATGCACAATTGCTGTATGAGGCAAGTGTGGCCGGGGGTATCCCGGTCATCCACGGCATCGAGCACAGCCTGAACAGCAACCAGATCACCAAAGTGATGGGCATCCTGAATGGCACGACGAACTATATCCTGTCGAAGATGACGATTGACGGCTGGGATTACACACGGGCTCTTGATGATGCCAAGGAGAAAGGATACGCAGAAGCGGATCCGACAAACGATGTCGAAGGCATAGATGCACAGCGGAAGATCGTACTGCTTTCCCGCCTTGCCTACGGTCGGACTGTCGATATCAATACGGTGCCGGTGTCCGGCATCAGCGGTATAGACATTACCGACATCGAGAATGCCGGCCGGGAAAATCTGATTCTGAAGCTTTTGGGCAAGAGTGAATTCAGGGACGGAACGCTCTCAATCAGTGTCGAACCGGTATTGTTACCATCAGATCACCAGCTGGCCGGTGTCAACTATGAAAAGAATGCCGTGTTCGTCAATGGCAATGCGGTAGGCGAAGCGATGTTCTATGGTCCGGGCGCCGGCAGTCTGGAAACAGCATCCGCCGTCGTGTCGGACTTGATCAATGCAGTGCGGTCGAAAGACAGCAGCCATAAGAACTTCGCTCCGGACGTCCCAGCAGCAGTCAAAAATGGCAGCGGCATGAATGAATATTACATCAGAATAAAAAGCAGCGGCGCCGATGACAACCTGGCAGCTGTGCTGGACGAATTGTCAATCGGATTTTCGCGCATCGATACAGAGTCGGATTTTGTCGTCCGTACCGAAGCGATAAAAGCATCCTGCATTGATGAACTGAAACAGAATGATGCTGTAAACGTTGCAGCAGCATATCAAATAGATGGAGTTGAATAGAATGGTGAATTGGCAGGGACTTATAAAAGAATATGCTGAATATCTCCCGGTAAGTGAGGATACACCGCGTCTTACGCTGCATGAGGGGGATACGCCGCTCATCCGCCTGGATACGCTGAGCGAAAAGTACGGCTCAGAGATCTATGCGAAATATGAGGGGGCGAATCCGACAGGCTCATTCAAAGACAGAGGCATGGTCATGGCAGTGGCAAAGGCGAAGGAGGAAGGGGCACATACAGTAATCTGTGCCTCTACCGGCAATACTTCCGCTTCTGCCGCTGCATACGCATCAAGAGCAGGTCTGAATACGATCGTCGTCATACCTGAAGGAAAGATTGCGCTCGGCAAACTGGCCCAGGCGATGATGTACGGTGCCAAGATCGTCTCCATCGAAGGCAACTTCGATGAAGCGCTTAAAGTCGTGCGGAAAATCGCGGAAGAGAAGAAGGGAATCACTCTCGTGAATTCTGTGAATCCGTACAGGCTGGAAGGCCAGAAGTCTGCGGCATTCGAGATTGTCGATGCACTCGGAAAAGCGCCCGACTACCTGACGATCCCTGTCGGTAATGCAGGGAACATTTCAGCATACTGGAAAGGGTTCAAGGAATATAATGAAAAGAAAGGTACCAAGCTTCCAAAAATATATGGTTTTGAAGCGGCGGGTGCGGCAGCCATCGTCAATGACGAAGTGATTGAGCAGCCGGAGACGGTGGCGACTGCCATCCGTATCGGAAACCCGGCCAGCTGGAATCTCGCAACAGCCGCCCGCGATGAATCCGGCGGGAGGATTGAAGCTGTTACTGATGATGAGATACTTGATGCGTATGAATATCTTGCAGCGACAGAGGGTGTGTTTGCAGAACCGGGGTCGAACGCAAGTGTTGCCGGGATGCTCAGGTCATTGGAAAACGGCGGGATTGAAAAAGGTTCGACCGTAGTCACAGTATTGACTGGAAACGGTCTGAAGGATCCTCAGACCGCCATCGACCGTATTACACAAAAACCGAAAGTGCTGCCGAACGATGAGGATCAGATTATAGACTATATAGAAAGCATCACTGAAGATGGCAACACACCAGTTTAAAGTGCCGGCTACGAGCGCAAACCTTGGTCCAGGGTTCGACTCCTTCGGTCTTGCGCTTGAGAAGTTCCTGTATATTGAAGCATCGGAGAGTGAGCGGTGGGAAATCAACTTCCGTGATGGCTTCCTGAAAGTGCTGCCGGACGATGAGACCAACCTTGTGATCGAGACCGCCATCGGCACTGCACGGAAATACGGCGTGGAGATGCCAGCGCTCAAGATTTCCATGGGGAGTGAGATCCCCCTCACCCATGGCATGGGAAGTTCCGCTTCTGCGATCGTTGCCGGCATCGAACTTGCCGACCGCTTCTGTAGATTGAACCTGAGTGAATTCGAAAAAGTCCTTCGCGGAAGTGAGATAGAGGGCCATCCGGACAATGTGGGACCGTCTGTAACAGGCGGCCTCTTCGTCGGCTATTATAAAGGTGATGAACTCTTCTACAACACGCTCGATCTCGACGGACTTGAAATCATCATGAGTGTCCCCGATTATGAAATCGATACGAAGGCCGCCCGCGGCGTACTGCCTGAAATGTATTCGAAGCAGGATGCCGTGGACCAGAACGCGATCAGCAATGCACTGCTCATGGCGATATTCGCAAAAGACTTCAGTTCTATGGGCCGTCTCATGATGAAGGACCGGCTGCATGAACCATACCGCAGAGAGCTGATCAGGGAATATGGACCGGTCAGGCAGGCGTCACTTGAGGCGGGCGCATACGCGACGGTCATCAGCGGAGCCGGGCCGACACTTATGACTGTATGCGACCGGACGGAGTCAGAAAAGGTGCTCGAGGCTCTTAGAAGCGTTCCGAAATGCATCCACGAACGTATCCGACTTTACAAAAAGGTATAGAGAAAACCCGCACGGGCTTGTCCTGTGCGGGTTTTCTGTGTGCTATCCGTTGTATTTGGAGACGACCTCTTCGAATATATCATACGAGCGCTTCTGGGCATCTTTATCAAAGATATAGCTGACTGCCATGATTTCATCGACATTGAACTGGATCTGGAACAGCCTGAGTTTTTCCAGCACAGTGTCATGGGCGCCAAGCATCGCCACCGGGAATCTGCTCTCTACAGCCTGCTTTTCATAAGGTGACCAGAGCGGTTCCATATCATCCACCGGCGGCTGGAGTTTCTTGCGGCCGCCGCGGATGACATTAAGCACGAACTGGGACAGTGTGGTGCTCAAATATTTTGCCGCCTCATCCGTGTCTGCGCAGATGACGTTGAGACATGCGATCTTATAAGGTTCGGACAGCTGGTCCGACGGTTCGAATTCCGACTCGTAAATCTTGAATGCATCTTCCATCTGCCCTGGCGCAAAATGGGCGGCAAAAGCATAGGGGAGACCGAGCTGCGCTGCAATATGCGCAGAATCCGTGGAGGACCCGAGTATATAGAGCGGAATATTTGTGCCGTTCCCGGGGAACGCCACGACCTGGGTTTCCCTGTCCGATAGGAGGTCGCGGATCTCTTCGACTTCCGAGGCGAAAGTATAGACCCCGTCATGGTTATTCCTTCTGATGGCAGCAGCGGTCCTCATGTCAGTGCCGGGTGCGCGGCCGAGGCCGATATCGAGCCTGTCGCCGAATATCGCCTGCATCGTGCCGAATTCCTCAGCGACGATGAGGGGAGAGTGGTTCGGCAGCATGACGCCGCCGCTGCCCACACGGAGGCTTTCTGTGTGGTGGAGTATATGATGGATCAGCTGCCTTGTAGCTGATGATGCGATGGATGTCGTATTATGGTGCTCCGCCACCCAGTATCTTGTGTATCCGGAGCCGTCGACGTGTTTCGCAAGGTCGATCATATCAGCGATCGCGTCATTGACATCGTGACCTTCACGCACGGGAACAAGGTTGAGCAGAGATGCTGATAATTTTTTGGGCATGTCTTCTATTCCTCCTTCATAGGAATAATTATCAGCCAAAGGATTTATTTTGTCTAATAAACGGTTTGGAAAGTATTAAAAATGGCTGTTCCATGTTAAAATCATTTAGTGTATAATTAAATCTATTTGAAAAGTGGAGGGTGAATGGAAGTGGGAGTATATGCAGATTTTGCGGCGACGACACCGATGGATAAGGAAATCATGGAGCAGGTGCTTGAGGATGCAAAGGAATTCGGCAATCCGTCAAGCATTCATAAAGTGGGCAAGCGTGCAAAAGAAAAACTTGAACGCTCCCGAAGGGAAATAGCAGGCCTGTTGAATGCGCACCCTTCCGAAATCACATTCACCAGCGGTGCCACTGAAGCGAACAATCTCGCCATCAGGGGCATCGTGTCGCGGCTTGACCATCCACATATTATAACGACTGAAATAGAACATGCATCTGTACTGAACACATATGAGACGCTCCGGGA
>Ga0079225_10002740_pt1 | contig 10219 bp, 15 predicted proteins | sample Poulit2012_FD_76344 | JGI IMG/M metagenome (GOLD analysis project Ga0079225, IMG submission 76344) | Agricultural soil microbial communities from Georgia to study Nitrogen management - Poultry litter 2012 | ecosystem: Environmental > Terrestrial > Soil > Agricultural land | place: USA: Georgia...
CTAAATAATAATTAAAAGAAAAACCCATGTCCAGAATAGGTAAAAATCCAATAGCAATCCCAGAAGGAGTAACGGTTGATGTTAAGGATAATGTTATAACCGTAAAAGGTAAGCTTGGTGAATTAAAACAAGAATATTCAGAAATCGATATAAATGTAGAAGACGGGAAAGTTGTTTTACAACGCTCGTCAGAACATAAAGATGTTAGAGCAAAGCACGGACTATACCGCGCTTTGATTCAGAATATGATCGATGGCGTTATGACAGCCTATACGGTTGAATTAGAATTGATAGGTGTTGGTTATAGAGCTACTCATAGAGGTCAAAGATTAGATTTGACCCTAGGTTTTTCGCACAACATCGTAATTGATCTGGCACCCGAAGTTTCTGTTGAAACGATTTCAGGTAAAGGAAAAAATCCAATTGTTAAATTGACTTCCTTTGACAGACAACTCGTAGGGCAAGTGGCGGCTAAGATCCGTTCTTACCGTAAACCTGAACCTTATAAAGGAAAGGGAATTAAGTATGTTGGAGAATATGTAAGAAGAAAAGCAGGTAAATCAGCTTAATAAAAAGAGATTATGGCAATTTCAAAAACTAAAAGAAGAAATCGAATCAGAAAAGGGATTCGTAAAAGAATATCAGGTGACGCTGAACGTCCTAGGTTGGCAGTATTTCGCAGCAACAGAGAAATATATGCGCAGCTAATTAATGATGAAACAGCGGAAACTTTACTGTTTGCTTCTTCAAGAGAAAAAGACTTCACCGCAACAGGAACAAAAGCTGAAATCGCGCAAGCCGTCGGTGAGCGTTTAGCTGAAAAAGCATTGGAAGCGGGTATTGAAAAAGCAGCTTTCGATCGGAGTGGATATTTGTACCACGGAAGAGTAAAAGCTTTAGCTGATGGAGCACGTAAAGGAGGACTTAATTTTTAAGACAAAAGTTTATGTATCGAGATTATAAAAATATAGAACATGTAAAGCCAAGTGGTCTGGATTTAAAAGATCAACTGGTGGGAGTACAGCGAGTTGCCAAAGTAACCAAAGGAGGTCGTACTTTCGGTTTCTCGGCCATAGTGGTGGTTGGAGATCAAAACGGCGTTGTCGGACAAGGTCTGGGAAAATCTAAAGAGGTAGCAAGTGCAATCGCCAAAGGAATTGATGATGCCAAAAAGAATTTGGTGCGTATCCCTATTACTGAAGGAACAGTTCCTCACAGTCAAAAAGGAAAGTACAGTGGAGCACGCGTATTGTTAATGCCGGCTTCAGAAGGTACCGGAGTGATAGCCGGAGGCCCAGTGCGTGCAGTTGTTGAATTGCTTGGAATTACTGACTTATTGTCTAAAAGCCAAGGCTCTTCTAACCCACACAACATTGTTAAGGCTACTTTTGATGCTTTATTGAAAATGAGAGGAGCTGATATGGTGGCTAAAGAACGTGGAATATCACTGGACAAAGTGTTTAATGGCTAAAAATATAAAAAATGAGCAAGATTAAAGTTACACAAATACGCAGTAAAATAAACAGTACTCCGCAGCAGAAAAAAAACTTAGAAGCCCTCGGGCTCAGAGGTATTGGAAAAGAAAGAATCCATGAAAATTCTCCCAATATTCTTGGAATGATCAATAAAGTAAAACATTTGGTTTCTGTTGAAGAAACAAAATAACAGGATTATGAAACTACACAATTTAAAGGCCAGTGATGGTGCTATAAATAGACAGGGTAAAAGACTTGGAAGAGGGGTGCCTTCAGGAAAAGGAAGAACTTCAACCAGAGGTCATAAAGGTGCGAAATCGCGCTCTGGATATGCCAAGAAAATAGGTTTTGAAGGAGGGCAGATGCCCCTTCAACGCAGATTGCCTAAATTCGGATTTACAAACGTAAACTATAGAGAATACCAAGTTGTAAATCTTGGTAGACTACAAGAGTTAGTTGACGAAAATAGAATTTCGGATAAAGTGGATTTCGATACGATGATAGAGCAGAGAATTGCTACGAAAAATCAAATGGTAAAAGTTTTAGGTGGCGGTGAATTGAAAGCAAAACTTTCGGTCAGTGCCCATAAATTTACAGCTTCTGCAAAAAAAGCCATTGAAGATGCCGGAGGCGAGGCTATAATTTTATAAATTTAAAATACCCCCTTTTAATGAAGTTTATTGAAACCATAAAAAGCGTTTGGAAAATTGAGGAGCTCAAGAGTAGAATTTTACTTACCCTTGGGCTTTTATTGGTGTACCGATTTGGGGCGCAAATCGTATTACCCGGAGTTGATGCAGAACAATTAGCAAACTTGGCCAGTCAGGCTGATGGTGGTCTGCTCGGACTGCTAAACGCCTTTACCGGAGGAGCCTTCTCTAATGCCTCCGTGTTTGCTCTCGGGATTATGCCCTATATTTCAGCCTCGATTGTAGTACAATTGATGGGAATTGCAGTGCCTTATCTGCAAAAACTTCAGAAAGAAGGGGAAAGTGGACGAAAAAAAATTAATCAAATTACCCGATGGTTGACTATCGGAATTACGCTTGTACAAGGTCCGGGTTATATTATTAACTTGTTTAGCACCCTGCCGGAAACAGCATTCTTGATGTCCAGTCAGACGATGTTTGTTACCAGCTCGGTAATTATCTTGACCACCGGTTGTATTTTTGCGATGTGGATGGGAGAGAAAATAACGGAAAATGGAGTCGGTAATGGTATTTCCTTACTGATTATGGTAGGAATTATCGCGCGTTTACCAATGGCTTTCGTACAAGAATTCAGTTCGAGATTTAATGAATCAGGGGGACTGATTATGGTTTTAATCGAATTGGCAATCTGGTTTATAATTATCTTGGCCTCTGTTTATCTGGTGATGGCGGTACGGAAAATACCGGTGCAATACGCCAGGAGAAATGCCGGTGGTGGGTATGAACGAAGTTTTGGAGGAGCGAGACAGTTTATTCCCCTCAAACTAAACGCATCAGGAGTAATGCCGATCATTTTTGCTCAAGCAATTATGTTTGTACCTGCGGCAGTAGCGGGATTATCCGATTCGGATTGGGCAGTTGGAGTGCAAAATGCCTTTCAAAATATGTTCGGGTTCTGGTATAGCTTAGTGTTTGGATTGCTAGTGATTATATTTACTTACTTCTACACAGCGATTACCGTCCCAACCAACAAAATGGCAGATGATTTAAAACGAAGTGGAGGGTTTATACCGGGAATACGTCCGGGATCTGATACCGATAGTTATTTAGATAAAATTATGTCCCAGATCACTTTGCCAGGATCGATATTCTTGGCATTGATTGCCATATTTCCGGCATTTGTGGTTAAAATGGGAGTCCAGCAAGAATGGGCATTGTTTTACGGTGGTACATCCTTGCTGATTATGGTTGGAGTGGCAATAGATACGATACAACAAATTAATTCCTATTTGTTGAATCGTCATTATGACAGTTTAATTAAAACAGGAAAAAATAGAAAAGCGGTAGCTTAAGATTATGGCAAAACAAAAAGCAATAGAACAAGATGGAACGATAATAGAAGCATTGTCGAATGCAATGTTTCGTGTAGAATTGGAAAATGGTCATGTCGTTACTGCTCATATATCCGGTAAAATGAGAATGCATTATATCAAATTGCTTCCCGGAGATAAAGTGAAATTGGAGATGAGCCCATATGACTTGACTAAAGGAAGAATTACGTATCGTTACTAATATTTTTAATTTTTTGGTAAACTGAGAAATATTTCTTAGTTTTGCAATCCGAAAAAATTTGAGTAGCAAAATGCTATTTTAAGAATATAAATCGATAAAAGTATAAACTAATTATGAAAGTTAAAGCATCAATTAAGAAGAGAAGTCCGGACTGCAAGATTGTACGTAGAAAAGGACGTCTTTATGTAATTAATAAAAAGAACCCAAGATTTAAACAAAGACAAGGTTGATATGGCAAGAATAGCAGGGGTAGATATACCAAACCACAAACGCGGAGTAATTTCTTTGACCTATATATATGGAATTGGAAAAAGCAGAGCTCAAGAAATTCTTGAGACCGCACAAGTAGATTCGGACAAGAAGGTAGGTGAATGGTCAGATGAAGAGTCTGGTCGAATTCGCCAAGCCGTTGACGAATACACCATCGAGGGTCAGTTGCGTTCCGAAACGCAGATCAATATAAAGCGGTTGATGGATATTGGTTGTTATCGTGGCATACGCCATCGTTCTGGGTTGCCAGTACGCGGGCAAAAGACGAAAAACAACGCACGTACGCGTAAAGGCCGTCGTAAAACGGTTGCCGGTAGGAAAAAAATATAATTAATTGAGTAAAGTAAATTGAAAAATGGCAAAGGCAAAACCTTCAAGTAGAAAGAAAAGATATCAAGTGGAACCTTTTGGTGAAGCCCATATCTCTGCTTCTTTTAATAATATTATCGTTACGCTTACCACCAGAAATGGAGACGTGATTTCATGGTCATCCGCTGGTAAAATGGGATTCAGAGGAAGTAAAAAGAGTACTCCATATGCTGCTCAAGTAGCTGCAGAAAATGCGGTTGGAGCAGCTTATGATGCTGGACTTCGCAAAGTGAGAGCTTATGTTAAGGGTCCGGGGAACGGACGGGAGTCAGCATTGAGAACAATACATAACGCAGGGGTAGAGATTACAGAAATTATCGATATTACTCCGATGCCACACAATGGTTGTCGTCCGCCTAAGCGTAGAAGAGTTTAATATTATAATTTAATACACAAATTAAGTAATTGGATTGTCGAAGGATCTTTTTAGTGCCTTAATTCATAATCCAACAAAAATATAACATATGGCAAGATATACAGGACCAAAAACAAAAATAGCCCGAAAGTTTGGAGAACCTATTTTTGGAGATGATAAGTCTTTTGAAAAGAAAAAATACCCACCAGGGCAACACGGAACTTCACGCCGACGTGGAAAGAAATCGGAGTATGCACTGCAATTGGCAGAAAAACAAAAAGCCAAATATACTTACGGAATTTTAGAACGTCAGTTTAGAAAGATATTTGAAAAAGCCAATAGTCGTAAAGGAGTAACAGGTGATATTCTGTTGCAGCTTTGTGAAGGACGTTTGGATAATATCGTATACCGATTGGGATTGGCTCCCACAAGAAGTGCAGCCAGACAATTGGTTTCTCACAAACACATTGTAGTAAACGGAGAAATAGTCAATGTTCCTTCTTACCAAGTAGATGTGAATGATGTGATCGGGGTACGTGAAAAATCCAAATCCTTATTGGTAATCCAAAGTGCACTCGAAAATTCGCGTGATGTGCTTGAGTGGCTGTCGTTTAATGTCGACAAAAAAGAGGGAACTGTAGTAGCGGTTCCGGAACGGGAGCAAATTCCTGAAAATATTAACACTCAGCTGATTGTTGAGTTGTATTCTAAATAATTCTAACTGAGAGAAAGAAACTATGGCAATATTAGATTTTCAAAGACCTGATAAGGTTATAATGATTGATTCTTCAGAGTTCGAAGGAGTATTCGAATTCCGACCTTTAGAGCCCGGTTTTGGTCTCACGGTTGGAAACGCTTTGAGACGCGTATTACTGGCCTCACTGGAAGGATATGCAATTACTTCAGTGCGAATTGAAGGAGTGGATCATGAATTTTCTACCATTTCAGGGGTTGTTGAAGACGTTACTGAAATTATTTTAAACCTGAAACAAGTTCGATTTAAAAGACAGATTGAGGATATAGACAATGAAACGGTCACCGTGTCATTATCCGGTAAAGAACAAATGACTGCAGGAGATTTTCAAAAATCTATCTCTGCTTTTCAAGTCTTAAATCCGGATCTAGTAATCTGTAATTTAGATAAAAAGGTGAATATAAACATGGAATTGACCATCGAAAAAGGTCGAGGATATGTTTCTGCAGAAGAGAATAAAAAATCTGATGTAGCTTTGGGAACTATTTTTACCGATTCTATCTTTACTCCTATCAGAAATGTAAAATACGGAGTTGAAGATTATCGTGTGGGACAAAAAACGGATTACGAAAAACTTATTTTCGAAATTCAAACCGACGGGAGTATTCATCCACAAGATGCTTTAACCGAAGCGGCTAAAATCTTGATTCAACATTTTATGTTGTTTTCCGATGAACGTATTACGCTTGAAGATGATGATAAATCACAGGTTGAAACTTATGATGAAGAATCATTGCACATGCGTCAACTATTGAAAACAAGCTTGGTAGATTTGGATCTGTCTGTTAGAGCATTGAATTGCTTGAAAGCTGCAGAAGTAAACAACCTTGGTGAATTGGTGACCCATGAGAAAAGCGATCTGATGAAATTCCGTAACTTCGGTAAGAAGTCTTTGAGTGAACTTGAAGAAATGGTAGCCGAAAGAGGTTTAGAATTCGGAATGGATATTTCAAAATATAAACTTGATGAAGATTAAGAGGTTAAATTACAACCGATAATACTTCAGTCAAAAGTAAAAGATAAAATAAAATGAGACACGGTAAGAAAACAAAAATTCTTTCAAGAAAATCTCCTCATCGTAATGCGATGATGGCCAATATGGCGAATTCCTTGATTGAGCATAAAAGAATACATACCACAACAGCCAAAGCAAAGGCTTTACGTGTATATGTCGAACCATTGATTACAAAATCTAAAGTAGACACTACACATAACCGCCGACAGGTTTTTGGGAAACTACATAACAAACATGCAGTTTCTGAATTGTTTAGGGAAATTGCGCCTAAAGTGGGAGAAAGACCGGGTGGATATACCAGAGTGATCAAACTGGGAAGAAGACAAGGCGATCAAGCTGAAATGGCCATGATTGAATTGGTCGATTATAACGAGGTTTACGATCTGAAATCCGGAGGAAAAAGAAAGAGAACCCGTAGAAGTCGCCGTGGTGGCGGAAAAGGCAGAAGAAGCCAGCCCACTACACAAACTGAAAACCAAAATAAGCCGGAAGAAGGACAAGACGAAGAAGAATAGCATTGTTTTTCTTGATAAAATAGTAAAGGACGAGTTGAAATACACTTGTTCTTTTTTTTTAACTCTTTGACGGTGACAAGGAGTTTTGAACCATAGAGATTTGATATCAAATATGCATTTTGCTTTACTGATACTAAACCTGATTGCTTTTTAGGCCGATTATTTTGAAAGACGGAGTATTGGGTATATTAGGTCTCGCATGGATGGGCGTTGATTCGATTTTATTTTCATCTCGTCCTTAGTACTTTTTCAAACCAAATCTTTTATCTTTAGCCGCCCCGGTATTTTAGAGAGAAATATTTCTAATTTTAAACTTTACTAAGATTATAAAAATCAAATAACTAGTATATTATGAGTCTAATTAAAGAAGTGCATGCCCGTCAAATTTTTGATTCTCGTGGTAATCCAACGCTGGAAGTGGATGTGATAACTGAAAATAATATTTTAGGACGTGCGTCTGTTCCTTCAGGTGCTTCTACAGGGGAGCTTGAAGCAGTTGAACTACGAGATGGAGGAACTGCCTATATGGGAAAGGGAGTTCATAAAGCGGTTAAGAATGTACACACTTTTGTTAGAGAAAATCTTATAGGAAGATCAGTATTCGATCAAGCAACTATCGATTATACCTTAATTCAAGTTGATGGTACCCCTAATAAAGCACATTTAGGAGCTAACACGCTTCTTGGCGCTTCTTTAGCGGTGGCCAAAGCTGCAGCCAAAGAACTTAACTTGCCGCTTTATAAATATATCGGTGGAGTAAATACTTCCATTTTGCCGGTACCAATGCTCAATATTATTAATGGCGGGTCGCATTCCGATGCGCCCATTGCCTTTCAAGAATTTATGATTGTACCCACCGGCGCAACTTCTTTTGAAGGTGCTATGCAGATGAGTTCTGAAATATTTCATCATCTGAAAAAAGTGTTAAAAGAACGAGGTCTTACCGTGACTGTTGGTGATGAAGGTGGTTTTGCGCCTAAATTTAAAGGTACAGAAGATGCCCTTAAAACCATTGGACAAGCAGTGGAAAACGCGGGTTATATGTTCGGGGAAGATATCTTTATCGCCTTGGATTGCGCAGCTTCCGAATTCTTTAAAGACGGAAAATATGATTATCGTATTTTTGAAGGCGAAGATGCTCAGGTTTTAACACCTACCGCTCAAGCAGATTATTTGGCTTTCTTAGCTTCCCATTATCCTATAATTTCTATCGAAGACGGAATGGACGAACAGGATTGGAGAGGATGGGGGTTTTTAACTAAAAAACTTGGAAAAGAAGTACAGTTGGTTGGTGATGATCTTTTTGTAACCAATGTGAAATATCAAAAAAAGGAATCGATGAAGAAATTGCAAATTCGATTTTGATTAAACCCAATCAGATTGGTACGCTTACCGAAACCATTGAAGCTGTTGAAATGGCTCATAAAGCAGGATACACTTGTGTTATTTCTCATAGATCAGGAGAAACCGAAGATACTACTATTGCCGATTTAGCAGTAGCATTAAACACCGGACAAATTAAAACCGGATCGCTTTCTCGTACCGACAGACTGGCAAAATACAATCAACTTTTGAGGATTGAAGAGGAGCTAAAAGGAATAGGAGCGTATCCGGGAATAAATGCTTTCAAAATTTGAAATATTAAGGAGATGAAAGTTTTCTTTTTGAAGGTAATCAGTATGATGAAATCATATTAATTACTTATATTAGCAACTTGGTAAATTTTAAAAATATAGTAATAAGATGGCAGACAATGCAATTCTAAAATTAAATGATAAAAAATATGAATTCCCCATAGTTGAAGGAACGGAGGGTGAAATAGGTATAGATATAAAATCATTGCGCGCGGAATCAAAAGGAGCGATTACCTTAGATCCGGGCTTCAAAAACACAGGGGCTTGTGAAAGTGCCGTAACGTTCTTGGACGGAGAGAATAGCATTCTGCGGTATCGAGGCTATTCGATTGAAGATCTAGCTGATAAAGCCGACTTTTTAGAAGTGACTTATTTGTTGATCTATGGTGAATTACCAAATAAAAAACAACTGGAAAAATTTCAAGATGAAATTGCTGAAGAAGCTCATGTCGATGAGAGAATGAAAACCATCTTAAAAGGCTTTCCGGCAAATGGAAAACCCATGGGAGTACTTACTTCCTTAACCAGTGCACTCGAGTCTTTTTATACTGACCTAATTGCCTATGATTCAGAAGAAGAGATGGATAAGGCCATCATTAAAGTTTTAGGGAAATTTCCTATCCTCGCTGCTTGGACACTGCGCAATTATCACGAGGAAGAATTGGTCGATTATGATAAAGATTTAGGATACGTAGAAAACTTCCTTCAAATGATGTTTAAAAAATCAGGAGAAGAATACCAGGTAGATGAGATTGTGGCGAACGCTTTTAATAAATTATTGATTCTGCATGCAGATCACGAACAAAACTGTTCAGCTTCTACAGTACGAATGGTCGGAAGTTCAAATGCAAGCTTATTTGCCTCTTTAGCTGCCGGAGTTGCTGCTTTATCAGGACCGCTACACGGCGGAGCCAATGAACGCGTAGTGCACATGCTTGAAGGAATCAAAGATGATGACGGAGACACGGCCAGATATATGGAAAAGGCCAAAGATAAAAATGACCCTTTCCGTCTGATGGGCTTTGGTCACCGTGTGTATAAAAACTTCGATCCAAGAGCTAAGATTATTAAAAAATCAGCCGATGATGTTTTAGGTAAATTGGGAATTGAAGATCCGGTTTTGACAATCGCAAAAAACTTGGAAAAGGAAGCATTGCAAGACGATTATTTCGTGAAGCGTAAACTTTACCCAAATGTGGATTTCTACTCCGGGATTATCTATCGCGCTTTAGGTATTCCAACCGAATTGTTTACCGTAATGTTCGCCATGGGACGTTTACCGGGATGGATTGGACAATGGCGCGAAATGAGATTGCGTAATGAACCAATCGGAAGACCAAGACAAATTTATATCGGTGAAAATGAAAGACCTTATAAAAAAATAGAAGACCGATAAATAATAGTAAATAACTTAAAAACACCCTCATTGTCTAATGCAGATAGTGAGGGTCTTTTATTGTCACATAACGTCGCTACCGCGCGATTGTACCTTAATTCCGCAACTCTCTAAATTAAGCGCAAAATTCTAATATTTATAGATTGACTTCAAAATAAAAATTGGATTTTACTTGTTTACAGTGAAAATCGTTGGTTCTAAAACATAGCTCGCC
>Ga0079225_10002741_pt1 | contig 10215 bp, 7 predicted proteins | sample Poulit2012_FD_76344 | JGI IMG/M metagenome (GOLD analysis project Ga0079225, IMG submission 76344) | Agricultural soil microbial communities from Georgia to study Nitrogen management - Poultry litter 2012 | ecosystem: Environmental > Terrestrial > Soil > Agricultural land | place: USA: Georgia...
GACCGCTGGCTTGCTGCCGCTCAATCAGCCGATACATTCGTTCTTGCTTTGTCATCATTTGATTTTTGACAAAACTAAAAATCAATTGCCAGACCAGCAATATGCAGTTGGTGGGAGGGATACACATCATCGCCGGAATCGCAGCTCAGAATCAGATCGATCGGTATGCAGAACAGACTGCCGGCAGTCATTCCGCAGATCAATACAAAGCCGAAATCGATGTGTTGAATTCCTTCCTGCTGTTCCATATTTCCCGGGTATGGGGCGCCGTATTTATTCCTGAGACCGCGGATCCTTCTGATCTGCTGGTGGCGGATGTCAGTTCCAAGGAAGAAGTGATGCAATATATTTCGGATAAAATGGCAGCGGCCGCCCCTCTTCTCCCGGATCTCAGGCCGAATGAGCGGACAGATTTGCCGGGCGGAGTGACCCGATATACGGCTTTGGCGGTGAAGGCACTTGCGGATCTGGAGCTTGAAAATTATCAGGCCGTGGCCGATGCTGCCGGAACGATCATCAATTCCGGGCTGTTCAAACTCTATCCTGATTTTTATCAGTTGTTCAAGAAACCCGGCGAGCTGAGCGACGAGACTCTTCTTGAGTTTCAATATTCGGATTTCGGACAGGGCAGCGGGACACAGATCGTGTATGAATCCGCCTTTTTCGGCCCACAGAGCTGGACCCCCAAAGTAGGAAACATCAACGGAGGCTGGGGCTTCTGGGAACCCAGTCTGAAGTGGATCAAATTTATGCTCGATCGCGGAGAGCGGGATCGTCTGGAGACTAGCGTTCTGTTTACACCCCGCGGGATCGCGGAAATCCGGAAGGATCCGGATTATGCGGACCTTCCGGATTGGGTGTCCAATGTCACGCCTTCCGGGGATATTATCAATGATTATACCCGCGCGATGTTTGCCAGCGGAAAACATTACCTACCTTCAGAACAGATCACGCCCGGAAGAACCTCCTGGGCCAATGGTATCAATATAAAAGGGATCCGCTATGCGGAGGTGCTCCTGATGTACGCCGAAGCGGTGACCCGAGGTGCTGCCGGTAGCGCAGGTTCTGCCGATGAAACCATAAACATGGTGAGATCAAGAGCCGGTTTGTCTTCTTTGTCCGGCGTGACGACGGCTCAGGTGCTGGACGAAAAATTTGCGGAACTGGCCATGGAGTGGGGAACGCGGTATTATGATCTTCTGCGGACTGAAAATTATGACGAATTGAACTACGACGGACGGACCTTTACATCGGATTTGGAGTATTTACCTTACCCGCAGGCGCAGGTAGATATATTGCCCGGATTGTCCCGATAAATTGATCACTTTAATAAAACGAAAAAATGAAAACAACGAAATATTTTCTGCTTTTGCTGATAGGATTGATCGGGATTGTGGGATGTGACAAAGGGATAGATTCCATCACCGCAGTTACACCCGGACCGGACGAGTCGGCTCCCGAGGTGACGATTACTTATCCTCAAGAGGGTACGCAGATCAGAGTGTTGGAGGAGGTGACTTCGATCACGATAAAATTTGAGGTGACGGATGATATCGAAATAGCAGCAGTAGATCTGAGTTTGAACGGAGAGGTGATCACCACTTTTTCGGAATTCAAGGACTACCGCCGGTTCCTGGGAGAATATACCTATGAGGAACTGACTAGCGGTGATCATGAATTGACCGTTACGGCCAGGGATCTCGACGGTAAATCTACCTCCGAAACAGTGACTTTCCGAAAGGTGTCCCCTTATACCCCGAAATATGCCGGTGAAACCTTGTATATGCCGTTCAACGGGGATTTTATCGATTTGGTCAATCTCCGTTCGGCGACGGTAGTCGGCAGTCCAAAATTTGCCGGAGAGAGCGTGATCAGCGGGGAAGGCGAAAATGCTTATAAGGGAGAGCCGGATTCTTACATCACTTTGCCCGGGGAGGATTATCAGGCCGATGAATTTTCGGCAGTGTTTTGGTTGAAAGTATCAGACAGCCCGGACAGGGCGGGAATCCTGACGATGAGTGCGCCGGATCCCGACAATCCCGATAAACCCAACAATCGGAATTTTGGTTTCAGAGTTTTGCGGGAAGCGACGGGAAGTATGCAGCGATTCAAGGTCAATATGGGAACCGGAGAATCCGATGTATGGCTGGATGGCGGAGCTGCAGCAGATGTCGATCCGGCAGCGGGAGAATGGACCCATTTCGCATTTACTGTTTCATCGGACAATGCGGTTTTTTATATCAACGGTCAGCCTGTGAAAGAAAATGAGATCGCTGGCATCGACTGGACCGGTTGTGATCTGCTTTCGGTGATGTCGGGGGCACCGCGATTTACGGAATGGGTTCATCTGTCCGGAAGGGATTTGATGGATGAACTCCGGTTTTTCGACAGGACTCTCTCTGAGGAGGAAATTCAAAGTATCATCGCAGATGAATCCGGGAAAGTGGTCAGTGGATATGAACCGAAATATGACGGGGAGGTGTTTTATATGCCTTTTGAGGAGGAGTATCTGGATAAAGTGAGTGGCCGGACTGCTTCGGAAGTGGGAAATCCTGGTTTTGCGAGCAACGGCCTGATAGGTATGGCATACAAGGGTGCTGCAGATTCTTACCTGACTTTCCCAACCGATGATTTTATGGCGGAAGAAATCAGTTTTTCCTTTTGGATCAATATCGTGGAAGAGCCGGACAGAGCCGGAGTAATCACCATCAGTCCGCCTGATGAGGATGATCCCGACCATCCTAATAACCGGACGGCGGGGCTTCGTATCCTGCATGAGAATGCAGGCGGAATGCAGCGATTCAAGCTCAATGTAGGAACCGGAGAGGCGGATGTCTGGGTGGACGGTGGTGACAAAGCCGATGTGGATCCCGGTGATGGGGAATGGGTGCATATTGCGGCCGTGATATCGGGTTCGGAGGCAGCTTTGTATATCGACGGGAATGAGGTGCAGCGATCGGATATCGACGGTATCAGCTGGGACGGTTGTAAAAATATGTCGATTATGTCTGGCGCACCTTTCTTTACCGGTTGGGATCATTTCTCGGATGAAGGGGCGATGGATGAATTAAGGATTTTTAACAAGGCACTTTCTCCGGTTGAGATTCAGGAAATTATAAATGACGTGGAATAGATCAGGCAAATGGATGAAAGTGCGTTTACCTTTTTTAAACATCAATATACTTTGCGGAAAGTTCTTGTCTTTTTGCTTATCGGATGGACTTGTTTTTCCTGTGAGAAAACCCGCTCCGAGGATGAGCAGCCTGCGGATTTTTTGACGCTGACCTATGCCCGTCTGGGATCGGAGTCGATCATGAGTGGCAGAACTGTGGCTCCGGAAGGGGATCTGGTGATCGGATTCTCGGCAGCTGCGGAAGAGGTGTCCGAAGATGATTTTTTGTTGTCGGAATCCGGTCGGGGCATAGCTTTGGAGGTTTTTCGGGGAGCGGATCAAAAAGAAGTGAGATTGGTGACGGAAGAAGCATGGCAGGAAGGAGGGGCTTATCGTCTGATTGTGAAAGAGGGCATAAAAGGGACTGCAGGGCAGGTTTTTCCGGGGGACACCTTGGATTTTTACATCGGCGTCGAAGCGTTGCGGCTGGAACTGTATGATCTGTCCGGAAAAATGCTGAAACCGGAATCTCTGAATCGAGAAATTCCTTTGGCAGCGGAATTCAGATTGGTGACTTCACACTCTGTCCCTGCGGAAATTTTAAAAAATAATATGTTGTTGAGGGGGCCGGAAGCGGCCGGGCTGGAAGTGGAGCAGATGTCCGATACTTCTTTCGTGTTAAGATCCACGGCGCCATGGCCGTATTACAGAAAATATACGCTTTCGTTTCTCGAAGAAATCGGAGAAGCCGCCGACCGGCCTTTTGCCACAGTGGATTATGAGCTTTTTACGACCTTGGATTCCAGCTATAAGTTTCCGGAAATATCCGATGAAGAATTGCTGACGAAGGTGCAGCGGCAGACTTTTCGGTACTTTTGGGATGGAGCCGAGCCGCATAGCGGGATGGCGCGGGAACGGTTGAGCAGTGAGAGCACTGTGACTACCGGCGGGACGGGATTCGGTCTGATGGCGATGATCGTGGCGATAGAACGGGGCTTTATCACGAGAGAAGAGGCGTTGGAGCGATGGGAAAGAATCATTTCTTTTCTGGAAACCGCAGACCGATTTCATGGTGCCTGGCCGCACTGGCTCAACGGGCAGACGGGACGGGTACAGCCTTTCAGTGAAAAAGACAATGGGGCGGATCTGGTGGAGACCGCTTTCCTGGTGCAGGGATTATTGGCAATACGGCAATACCTGAAGCCGGAAGAGCCCCGGGAAGCAGCGCTCGCGGAGCGTATCGGGATTTTGTGGACAGAGGTGGAGTGGAACTGGTTTACCAGAGATGGAAAAAAGGTCCTGTACTGGCACTGGTCTCCGGAATATGAATGGGAGATGAACCTTCCTGTCCGCGGGCATGATGAAACCCAGCTCGTATATGTGCTGGCGGCTTCCTCTCCGGATCATGGTATCAGCCGGGACGTATATGAAGAGGGTTACGCTCGCGGGGGCAATATGAAGAATGGGAAAGAATATTATGGTTACACTTTGCCACTGGGTCCGGATGGCGGCGGACCGCTTTTCTTTGCACATTATTCCTATCTCGGGTTGGATCCCCGGAATCTGAAAGATCAATACGCCGATTATTGGGAACAAAATAAAGCACACACCCTGATCAACCGGGGATATTGCATCGCCAATCCCAAAAATCATGTCGGCTATTCGGCTGATTGCTGGGGTTTGACGGCCAGTGATGAGTCTGAGGGATATTCCGCGCACAGCCCAGCGCATGACCCGGGGGTGATCACCCCGACAGCAGCCGTTTCCTCCCTGCCTTATACTCCGGAAGAATCTATGAAAGCCCTCCGGCATTTTTACTATTTGCTCGGGGATCGGCTCTGGGGTGAATATGGCTTTTATGATGCTTTTGATATCGGACGCGAATGGGTGGCCGATTCTTATCTGGCCATTGACCAGGGGCCGATCATCTGTATGATTGAGAATTACCGGACCGGCCTCCTGTGGGATCTGTTTATGAGTGTGCCCGAGGTTCGAAAGGGATTGGAGAAATTGAATTTTGAATATTGATGAATATTTTGAATAAAGCACAAGTCCGGGTCTTTTTTAAGATCGGTTTTCATCCAGTCATGCAATTGGGTGAAAGAGGAATCAGAATGAGATGTTTTTTCCGGGCATTGCTTTTGATGGCTATAATAATTGTAACGGGACTTTATTCTCAGACCCGATCTCAGGAAATGCAACGTCAAACATATTGTAATCCGTTGAATATAGATTATACGTACATGATCTATAATGCGAATCAAAATCTCTCCTATCGTTCAGGTGCTGATCCTACTGTGGTAAAATTCAGAGACGAATATTATATGTTCGTTACCCGTTCTTTGGGATATTGGTATTCGAAGGATTTGTCAGAGTGGGAATTTATCACTCCCGAAAAATGGTATTTCCAGGGTTCCAATGCACCTACTGCTCGAAATTATAAAGATTCGGTCCTTTATGTAGCGGGAGATCCTTCAGGATCAAGTAGTATTTTATATACTGACAACCCCAAAAAGGGAGATTGGAAAGCGAGTCCTACCATCGTTCAGAATCTTCAGGATCCTGATCTTTTCATCGACGATGATGATCAGGTCTATATGTATTGGGGATCTTCCAATAAATTTCCCATTCGAGTCAAAAAATTAGAAAGGAAAGAGCGGTTTCGTTCTGACGGTGAATATGATACTTTATTCAATCTTGACGGGGAGAAGCATGGATGGGAACGTTTCGGGGAAAATAATTCTGATACTTCCCAAAGAGGGTATATCGAAGGGCCTTTTATGACGAAGCGTAAGGATAAATATTATTTGCAATATGCAGCGCCGGGGACAGAATTTAATGTGTACGGAGACGGAGTTTATATGGGCACTTCTCCTCTGGGACCTTTCCAGTATGCCCCGAACAATCCTATTTCTTTCAAACCAGGTGGTTTTATCAATGGAGCAGGTCATGGGAGTACGCTGGTTGGTTCCGGGTGGAAAATACTGGCATTTCACGACAATGGCTTTAGGTATCCATGTCGGATGGGAGCGTCGTATAGGGATGTTTCCCACTTATTTTGATACAGACGATCTTATGTATTGCGATACCTATTTTGGGGATTATCCCCACTATGCGCCTGATGTGCCGCGGAAAAGCGGGGATTTTGCCGGATGGATGTTGCTTTCTTACCGAAAACCGGTCCAAGCATCTTCTGCTCTGGCAGAGCATGGACCGGAAAATTTGGTAGATGAAAATATTAAAACTTTTTGGGTGGCAGAAAAAAACGATGATCGACAGTGGATCAGTATTGACCTTGGAAAGCCGGATACTGTTTTTGCTGTTCAGATCAATTACAATGATTTTCATTCAGATATGTATGGAAGGATTCCCGGACTTTATCATCGTTATTTGATATCGGGTTCGAAAGACGGAGAACATTGGGAGGTGCTGGCAGATCGCCAAAATAGTTTTCGGGATACACCTCATGATTACGTTGAGCTGACATCTCCGACGACGGCGCGTTATATACGGTTTGAAAATATTCATTGTCCGACTCCTTTCTTGTCTATTTCTGGATTGAGGATTTTCGGAAAAGGAAGAGGAATCAAACCGGCTGGTGTGCATGGTTTTTCGGTCGATAGACATGAAGATCGGAGAGATGCTGCTATTTCCTGGGATCCGGTACCTGAGGCACAAGGTTATAATGTCTTGTGGGGCATCGCGCCTGACAAGTTGTATCATTCATGGTTGGTATATGATGAGTCAAAATTGGAAATGCGCTGTCTGAACAGAGATCAGAGTTATTATTTCTCAATTGAAGCCTTTAATGAAAATGGGGTGGGAGAACGGCATTCTATAAAAAATGTGGAATAAAATGACGAATGATATGAGTGAAAAAATTTATAAACTCCCAATTTCCCTTTGGCAGATCGGGCTGGCCTTTATGATTGCATGGATTTTTCAGGGATGTGGAGCTGATTCGACTCCGTCACACCAAATCTCTGAAGATTTGCTTGATCGGGTACAGAAAGAGACCTTTGATTATTTCTGGAAAGGCGGAGAACCTGTATCGGGAGCTGCGCGGGAAAGGATCCATATGGACGGGGAGTATGGAGAGTATGACAAAAATATAGTGACTTCAGGGGGGACCGGATTCGGCATTATGGCGACCCTTGTGGGGATTGAGCGGGGTTTTATCAGCCGGGAAGAAGGATATGAACGATTAAGAAAACTGACGGACTGGTTAGCGGCCTCAGATCGTTTTCACGGCGTCTGGCCGCACTGGTGGACGCCGGACGGGAAATCGGCATCTTTTAGTGAATTCGACAACGGAGGAGACATTGTGGAAACCTCTTTTCTGGCACAGGGACTGCTGACAGCGAGACAATATTTTAAGAAAGGAAACGATACGGAACAAGTCTTAGCGCAGAAAATGGACGACCTCTGGCGCAGTGTAGAATGGGACTGGTACACCCGCGGAGAAAACATTATTTACTGGCACTGGTCACCGGAACATGAGTGGAAAATGAAATTTGCCATTACCGGGTACAACGAATGTCTCATCACTTATATCCTCGCTGCTTCTTCTCCGACTCATCCGGTGGATCCGATAGTATATCATGAAGGATATATGCAATCAGGAAAGGTTGTGAGCCCCGACGAACATTTTGGAATTCCGGAAATCCTCTACCATTACGGAGTGCCGGAACGGACGGTGGGGCCCTTATTCTGGGCGCACTATTCCTATCTCGGTCTCGATCCCCGTGGTCTGAAAGACCGGTATGCAGATTTTTGGGAATTGAACCGCAATCATGTGCTGATCGATTATGAGTATTGCCTTGAAAATCCCGGTGGTTTCAAGGGCTATTCCGAAAAATTCTGGGGACTGTCAGCCAGTTATTCGGTGGACGGATACAAGGATCATAATCCTGACAATGATCATGGTGTGATCTCTCCTACGGCCGCGCTCAGTTCTTTTCCTTATACTCCGGAAAAAAGTGCCCGGGTATTGCATTTTATATACGACGAGCATCCCGAATGGGTGGGGGAATACGGTCCTTATGATGCGATGAGTCTGGAAGCGGATTGGGTGACGCCCCGATATCTGGCCATCGATCAGCTGACCATTCCTGTGATGATTGAAAACTATCGAACGGGGCTGTTGTGGGATTTATTTATGTCTGCTCCCGAAATTCAACAAGGTCTTGACCGGCTGGGCTTTATGTACAAAAAACGGGACGTATATTAACTGTGAAATCAAAAGTTCCTGATCCATTCAATAAATCAATATCCTTATGGCCACGATTAGAACTCTCTCTTATTTTTTCATTTTGATGAGTTTGTCTTTTTATTCGAAAGCCCAAACACCTCAAAACATTATCTTTATTCTGTCGGATGATCATCGGTATGATTATATGAGCTTTCATCCGAATAGTCCAGATTTTATTCAGACTCCCGGATTGGACCGGATGGCGGATGAAGGAGTACATCTCGCCAATGCATTTGTGACTACATCTCTTTGTTCACCAAGCAGAGCTTCTATTCTTACCGGCCAATATGCTTTTCGACACGGGGCTGTGGATAATAATAACCCGATGAAACCGGAAACAGTGTTTTTTCCAGAGCAGCTTCAGAAAGAGGGATATGAAACTGCCTTTTTCGGAAAATGGCATATCGGAGAGGCAAGCGACGACCCAAAACCAGGATTTGGCAGATGGGTTAGTTTCCGAGGTCAGGGAGTGTATTTTGATCCAATGCTGAATATCGATGGGGAGCGCCGGCAGATAAAAGGTTATATAACCGATATTCTGACTGATTTTGCAATGGAATGGATGGATGAAGGACGGGATAAACGGAAGCCCTTTTTTATGTATTTGTCCCATAAAGCCGTTCATGCGGAATTTGAACCTGCGAAGAGGCATGAGGGTAATTATTCGGAGAAGGCCGTCAGTATACCGTCTTCTATGAAAAATGTTGAGCAAAACTATGAAGGAAAACCGCATTGGGTCAAAGAGCAGCGATATGGGTGGCATGGGGTGGATTTTATGTATCATCATCAAGCTGATCATCCCCAAAATGTGGAAGAAATCTCAAGAAGATATGGGGAAACCCTTCTGGCGGTGGATGAGAGCGTCACCCGAATCCTGGATTATTTGGAAAGTACGGGACTTGCTGAAAATACGGTGGTTATCTATATGGGGGATAATGGCTTTCTTCTCGGAGAGCATGGTCTGATCGACAAACGCCATGCTTATGAAGAATCGATGCGGGTGCCTTTGATTGCATGGGCTCCGGGGCTTATAGAGCCTGGGACCACTATCGAAAAAAACATTCTCAACATTGACATTGCTCCTACCTTTCTGGAGCTCGGAGGAACGAGGATGCCGCAGGATTGGAAGGTGGATGGCAGGTCTTTTCTTTCTATTCTCAGGGGAGAAAGTCCGTCCGACTGGCGGAATAATTTCAAATATCAATATTACTGGGAATATGCCTTTCCACATACACCTACGACTTATGCCATCAGGAGTGCACGATACAAATATATCTTTTATCATGGAGTTTGGGATAAAAATGAATTTTATGATCTGGAGACGGATCCGCGGGAAATGCATAATTTAATAGATGCTCCCGGGTATCAGGAGAAAATCAGATCCATGAAGAAAGAACTTTTTGATTTTCTTTCTGAAGAAGAGGCAACCGATGTAAAGTTTCAGCGGCCCGGGGAGTTTAGCGCGAATGAAAGAAAATTACACTGAAGGGATATTTTTCTGATTCGGATCCACAAATTATAGAAGATCGTTCTGGTATTTGATGAGGTGCTTTGATATGGTGGGTGAAATGACTATCTTTTCCAGGTGAAATTTATCGCATGTATATCAATCGTATTCTTCTGGTGGGCGACCGGGCTGTCTCAGGATAGCATCCTGACCGTCGATGATTTGCAGAAAACCGGAGCACCCGGGGCTGTGACTTTGATCCATGTCCGGGGACCGATTTCCCCGACTACGACCAATTATATTGTACGCGGAATTGCATCAGCTAAAGAAGCTGGTCATGCCGCTCTGATTATCCAGATGGATACGCCGGGCGGTTTGCTTGAGTCAACCAAAGATATTGTAAAA
>Ga0079225_10002743_pt1 | contig 10213 bp, 9 predicted proteins | sample Poulit2012_FD_76344 | JGI IMG/M metagenome (GOLD analysis project Ga0079225, IMG submission 76344) | Agricultural soil microbial communities from Georgia to study Nitrogen management - Poultry litter 2012 | ecosystem: Environmental > Terrestrial > Soil > Agricultural land | place: USA: Georgia...
ATAAGAATATAATTGTTACAATAAAAATAGCCGCCTCAGATATGAGACATCTACACTTTGTCCATACACGATTTTCAAAATATTTAAGCAATAATACAGCAAGGTTTTATAAGTACATAATGAACTACAATACAAGTTAGGATAAATCTTATATTTTCTAAATTCAATTACTTTGCATCTTGGCATTATTTACTTCTTTGCTAACCAATGCGATGTTTCAATGTATTTTCTGCTGTACTTCCAGTCTCCCAGTCAGTTATAGCCCATAAACTCAGTGATGTTTTATACCTAAAACCCACTAAATCGCAAGTACTGGCATGGTCACAAGGTCACATCTTCCTCTTCCCCATAATTCGCTCTAAGTCCTCAATATTAGCCTCTTCTTTTTCCAAAAGTAAAGCTGCTAAGGCCTCCAACTGATCTCTATGTTCTATTAAAATAGCTCTTGCTTTTTCATATTGCAAATTAATAAGATTACCGACTTTCTTATCAATGCGCTGACCCATTTCTTCACTGTAGGGCTTACCTAATATACCTTGATATGCTCCTGTAGAATCGTGATAACTTACGGAACCAATTTTTTCATCCATACCATAATGCGCGACCATGCTATAAGCTTGCTTTGTCGCTTTTTCTAAATCATCAAGCGCACCAGAAGAAATGTCATCAAAAACAAGTTCCTCAGCTACACGTCCACCTAATAACACACAAATCTGATCAGAAAATTGAGACTTAGTTACTAAATAGCGCTCTTCAGGTAAATACCAAGCTGCACCCAAAGATTTTCCTCTTGGGATAATAGATACCTTGACTAAAGATTCTGCATGCTCTAAATGCCAGCTTACTACTGCGTGTCCTGCTTCATGATGTGCAACAATGAGTTTTTCTTTCGGAGAAATAATTTTCGTACTTCTTTCTAATCCACCGATGACACGATCTCTGGCTTCCGTAAAGTCTAACTGTGTGATGACACTATTCTTTTTACGAGCAGCTAAAAGTGCCGCTTCGTTACAGATATTAGCGATATCAGCACCCGAAAAACCTGGAGTGAGCGAGGCTAATAAGTCAACATCCACAGAATCATCTATTTTTAAAGGACGTAAATGCACTTCAAAAATTTCTTTTCTTTCAATTTGAGTCGGCAATTCCATATAAATATGTCGATCAAATCTACCGGCTCTTAAAAGTGCCTTATCTAAAATATCTACGCGATTAGTAGCGGCTAAAACGATGACTCCAGTATTGGCTCCAAAACCATCAAGTTCTGCTAATAATTGATTTAAAGTGTTTTCTCTTTCATCATTTGATTGAAAGGATTTATTTTGATCTCTACTTCGACCTACTGCGTCAATTTCATCAATAAATATAATGCTTGGTGCTTTCTCTTTCGCTTGTTTAAATAAATCTCGTACTCTTGAAGCTCCCACACCTACGAACATTTCTACAAATTCCGAACCCGATAATGAAAAGAAGGGCACTTGTGCTTCACCTGCAACAGCTCTTGCTAATAATGTTTTACCTGTTCCCGGTGGTCCTGTTAATAAAATACCTTTTGGAATTTTCGCTCCAAGGTCTGTATATTCTTTAGGGTTTTTAAGGAAATCAACCACTTCCATAATTTCGACCTTAGCCTCTTTTAATCCTGCAACATCGTCGAAAGTGACTTTGCTTTGGGTATCAATAGTTGCTGGTTTAGCCGATGTTTTCCCAAAATTCATCATGCCACCCGGCAATCCACCACCACCAGCACTTCTCATTCTGCGAAAAACAAATAACCATATTAAAATGATAATAAATATAGGAAACAGCCATGCAATATTTCCCCAACTGAATCGTTCTTCAAATAAAACTTCTACTTTTTCATTTGCTGCAAAATCCTCTTGAGCACGCTCTAATTTATTTTCAAAACCTTCTATAGAACCAATTCTTATGAAATACTGCGGTCCCATAACAGGTTGAGCTCCTCTTGTTATTTCTTTAAAATCTTCATCAGCGATTTCTGCTGTTTGCTTTAAGTAGATTTCTGCTGTTTCTTGATTGACGATGACAATTTTTTCTACTTCTCCTTGACTTAATATTTCTTGTTCGAAATGAAGCCAACTGATTTCATTACTTTCCCTAAAGGGGTTGAAAAAAGTCGTTAAAATGAAAAATAAAACCAATCCATAGATGAAATAAGGAATGATTCTTATAGGTGATTTATTCTTTTTTTTACTCACTTAATTTGATTTTGGTGTCAATGGTATTAATTGGTTTACTCAGAATAATATGAGTATTATCCAATCTAATTAGCTTATTATAAGCATGTATGAATCTACGAAAAATCTAACTATCTTAACTGTTTTGTAGCATACGGGCTGTATTATGAAAAACCTCTTCTACTGAACAGTATATCTGATAGGTTTTACCTTCCTCTTTAAATACAAAAAAGTCCTCTTCAACTTCAAGGTCAACTTCCTTATGTTTATAAGAAGATGTTCCTAATCCTCCACCTATAAATTGAAAGATTTGATGATCTAAATGATCCATTGTTTTTCGATTATTGCATATATTGTCTTCGAAGAATTCTTCGACTGCATAAAACAGTTTTTCATCGTCTTCAATGTTGCTGATATATAATACAAAAGCATCTTCATGGAGGACATAAAGCATTATTCCACCTGTATTCCCCATTCCTTTAGGGCTGGTTACTTCGCCATAAATAATATCATCTGGTAAAATTTCCTTGAATCTTTCTAATGTGAGTAGTGTTGTATTTGCCTTAATCATAATCTTTATTTTTATCGCTTACCTTAAATATACATATTTACTTTGTAGTTATCTGCCTTGAATTGATTAAAACTACAGCAAATAGAATCACTACAATGCCTATCCATTGCAAAATACTAATTTGTTCTTGGAGGATTAAATATGCACTGAAAACAGAAACAGGTATTTCCAAAGCAGCTATAATACTTCCAAGTCCTGTGCCGATGATTGGAAATCCTTTATTGAATAAAATAGGTGGGATGATGGTGCCGAAAAGCCCTAAGAAAACACCCCATTTAAAGAAAGTCATCCAGGTGAATTCTTCTATGATTTGAGTATTCCAGAATAAAACAACAACAATTAGTCCACCATAAACTAAAAATCTACTGCGTGTAATAGTAGGCAGTTCTAAAGACACTTTATTGGAAGCATACATCGCACCTGTAAAACTTGTTGCTGCTAAAAGTCCAAACCCAATACCTCTAATATCTAAAGTAATATCTGTTTCAAATACTTTTGCGGCTAAAAATGTGCCGATAATGGCAACGATAGCACCGATAATTTTAGTGCGATTAATGAGTGATCGGGCAGTAATGAACTCAAGCGCAACACCCATCCAAATAGTTTGCATTAATAAAATAATCCCAACAGAAACAGGTACATATTGTATCGATAAATAATAAAAACTACTGGTCAAGCCTAAGAATGTACCAAACAGCATCAGTTTTAACTTCGGATATTTTGAAGATGAGGGTAGGGAAGTTTTTGTGGCAGATTTTTTTGATAAAAAGTATGATAATAGGGTCAGTAAGGAAGCACCAAACAGATATTGAGCAAAAGCCAAACCTGCTGTTCCATGTCCGGTGTTGTTAGCATATTTCACAAAAGTAGCTAAAATACCATAACTGATTGATCCTAATCCAACATATAAAACGCCTTTAAAGTGATTGTTCATTGTGTTGAATTTTGTTTGTTATTATGCTTTGTTTTATGAAATAAAATAGAAAAAAGTAGTCAATACCAATGAGAAAATCAAATTAAGCATCAAACCAGCTTTAAGCATATCTTTTTGTGGGACTAAACCTGTTGAAAAAACTAAAGCATTAGGAGGTGTTCCCGCAGGTAACATAAATCCATAAGAAGCTGCAAATGTAGCTGGCAATACAAGTATAACTGGATTGATGTTTAGTTGTATTGCGAAAGCGTAGAGTAGGGGTAACATCATAGCTGCACTTGCAGTATTACTCATGAATTCAGTAAGAACAATACTAAATGCCACCAATATCCATAAAAACAAGAATAAAGGAACGGTTTCAATTAAACCAGAAACACTACCAACTAATAATTCTCCTAATCCACTTTCCACTAATAACATACCTAAAGTTAAGCCACCCCCGAAAAGGAATAAAACATCAAAATTGATGCTTTTTAATATTTCTTTCCAACTTAAGATTTCTGTAATATAGATCAGGAAAATCCCTAAAACAGCAACCACAGCATTAAAACCACTTCCAATATTTAACAGTGGAGCAATGACTCCGTCGAGCATCCATAAACCTATGATTAAAGTAAATATGGCAATAAGTGTTTTTATTGGTGCGTCTTGTTTTCTTTCAAATGACATTCTACCAATGCGCATTTTTTTGCTTGGTTTAAAATAAAGAGTTAGCACTATAACCATTATCGGAAAGCTGATTAAGAAAATAGGTAAACTATATTTTATCCAGTCTAAAAAAGATATCTCCAATATTTCTGCACCAATCGCATTGGGTGGAGAGGAAATGATGGTGAGAATGCCTCCAATATTTGCTGCATAAGCTATGCCAAGCATCAGGAATTTAGCTTCATTCGTGACGATTTCCTTTTTAAGCAAAGTCAGAATTCCTAAGGCTAATGGAATCATCATAACAACGGTGGAAGTATTGCTGACCCAACAGGCGACTAAAGAAGTAGCCAACATGAGTAACACAGCCGATCTATAAAAGTTACCTCTTGCTAATTTGATTAATTTAAGGGCTAACATTTTATCTAAAGCATGCTTTGATAATGCTCCTGCAAGTACGAAACCACCCATAAATAAGAAAATAATAGGATTGGAAAACTCCATAAATCCTTCTTTGGGTGGAACTAATTGTAATAAAATAGCTGCCATGGGAATTAATAGGCCCGTTAAAGCAAGTGGGATGGCTTCCGAAACCCATAAAATGGCCACCATAATCAGTAATGCAAGTGTTTTTTGTGCATCTTGATTCTCAAATGTGGGAAAATACATGATTGCTACAAAGGTTGTAACAGCTAAAAATAAAGCCAGGAAATTTATTTTCTTTTTCACGGTCGCAAATTAGGAAAAAAAACTGATTTTGATTCCTTAGAGACTTTTGAATGTAAGGTTTTATAGTTTAAAGTGAAATACAGTGGAGTGTTGAAAACGACCTTAAATTTTCTCACCCCTCATCAGCATCACTTTTGGATTTTGAAAATTTGGCTTTTAGCTTTCTAAACCATTTATTTACTCGAGAGTTTTTATGGTCTTTTTCTTGATAATTATCATTTCCTATTAAAAGTGCGATGGGTTTTAACTCTTCAAATTCTTCACAAATAATCTTAAGCATTGCTGCAAAAGGTAAGAATAAAATCATGCCAGCCACACCCCAAACTGCAGCCCCAACAAATAAACTTAAAATTGCCGTTAATGCATTGATATTCATACTTCCGCCTACAATTTTAGGACTTAAAAAGTTGTCTGTCACTAACTGAACAATCCAAAATAAACCTGCAACTGCAAGTGCCATTCCTAATGAGTTGTAAGTAATGAAGGCATATAGAATAGGAATTAAAGCTCCCGTTGCTGTTCCGATATAAGGAATAATCGCTAATATGGCACCTAAAAATCCAAAAAGAAAAGGATTATCAAGACCTATAATTAATAATCCAATACTATTTGCTAAACCAATAATGATAATTAGGATTCCCATGCCTATAGAATACTGCTGACCAACTTGTTGCACTTTCTTAAACATATCAACTACTTTATCTCTATTTCTCTCTGGAGCGAATGTACTGAAAGCTCTTGTTAATCCGGTTCTATAGATTAAAATCAGAAATGTAAAAACTAAGGTTGCGAATAAACCTGTAAATACATTAGTCGTTCCACTGACTGTTTCTGAAATCATAGTTCCTGAAGATCCACTTAACCAAGTTTTGAGTTGATTAATGATATCAGCCTTTTCAAGGTTAGGAATGAATTTTAAATTTTGATTAATAAAAACACTAACTTCTGAAAAGATGTTTATTATTTTATGTTGAAAATCAGAAAAATCTTTTGCTAAATCGATTACTTGAGTTGAAAAAAGATAAACTCCACCACCTAAAACTATAAAGACGGTCAGTAAAGAAAGGAAAGTGGCGAATATTTCATTCATCCCCCAAGATTCAAACTTTTTTACCAAAGGATATAGCATAAAGGCAATAAGCATTGCAAATCCTAAAGGGATTAGAATTGATTTAGCCAAAACCATTATTGCAAATAATGAGAAGGTTGTAGCAATCGCATAAAATAGTTTTTGAAATGAGATATTCATAAGCGCTGTTTTAGCAGGGTCATTCTTTTAAAATAGGTCGACTAAATCAAAAATATAAAAAAAGCCAATAGTATATTAAGCATCGTAGTAAATTTATTCCTACTTCATGGTTGATATTTAGTTGGCTGGTACTTTTAATCTATTTATTCATGAGATGACTTTATATTTCATTTAAAATCATCTCATGAATATTGCGTTTTAGAACTTATTGAACTTCCAAACGTCCTTTTAAGGAGGATATAGAAGCTTTAAGTTTTTCAAGAGCTCCTGAAACGGCTTGATCAAATGTATTTGAATTATCTGAAGCCACCATTGGTTTTAATCCAGAAAGGCGCGCTTCAATTAAACAACCTTTGTCGTTAGGACCATCTTTGCTTCCATCAGTATCTGAAAGATGAACTTCTACTCTTGTAATTTGCTCACTAAATCTGCTGAGCTCTTTTGTGATAAAGGCATTTGTAGCTGAAATTTGCTCATTGCTTACACTTACATTCTTGTCTGTATTGATTTGTATTTGCATGTTTTATTTAAATTTAAATAACGTCATATATTCGTTTTCAAAAACTAATATATGTAATATATAAAATGAAAGTTTTTTTAGGTGTCCAAAACTACGTTTAAACAACTTAATTAATCATCAATTCTTAAAAACTCACCTGCTAAGCTGAATTCTAAAGTCAATCCATTATCAAGTTTAACTTGTTGATGTTTGTCTTCTAATTCCCAATCTGTAATTACATTTTCAGGATAATTGGCGTTTACATAGGCTAAGATTTCAGCTGGAATAACGTTATCGGGTAGTGCAGCGTTAGCATCTATATCCGTAATATTGTTTTTAGAATCAAATTCTAATTTGATATTATCTTTTAAAATCACTGCGTATTTCTTGGAAAATGCTTCTTGGTCAACGGTAACTTGCGCTACTTCGTTATCTGGGAAATTGTTAGAGATATACGTTGAAATTTCTTCTGGTAAATCGTTTTCTGTAACAATCTTATCATCTGCACAACCAGTTAATACTAATGCTAACATAGCTGCTGATAATCCTAAAGTTTTGATACTTTTTTCATAATACTGTTTTTTGGTTAATTAGATAATAATTCTATACTTATTGTTGTGACTCCTCTTATACAATTATAGTGAATAATCATACAATATACAAATATTTCAGGTATAAACCTTAGCTTTAACTCCTATTTGTGAGAATAATAAAGCTATTAAAAACCTAATCATAAGTGTATTATACATTTATAATGTATTGATTAGTCTTAAGCCTTTTAATGTCCATGTCCTCCAGAGTCCTCGCTTTGCAAGATATTAAAACCACCTTTTATAAGAAACTGAGTGTCATGATTCAAGTCAGTTTCAAAGCTTGTAAATCCATTGTAATTGGATTTTAATTTTACTTCTACAGGATGGAAATGATATCCATCAGCTTCTTTTTCTTCTAAAACTAATACATAGTTTTTCCTGGAATGTCTATCTTTGTTGTGACAAATTACATCAGTCCGAAATGTTTATATTTGAATTATGACAAAAAGAATAAATATTGATTTTATATACTTTCAGGGCTTCCCTTATATATATATGTAAAAAATAAATCCTGTAAAGGTAATAATAATACAATTTACAGGATTTAAATTATTAAAACAATTAAGAGATAGTAGTAAAAAACCACTATAATATCTTATTTTATTGGATCTCCATACTATACAATGATTGAATTAATTCACAATCTGCATAATCTTTATTAACTTTTATATAATACTTTTTAGATTCTTTATTTATAAAATTTTGAAGATATTCATTTTGTTTTTCTTGTAAGGCTACTTCTTGAATTAAAGCATAATCATCTTTTAAATTTAATTGATGTGCTTCTGTTTTATTTTTTAAATAATATAAACGAACCTCCAATTCTCCAGTTTTTTCATTTCTATGTTCTACGGGTTCTGAGTATTCGCCAATTTTCATATCACCAATGCCTTTTATAATATCTAATCTAGTCAGATGATCTAAGGGAACTTGTGTTCTTTGTGTTTGTGGATGTAAAAGCATGCCACTTGTAAACTTACTTTCTAAATCAGTAGAGTGCTTTGCAACCGCTTCATTAAAAGAAATATTTCCTTTTTCTAATTCCGATTTAAGAGAATCTAATCCAGCTTTCGCTTCCCGAATATCAGAACTAGTAGGTTGCGGAATTAATACAATGTGTCTTACCAAGGCTATGTCTCCTGTTCTTCTCTCCATTTTTATCAAATGATATCCAAACTTTGATTTAGTTACAGGTGAAACCTCGCCTGGTTGTAAACGATACGCTGCTGCAACAAAATGAGGATCAAATCCTTTTCTATCAATAGTTATCAAACCACCATCCTTAGCTGTACCATCTTGACTATATAAAGATGCTAATGTTCCAAAATCTTTTCCTTCTTCTACTATTTCTTTTCGAATTCCCTCTAATCGCTCTTTTGTTATTGCTTCTACTTCTGGATGTACTTTTGGTTTGATAATAATATTACCAATTTCTACAGTAGCTGGTATAATTTCTAAGCTATCTTTGGGAATTTGTTCAAAAAACTCTTTTACTTCTTTAGGAGTAATTTTAACACTAGAAATAATGCTTTGTTGTGCATTTTGAGCATGAAGCATATCATCAAATATAGGTTTAAAATCTCTACGCATTTCTTCTGGTGTTCTGCCACTATGACGTTTCAATAATTCAATATCATGATTGGCTCTCTCTAAAAACTCCTCTATCTGCCCTTCAATAGTTAATTCTATTTTCGCTTCATCTACCATCAATGCACTATCTGAACGTGCCATATTAGCTAATATTTTCTCAGCTATGCTTGTGTAAAGCAAATGACAAAAAGCCTCATCTTTGCTACCAGTAATATAGTTTTCTTCCTCTTGTAAATACCTTTCAATGAGATCTGATTCTAAAATTATAGAATTCCCAACTTGAGCTACAATTTGATCCAGTATTTTCTTTTGTGCATGAGCAAATTGTAAAAAAATACCTAAAACTAGACTGGATAGTGTGATTTTTAATCGCATGTTTATTCTTCAATTTTCTAAACAACAAAAGTAACAAATTAATTGCTATTTGTTGTTGATGTTAACGCGTAAATTATTAGTCTTTGTATAGCAAAGACTAAAAACTAAAGTATTTCATCTTTATGCTTAGGATTAATTTCTTTGATTCTCCTGATTTTTTCTACTTCCTCTGAATTATGTATTACTTTCTCTATAGATCCCTCCTCTTCAATATTTATATTAGTACCATAAGTATTTTCAATATTTTCAATTTTAATCTTTCTATTTAAATTCGCTTCTACAACTTGAAACATTTGCTGCGAAGCTAATTGTAGTAATCGATTTTTCCTCCTGTTCTTGCTAAGTATATTGGCAAAGAGAAAAGACAATAAAGCTATGATAAAAAATAAGGAACGAATTAGCAATTCAAAAATAACTATATCTCGCTCAATTAAATAATCACGCAATTCCTGCGTCGTTTCTATTGTATTCCATATATTAAAATAGGGCACCTTTGTAAAAACAAATAATAAAATTATTGCGCTGACCCCTATAATATAAAGAAATATTTGTGCAACCCATAATATAGAAGAGTTTATAAAACGTTTAGTTGCTGGTTCATTTATAACTTCAGCAATGGGTTCCATATTATTAATTTGTTCGCTTATATGTAATTTTTGATCATTAAAATCCTCTAATAAATCTTTAAGCAAAGAAGAATGTTCCATAAACTTAAATTATTCAATAAAAAGCTAAAATATTTAAAAAATATGAATAAACCATGAAAATAATTTCAGAATAATGAACAAGTATTCATTTTATCTTGTAATATTGATGTATAGATAAAA
>Ga0079225_10002744_pt1 | contig 10211 bp, 7 predicted proteins | sample Poulit2012_FD_76344 | JGI IMG/M metagenome (GOLD analysis project Ga0079225, IMG submission 76344) | Agricultural soil microbial communities from Georgia to study Nitrogen management - Poultry litter 2012 | ecosystem: Environmental > Terrestrial > Soil > Agricultural land | place: USA: Georgia...
GAGGTGGTAAAAAGCATGTCAATGTTGCTGTATTCTTATGTCCGTATGTATTGGATAATTAACTGCAATTCTTATTTGGGATTTATAAAAGTAGCTAAAATGTTTCCTTTCGTATATATGAGCAGCTCCGTTTGTTTTACTTCGCTTAAATTGAGTAGAATAGCAAAAGTCTGGATAGTTTAACTACTCAGCCTGAGTCAAGGCGCTATTCAAAATGGATACTATAATTTGCAAAAAAAATAACCTCCTAAACTCTGATTAGAGTATTATGGCGGTTATTTCTCCCTTTTTGTTAGTAAATGGCAGTAACGGTAATACAAATACGCTAATAATCACCATTGTCTAGCCCTCTAGTAAAGGGTTAGACAACTCCATGAGTACTCATTTATCTTATATTATTGTACCAGATTACCCCATAAATTATAGACTTTATTTTATTTCTAAATGGAAATAGTAACGAAGCTACTGAGATAAAATAACCTCTGCATATTCTCTTTCATTTAAATAAGGGACTACAAACAAATATGCTTATGGTGAAAAGTGGTACATTATTTTCCGTTTAATTAATAATCTCATCGAAATATTTAACCGTCTTCATTTCAGCACCTATTTCACGTAAATTCCATGTTGTTTCAATATATATTTCAGCTATCATTTCGTATTTACTTCCATGTTTTTCGGCTATTTCTAAACCTATTATCCCTTCATAAACATATATCATCTCTTCAGCTATCCGTTTCGATTCAAATGTTTGCCTATCATAATCTAGCTCTTTAAACGTGTGCAAATTTGATGTAACTTTGACAAATTCCTTTTCTACAATTGTTTTTAAGTCTGTTGTTGGTAGTTTATCTAGACGCCTCTGCATATCCTTAATATAGAGTAAATGTGTATCGAAACGACTAATTAAACGCACAACTTCTAAACCGAGAATATTCTCTGTTCCTTCCCAAACTGTTAACACTTGAGCATCGCGAAGTAGACGTGGTGTCACGAAATCTTCAATATAGCCATTTCCCCCGTGTAATTCAATTGATTCATGTGCAAATTCAATCGATTTTTCGGCTGTCTCTTTCTTAATCAGCGCAATGTACAAGCGATGGAGAAGATTATCTTCTTTAGTTGATTTCCCATCTGTCACAAGATCATATAAATCAATCAAATCAAATGTTGTCGCCACTTCAACTGTTAATTTAGCTGTTAATTTAGCTAATGTATCTTTAATCATAGGATACTCAACAAGACGTCTACCAAAAGCATCTCGTTTTTTCGTATAAGCTTTCGCTTCATTAAGCGCACGTTTCATAATCCCCAGTGATGCGACCGCATTGTTAATACGCGACAAGTTCAATGCTTCGAGCATGTAATACAATCCCCTCTCAGGATCGCCTACAATATATGCTGCGGAACCATGAAACTCTACTTCACCTGACGGAACAGCTTTAACACCTAATTTATCTTTCAAACGACGTATCTGAATCTGATTTAGATTACCATCATCATCACGCCAAGGAACAGCAAAGAGTGTTAAACCACGCGAACCAGATTGCGCGCCGTCTCGTCGTGCTAACACCATCACGACACCCGCTTGACCTGCGTTAGAGGCGAAGTATTTTTCGCCATAAAGACGGTACATGCCATTCTCTTCAATTGCTTCAACAACATTAGCTCCAACATCAGAGCCGCCTTGCCGTTCTGTTAAAAATGTGGCTCCTTCATACAGTTCTACTTCTCCCGTTGATAGAACATGAGGTAAGAATTTCTCACGTACCTTTCCTTCAGCATAATGATCTAGCAAATAAGCTGTTGCCATTGTCAAAGTAACTGGACACTGAAACCCAGGTTCAGCTTGAGCTAACAAATAATTTTGGGCAAAACTATAAACATAGTTACCCTTTTGTTTAATTTCTGAAATTTCTTTATGAATATAACCAACAATGCCAGTTTGATATGTTTCTATTACTGTTTTTTTATAACCTTCATTTACCCATACTTTGGAAATGTCATTTCCATAAGCATCATATTTAATTAATTTGGGTTCACCTTCACGATCAGTATGACGAGCCCGTTCATCGATTTCATTCGCGCATAACTTTCCAAAACGAAATAATTCACGATCTGCATAAGCAAAGAACACAGGATTTAATCTGTTTTTCAATAGTTTCTGTAATAAGTCATCACCTTCATAAAAGTTATTTACTTCTTTCTTCGTATCATTATTCGCTAAAACTGGTAAACGATTAATCTTTCTTTTTGTTTGTTTAGTTGTCATCTTAACCTAACTCCTTTCTTAATTTATACTTTAATACTTTTCCAGTTGCATTACGTGGTAGACTCTCAATCCGTTTATAAATTTTCGGGATTTTATATGACGCTAATTTCCTTTTTAAAAATGCATTTAATTTAGATGCATCAATTTCTTTTTCTGCTACATACGCAGCTATTATAGTTTCACCCCATTCTTTATTTGCTAATCCTACAACTGCGACTTCCTGAATGTCTGTGTAATTTACAAGAATATTTTCAATTTCTAGAGGATAGACGTTCACACCACCTGATATAATCATATCTTTTGCACGATCAACAATCCAAATGTATCCATCTTCATCAAAGCGAGCAAGGTCGCCTGTCTTTAACCAGCCATCAACAAAAACTTCTTTCGTGGATGCTTCATCACGATAGTAGCCCACCATATTTCCTGGACCTTTAATCAATATTTCACCAACTTCATCTGTAGCAACATCATTATTTTCCCGATTTATAATGCGTAACTCAGCGTGTAGCGGGGCCCGTTTTCCGATACTTCCCGATTTTTCATCATGCTCTTCCGATAATAAAAGAGAACCATTTGGTCCAGCTTCTGTTAAGCCATAGACGCATACTAAATTATCAGTTTGAAACTGTTGCTTAATAAATTGAACCTCTTCACCACTAATCGGTGCGCCGCCATAGACCCACCAAATCATCGATGATAAGTCAGCCTTTTTTTCTTGCAATAATTTCGCTGTTAATAGGTAAGCAACTGGTGCACCAAAGAAATGTGTAGTCCTTTCTCCTTCAACAGCATCTATTAAGGATTGTGGGGTGAAACCTGTACGAAGGACCAACGTTGCGCCAACTACTATTCCGGACATCATGAATAAATGAAGTGGCGCTGAATGGCTTAAGGGCATCATAAGAAGTATTTTACTCTCGGGTTTAAATTCCATTTCAATACAAATCATTTGCGCAACCGTTAATATATTTCGATAGTTAAATAAAACACCTTTAGGATTACCAGTTGTCCCAGATGTATAAAGCAATGTTGAGAGGTCATCTTCCTTTAAGTCACACTCAATTACATCTGCTGAAGATTCCTCTATTAGATTAGAAAAGCTTTCCCATTCTCCAATTTGTTTTCCGGTTTTAATCTTCACAATATCCGAATCTATGTTTTGGGCGGTAGCAAATAATGTTTCACAACAGATGATAGCGCTTGCATTCGAGTGATCTAAAATGAACGTGATTTCTGGCATTGTTAATTTAGCATTTATTGGTGTTACTAAAGCACCAATCCGTTGAACTGCAAAATAACTAATTATAAACTCGGCAATATTTGGCATATAAATAATAACTTTATCACCATATTTAATGCCTTTATTTAAAAGTACTTGGCTGAATCGATTTACTTGTTCATCGAGTTCGGCGTATGTCATATTTTTCGTTTCTGATTTCACTGCGTAGTGTTGCGGATATTTATGCGCGTTTCTTGCTAGTATCTGAGAGCTATTCATATTCATTCCTCCTTATTTTTTCCATCCTTTTTGTGAAATCGTGTTGAAGTAACTTCATTTCGTGTCTAATTGTTTGTAATTCCTCAATTCGTTCATCAATCTCTTTTAATTTTGGTTTACTATACTCTATCGTTCGTTCAAGCTGTTTTATTCCTGAACGATCACGATCAAATAAAAGTACCATCTCTTTTATTTCAACTAAAGTAAAACCATAGCGTTTACCACGTGATATTAGTTTTAATTTTGTTAATTCTTTTTTGGAATACAATCTTTGGCGTGTATCTGTTCGTTCTGGTGATAACAAACCGAGTTCTTCATAGTACCTAAGAGTGCGTGATGTTAAGTTAGATAGTTTTACAACTTCCTGAATTGTTTTAATTATCACCACCTCCTTCAACATTAAGTTTACTATAGCATTTACGTTGACGTAACTATCAAGCTAAGAAAACATTAATTTAATTGGCTATTTTAATAAAATTTATAATCACTATTTATAGCTATATCACTCCAACATGTAGTTGGTTACGGTAATTATGTAATTCATTCAGTTTTATAATCAACTTAGGATAATGTCCTTATTATTGTGTAATAGTATAGGCAATATGATTGTCCTTAAGATGGATTCGTCGACGCGAAAGAATCATTCGTATCTTTCCAAACATCGCATTAGCCAATTGAATGATTGGTGCTGTTCTCAAAGATATTCATGAAGAATGGATGAGTTCTTCCCGTAATTATATTCAGCTTTAAAATCCATTAGAAATTTAATCGAGATAAGAAATGGTTATCCACTTCTTATCTCGATTAAATTTGCTTCGATATTGTATTTGTAATTTTACACAGAACTATGGACTTGACTGGTATAATTTCCATATATTGAACATATTACCCTTTAATAATCATAGGATGGTTAATGCCCCAGTAAAGGTTCATTTTGCGCCTGCCTAATAATGATTGGTTATTGCTACTGAGAATAACCCATCCCTTCTGTTGTCAAATCTAAGACAGTTTGTAATATGACATTAACACCTTTTTCACAGTCTTCCCATGACGTTAATTCATCTTCCGCATGACTTTTACCATTCACACTAGGAACAAAGATCATTGCTGCCGGAATATATGTTGCAATAAATTGTGCATCATGTCCTGCCCCACTGACCATCCGTTTATAAGGATAACCTATCGTTTTAACAGACTGCTCAAGCGAATGAACGAGTTTTTCATCAAACCATACCGTGTCCCGATCCCACAGTTTTGTCGCTTTCACCTCACACTTTCCCTTCTCAGAAGATTTTGGCAGAGATTGAATAATTTCTTCTACCTGTTTAATGGTTTCCGCATCTTGATGCCGGGCCTCTAAGCTAAAAACAACTTTATTTGGTATAACCGTGTGAATATTTGGGCTGACATTCATTCGGCCAATTGTATAAACAAGACGGTCATCCAATTTATCCATTTTATGACGGACTTCTGAAATTAAATCATTTGTCGCAAATAACGCATCTTTTCGCAGTGACATCGGTGTTGTACCCGCATGATCAGAGTCCCCTATAACTTCTATTTCATAGCAAACCATGCCGACCACACAGTCCACAATACCAATCTGAAGTGATTCAGTTTCCAGGACAGGTCCCTGTTCAATGTGTAACTCTAAAAAGGCTGAAGCTTCTTTTAACCGATTATCTTTTTTTCCTTCATATCCGCTGTTCTTAAGTGCTTCTCCAAATGTAACACCGTTTTCGTCTATTGACTTTAACATATTAGATTTGTCAAAACGTCCGGAAATGACACCAGATGCCATCAGCGAAGGTTCAAATCTTGCGCCTTCTTCATTCGTTATATTCGCAACCACTACCGGCACCTGGGGTTTAACACCATTTTCGACCATTGTTCTAACAACCTCAAGGCCAGTCAGTACCCCGAGTACCCCGTCAAACCGCCCTCCTTTTTCTACTGAATCCAAATGAGAGCCGATGACAACTGGTGGTCTATCATTTGCTATCCCCTCAAGGGTCGCATACATATTTCCCATATCATCCCAAGTAACCGTCATTCCTAGCTCTTCACAAAGGGAACGGAAATACTTTCTTACTTTAATATCCTCATCTGACAATGCCAGACGTGTAACCCCATTGTTTTTTGTCCTTCCGAAATCAGCGAACGATTCAATGGTATTCTTTAAACGTTCACCATGAATCATGATTTTTTGTTTTTTCACTGTTTATTCCCTCCACTTCATCAGCTGATTTGTATAGACTCTTTAATTCTGGTTTTCTTGCTTCATGGATAGGATTGTGAGATATTTTCGACTGTCTGGATTTGTTAAAAGGATCGTTTTTTTCTTAGACATTTTCGCTTTATTTCCAAATTCCACAACATCCCCATCCAGTGTTCCTTGTGTACCGGTAATCATATAACCATTTTTGACCAAATCATCTATTTGAAGTTTTTCTGTCAGAAAAGCATCGTAGTTTGACAATGAATCCACTCCTTTTATTCCGTTACTTCTTTATCTCCCAAATCCTCATCAAGATACCAATCACGTCCGACGGTAATCCCGAGATATTTCTCGTCATTCGGATCCGTTATTTCTGCTTGCGGATATTTATTAAAGTACCAATATTTCGCCAGTATATAGTAGACCGTACCAGCTATAATGAAGCCTACGATAAACGAATATTCTATAATAAAAATAGCCCCCAGACCACCTATCGCCCAAGCGATAAAGCCTACAATATTCACACCGCTATTATATCTGTATTGCCCATTATTTTTGTACAGATCCTTCACGTTCACTCTGCGCTTTCTTAATAAATAATAATCCACAAACAGAATGCCACTCACTGATGACAATATTGCACCAATGATTAACAAGAGCTGTGTTAATACTTCATAAACATTCCACGGCTGAATAATAGTCCCGACAATTCCAACAATAAATACCGCAACCACATTGGACACCCTAGGACCAAGTAAATTTGAAAAAATGGCAGCAGCGGGAATGACATTCGCAGCAGTGTTGGTCGACCATTGTGTCAGTACAATCATTAACAGGAGCATTGCCAACATCCAACCTGAGGATGTCTCCTGCAGTGCTATCACCGGATTGGAGGTACCCGCTACCATAAATGCAGCCGCACCAATCATAATCATAAATGTTTCCGTAAGCGGTAGTGCAATCAGGCTGCCAATCAATGTCGTTTTGTTTCGTTTAAACCAATTCCTTTCATATTTCGGGGCTTTAAAAAATCGAGAAATGGTAGGGATATCGCAACCTAACGTTGCCCAGAATCCCATATTGGCAAAAATCACAATAATAAACGCTGTAAATGCATCTCCACCTGTGATAGGACTTTCAACCCAAGCCCAGACGTCTTTTCCTTGCTGCGCGATATCTGCTGTTAGCGTTTGGTAAATAATTAACGAAAGAATAATGATGATTGGTGCTGCGAAGTCCGCAAATCGCTCGACCCATTTAATACCTGAGGCAGTATTTATCAGCTGAACAAGGGCAAAAACTAAATAACATAAAAGCCAGTTGTTAAATCCAGGGTATATCGTATTTAGTATGGAGTTGATGGCAGTAGCGCCGAAATACGTATTGATTCCAAACCAAAAGGAAGCCGTAACTGCCCGGGTTATCGAAGGAATATGTGTACCAATTGTACCAAATGGTGCTCTCATATAGACTGGAAAAGACAAGCCGTGTTCAACCCCGATGTCTCCTATCAAAGAGATAAAGATACCTATTGCGATACAACCTATCAGCGTTGCTAGTACGACCCACGGTAAGGAAATACCCTGTATGCTAGAAGCACCAATATCAAAGGTCGCTAAAAGTATCGCCATTCCGACCCACATGGCAAAAAAGCCCATAACCCCTATCTTCCGCTGCCCATGACCTACAGGAAGTAAATCCGGTGACTTCAGGTACGTGTTTTTATCGGGATTTTTCATCGTCCATACCCATCCCCTTTTTCATGAATAAAGGTACAAGCTGCCTGATGTTGATCAAACAGCCTATACCACCATGTGAATTATTTAACCAAATCCCCTGCCTTTTTAACCGCTGCTTGCGCATGTGCATCAAATTTATCACGTTTTAGAAACTTGCCCATTCCAGGTTTACCAATGAGTTGTTTATCTTTAATCACATATTCACCGCGGGAAAGTACTGTAACAGGTTCGCCTATAACTTTCATCCCCTCCAGTGCACTGTAATCCACATTCATATGGTGTGTATCGACAGAGATGGTGCGTTCTTTATTTGGATCAAATAGAACAATATCAGCATCACTTCCCGGAGAAATTGTTCCTTTTTTTGGAAATAACCCAAACAGCTTTGCAGACTGTGTAGATGTAATATCGACAAACTTATTTAAGGAGATCCTTCCTTTTCTAACCCCTTCGGAAAATAAAACACTAAATCGGTCTTCAACAAACGGGCCTCCATTCGGAATCTTTGAGAAATCATCTTTCCCAAGATCCTTCTGGCCCTTGAAGTCAAAGGGACAATGATCAGAGCCAATCGTCTGTAGCTGTCCGCTTTCCAGTGCATTCCATAAAACCTCTTGGTTGGTATGATCGCGTAACGGCGGGGACCAGACATATTTAGCCCCTTCAAAATCCGATTTTTCCAAATAAGATTGGTCAAGAACAAGGTATTGCGGACAAGTTTCACCGTAGACACGGAATCCTTTACTTCGTGCTTCCGCAATCTGTTCAACTGCTTCTTCACATGTAACGTGAACTACATATAGCTGCGAATCTGCAAGCGCAGAAAGCTTTACAGCGCGTCCTGTCGCTTCTCCCTCAAGTTCTGACGGGCGGGTTAACGCATGGTTAATCGGCTCCGTATTTCCCTCTTCCAGTGCTTTTTCTGTCAAATAGTTGATCACATCCCCGTTTTCCGCATGAACCATCACCAGACCACCGTGTTCTCTCGCCGTGATCAACGTCTGAAAAAGTGTTTCATCATCAGCCTGTAAAACGTCTTTATACGCCATAAATACTTTAAAAGAAGTGACTCCTTCTTCTGCAATCACTTTTGGCATCTCTTGAAATATATGTTCATTCGCTTCAGCAATTTGCAAATGAAACCCATAATCAATAACAGCTTCCCCTTCAGACTTGGCGTGCCATTTATCAAGTGCGCTCTTTAAAGTACTTCCTTTTTCACTCAAACAGAAGTCAATAATTGTCGTCGTTCCACCATGTGCCGCAGCTATGGTCCCGCTTTCAAATCCGTCTTTTGTAAACGTTCCCCCGAATGGCATTTCCATATGTGTGTGGGGATCTATTCCTCCCGGCATTACATAATATCCGGATGCATCAATAACCTCGGCGTAAATATCGTTTAGGTTTCGACCAATTGCTTGCACTTTTTCACCTTCAATCAATACATCTGCGATATAGGTATCTGTTGAGGTAACGACTGTTCCATTTTTTATTATCTTTTTCATGAATGAATCCTCCTTGTTTAAGTAACAAAACGTTATTACAAACTATCATTGATTCCTATTCAGCATTTGAATTGCAGATTGACGGTTATTCCATGACATTGGTGGTTCTGTCGGTATAAGGTCCACCATGTCAATTGCCCCGTCAACTGGACAAACAATGGCACAAAGATTACATCCGACACAATCATCTTCCCTGACTTTTAAATATTCATTGCCTTGTTTATCTGTCAGCATATCAATACACTGATGTGACGTATCTTCACAGGCAATGTGGCACTTATTGCAATTAATACAAACATCATTATTAATGCGGGCAACTAGCCTATGATTTAAATCCAAATTGCTCCAGTCCGTATATTTTTCTACGGAGGCACCGATGATTTCGCTTAAGGATGAGATTCCTTTGTTATCTAAATAATTGCTCAATCCTTCAGTCAGATCATCAATAATACTGAACCCGTGATGCATAGCCGCTGTACAGATCTGTACGCCTCCTGCCCCCATCAACATGAACTCGACCGTATCCTGCCAGGTTGAAACGCCCCCGATTCCCGAGATTGGGATATTGATATCCTGTTGGCGTGCACATTCTCCAATCATATTCAAAGCAATTGGTTTAACGGCTGGCCCAGAATAACCGCCATGTGCCCCCTTACCGTTCACATTAGGGATCGTATTCCATGTATCCAAGTCCACACCTATTAAACTATTTATCGTATTGATCATACTAATCGCATCGGCACCACCGCGTTCGGCAGCCCGTGCTGTTACAGTAATATCTGTAATATTCGGTGTTAGCTTTGTTATTACCGGAACTTCTGCAGCTTCTTTCGCATAGAGTGTCGTCTTTTCTACTAAATCCGGATGCTGTCCAATCGCTGCTCCCATTCCTCTTTCAGACATACCATGCGGACAGCCAAGGTTCAATTCAATACCATCCACCCCTACATCTTGAACACGTTTGACAATTTCATGC
>Ga0079225_10002745_pt1 | contig 10210 bp, 7 predicted proteins | sample Poulit2012_FD_76344 | JGI IMG/M metagenome (GOLD analysis project Ga0079225, IMG submission 76344) | Agricultural soil microbial communities from Georgia to study Nitrogen management - Poultry litter 2012 | ecosystem: Environmental > Terrestrial > Soil > Agricultural land | place: USA: Georgia...
ATGCCGGGCGACAACGTGGCGATGGACGTGGAGCTGATCGCGCCGATCGCCATGGACGAGGGGCTGCGCTTCGCGATCCGCGAAGGCGGCCGCACCGTCGGTGCCGGCGTCGTCGCCTCCATTGTCGCGTGATCCGGAAAGGGCCGTCCTTTCGGGTGGCCCTGTCTTTTCGGCCAGTGGAGTCAGTGTGGGTATAGGAGTGTAGCTCAACTGGTAGAGCACCGGTCTCCAAAACCGGGGGCTGGGGGTTCGAGTCCCTCCACTCCTGCCAAACTCTCCGACAGACGGCCTTAAGGGTCAGACGCGGGCAAGTTGAAGGTGCAGGTTCACCTGCGCCAGGATGAAGTACAGATGGCGAAGAGCAATCCCGGACAATTCGTGCGCGAAGTACGGCAGGAGGTGTCCAAGGTCACCTGGCCGACGCGCAAGGAGACCGTGGTGACCACCATCATGGTGTTCATCATGGCGCTGCTTGCTGCGCTTTTCTTCTTCTTCGTGGATCAGATTCTGTCCTGGGCCGTGCGCTTGATCATCGGGCTTGGGGGCTGAGCGCAATGGCTTATCGCTGGTACGTTCTCCATGTCCATTCCGGTTTTGAGCGCAAGGTTGCCGACTCCATCCGTGAGCAGGCGACCGCCGCCGGTATGACTGACCTCATCCCCGAGGTGATGGTGCCCACGGAGGAGGTGGTGGAGGTGCGCCGCGGCCAGAAGGTGTCGAGCGAGCGCAAGTTCTTCCCCGGCTACGTCCTGATCAAGATGGAGCTCAACGACGACAGCTGGCACCTGGTGAAGAACACGCCGAAGGTGTCGGGCTTCCTCGGCGGCCGCGGTCGGCCGGTTCCGATCTCCGAGCAGGAGGCGCAAAATCTGCTGCGTCAGGTCCAGGAGGGCGTCGAGCGGCCGAAGCCGTCCGTTACCTTCGAAATCGGCGAGCAGGTGCGCGTCGCCGATGGTCCCTTCATGTCGTTCAACGGCGTGGTGGAAGAGGTGGACGAGGAGCGCGCTCGCCTGAAGATCGCCGTTTCCATATTCGGCCGCTCCACGCCGGTGGAACTCGAGTACACCCAGGTGGAGAAGCTCTAGCTTTTTCCGCGGGGCGCAGTCGCCTGGGAACCCGCGCGGGAGGCTCGCCATGGCCGCAACCGCGCACCCTCAATCCGGAAGGGATCAAGGATGGCAAAGAAGATCGTAGGTTACATCAAGCTGGAAATCCCGGCTGGGAAGGCGAACCCTTCGCCGCCGGTGGGCCCCGCCCTGGGCCAGCGCGGCTTGAACATCATGGAGTTCTGCAAGGCCTTCAATGCCGCGACGCAGAACATGGAGCCGGGCATGCCGGTGCCGGTGGTCATCACCGCCTATGGTGACCGCTCCTTCAGCTTCGTCACCAAGACGCCGCCGGCCAGCTACTTCCTGAAGAAGGCGGCCAAGCAGCAGAAGGGCGCAGCCAATCCGAGCCATGGCACCGTCGGTTCGGTCACCATGGCGCAGGTCCGCGAGATCGCCGAGGCGAAGCTCGAAGACCTGAACGCCAATGACGTGGAGGCCGCGAGCCGGATCATCATCGGCTCCGCCCGTTCCATGGGTATCGAGGTGGTGGAGTAACGGCATGGCGAAGAACGGAAAGCGGCTGCGTGCGAACGCTGAAGGCATCGATCGCACCAAGGATTACAGCCTCGACGAAGCGCTCGAACTGCTGCGGCAGCGCGCCAATGCCAAGTTCGACGAGACGATCGAGATCTCCATGAACCTCGGGATCGACCCCCGCCACGCGGACCAGGTGGTGCGCGGCGTGGTCAATCTGCCCCACGGCACCGGCAAGACGCTGCGGGTCGCGGTGTTCGCGCGGGGCGACAAGGCCGAGGAGGCCAAGACGGCCGGAGCGGACCTGGTTGGTGCGGAAGACCTTGCAGAAGCGATCACGAATGGCCAGATCGAGTTTGACCGCTGCATCGCCACGCCGGACATGATGCCGATCGTCGGCAAGCTGGGGCGTGTACTGGGTCCGCGTGGCTTGATGCCCAACCCCAAGCTGGGAACCGTCACCAATGACGTTGCCGCCGCCGTGAGCGAGGCAAAGGCTGGTCAGGTTCAGTTTCGTGCCGAGAAGGCGGGCATCGTGCACGCCGGCGTCGGCAAGGCCAGCTTCGATAGCGAGAAGCTGCGGGAGAATGTGCGCGCTTTCGTCGAGGCCATCGCGCGGGCCAAGCCGACGGGTGCCAAGGGGACCTACATCAAGCGCGTGTCCCTGTCCTCGACCATGGGGCCAGGGGTAAAGGTCGAAGTGGGCAGCCTCACGGCGCCCCAGGCCTAGGAGATCCCGCCGGACGGTGGAAGCCGGTCGGCGGGTTGTCGGGAAGGATGGTGTGCCATCCTTTCCACCTGTCCGAGACTGCAGGTAAGCGGTGCGCCGCTTTTAAGCCATTCGGGCCTGCATAGACAGGAAGCAAGGGTTTTGTCACTCCGCCCATCAGTTCCTTTGGATCAGGGCGGAGGCGAGGCTTGAGCTTCCGGGACAGGCGAACCGGGCGGACCGGGACGTCCCCGGACCGTCCTCGTGCAACCGGATGCGGCCGCCCGCCGAGGGCGGACGGTCCACCGGAAGGGAGCAAGGGCGTGAAACGAGCGGAGAAGGAAAAGCTGGTTGCAGCCATGCATGAGCGTTTCAGCTCGGCGACTGCGCTGGTCGTCACCCAGCAGTCTGGGATGACGGTGGCGGAGGCGACCGCGCTGCGTCGCAATGTACGGGCGGCGGGTGCCAGCTACCGCGTTACGAAAAATCGCCTCGTGAAGCTTGCTCTCGAGGGCACGCCGTTTGAGGCGCTGTCGCCGCTTTTCACCGGTCCGACCGCGATTGCGGTCTCGGATGATCCGGTGGCTGCGGCAAAGGTTTGCGTCGAGTTCGCCAAGAAGAACGAGAAGCTGACCATCATCGGTGGCGGTCTTGAAGGCCAGGTGTTGGACTCCGCAGGGGTCAAGGCGCTGGCATCATTGCCGTCCCTCGATGAATTGCGCGGCACGCTGATCGGGCTGATCAACGCACCGGCCACCAAGGTGGCGGGTGTGGTGCAGGCCCCGGCCGGGCAGCTTGCCCGGGTGTTCGCCGCCTATGGCGCCAAGGACGAGGCCGCTTGAGACGGCTGGCTATACGAGTGTTATCGGAAGTTCGAGCCTAACTAAGGAACTGAAATCATGGCTGATCTGGATAAGTTGGTGGACGAGCTGTCCAAGCTCACCGTTCTCGAAGCGGCAGAGCTGGCCAAGAAGCTCGAGGAGACCTGGGGCGTTTCTGCTGCGGCTCCGGTCGCGATGGCGGCGATGCCTGCAGCGGGCGGTGAGGCCGCCGCTGCAGAGGAGCAGACCGAGTTCGACGTGATCCTGAACGCTGCAGGCGACAAGAAGATCAACGTCATCAAGGAGGTTCGCTCCATCACCGGCCTCGGCCTCAAGGAGGCCAAGGATCTGGTCGAGAGCGCGCCGAAGGCGGTCAAGGAAGCTGTCTCCAAGGAGGAGGCAGACAAGTTCAAGAAGCAGCTCGAGGAGGCCGGCGCCACTGTCGAGGTCAAGTGACGACCTTCACCTAGCTGTTACGGACGCAAGGTCCGGCCGGCGCGCGGAGAGGCTTCTTCGCGCGCCGAGCCGGCTTTTGGCGTCGCTACCTGTTTTTGCCCTGCGGGGCCCGCCCGAACACGAGGACCGGGGCGGTAAAATTCCAGGTCCCTGGGCGCCGCCGATTCCGGCGCCATGCCAGTCAAGGGTCGGCCGTGCGGCGGCGGTCGACAAGATGATCGGAACGAGGGTCACCTAATGACAATGTCGTTCACCGAACGTAAGCGTGTCCGCAAGAACTTCGGGCGTATTCCCGAGGTCAGCAGGATGCCAAACCTGATCGAGGTCCAAAAGGCCTCCTATGACCAGTTCCTGCAAGTCGGCGTGTCGCCGATGGAGCGCAGCGAAACCGGACTTGAGGGAGTCTTCAAGTCGGTATTCCCGATCAGCGACTTTTCCGGTCGCTCGGATCTGGAGTTCGTGCGCTATGAGCTCGAGGAGCCGAAGTACGACGTCGAAGAGTGCCAGCAGCGCGGCATGACCTATGGTGCGCCGCTGAAGGTCACCCTGCGCCTGGTGGTGTGGGACGTGGATGAGGACACCGGCGGACGCTCCATTCGGGATATCAAGGAGCAGGACGTCTACATGGGCGACATGCCGCTCATGACGCCGAACGGCACCTTCATCGTGAACGGCACCGAGCGGGTCATCGTTTCCCAGATGCACCGCAGCCCGGGCGTCTTCTTCGACCACGACCGCGGCAAGACCCACTCTTCCGGCAAGTATCTCTTTGCGGCCCGCGTCATTCCCTATCGCGGATCCTGGCTGGACTTCGAGTTCGACTCCAAGGACCTGATCCAGGTGCGCATCGACCGTCGCCGCAAGCTGCCGGCGACGACGCTGCTGCTTGCGCTCGATGACGAGAAGACCGAAGCCGCGCGAGCCAAGGCAGAGGCCGAGGGTGGAACCCTGGCCCCGGAAGCCGCCTCGGGCATGTCGCCGGAAGAGCTGCTGGCGGTCTTCTATGACAAGGTCGTCTATCAGCGCTCCAAGGAGGGCTGGCGCACTCCCTTTGATGCGGAGAAGCTCAAGGGCGTGAAGCTGACCAGCGATCTGGTCGATGCCGACAGCGGCGAGACGGTGGCGGAAATCGGCCAGAAGGTCACGCCGCGCCTGATCCGCAAGCTGACGGAGGCGGGCCTCAAGGAAGTACTGGTGGTGCGCGAGGCCCTGATCGGCCGCTATGCTGCGGTCGACAGCATCGATGAGGAAAGCGGCCTGGTCCTGATGGAGGCCGGCGACGAGATCACCGAGGAACTGCTCGACAAGCTCGACGAGAAGGGTATCGACGAGATCGCGACCTTGGCGATCGACCACGTCAATGTGGGCGCCTACCTGCGCAACACCCTGGCGAGCGACCGCAATCGCTCGCGCGAGGAGGCGCTGATCGACATCTATCGCGTCATGCGACCGGGCGAGCCGCCGACCCTGGAGCAGGCGGAAAAGATGTTCCACAGCCTGCTCTTCGATCCGGAACGTTACGACCTCTCGCCGGTCGGGCGCGTGAAGATGAACGCCCGGCTCGGCTTCGAGACCAGCGACCAGGTGCGGATCCTCCGCAAGGAGGACATTCTCGAGATCATGAAGGTGCTGCACGAGCTGAAGGACGGGCGCGGGGAGATCGACGACATCGATCACCTTGGCAACCGCCGCGTGCGATCCGTCGGTGAACTGCTCGAAAACCAGTATCGTGTCGGGCTGCTGCGCATGGAGCGCGCGATCAAGGAGCGCATGAGTTCGGTCGAGATCGACAGCGTCATGCCCCATGACCTGATCAACGCCCGGCCGGCGGCGGCTGCGGTGCGCGAGTTCTTCGGCTCGTCGCAGCTTTCGCAGTTCATGGATCAGACCAACCCGCTGTCGGAAGTGACCCACAAGCGGCGCCTCTCCGCACTCGGTCCGGGCGGGCTGACCCGCGAACGGGCGGGTTTCGAGGTGCGCGACGTGCACCCCACCCACTATGGCCGCATCTGTCCGATCGAGACGCCGGAAGGCCCCAACATCGGGCTGATCAATTCGCTCGCCACCTATGCCCGCATCAACCAGTACGGCTTCATCGAAAGCCCCTACCGGAAGGTCGCGGACGGCCGGGTGACCGACGAGGTGGTCTATCTTTCGGCCATGGACGAGGTTCGCTTCACGGTGGCGCAGGCCAACTCGGAGCTCGATGAGGAGGGGCGTTTCGTGGAGGACCTGGTTTCGGTCCGCCGGGGCGCCGACTACCTCATGGCCCGTCCCGAGGAGATCGACTACATCGACGTCTCGCCGAAGCAGCTGGTATCGGTGGCGGCGGCGCTGATCCCCTTCCTGGAGAACGACGACGCCAACCGGGCGCTGATGGGTTCCAACATGCAGCGCCAGGCGGTGCCGCTGGTACAGTCCGAAGCGCCTCTGGTGGGCACCGGAATGGAAACCACGGTAGCGCGGGATTCGGGCGTCGCCATCGGCGCGCGCCGGGGCGGTGTGGTCGATCAGGTGGATGCGACCCGCATCGTCATCCGCGTGACCGACGAGGCGGCCCACGGCGAATCGGCGGTCGATATCTACAACCTGCTGAAGTTCCAGCGTTCGAACCAGAACACCTGCATCACCCAGCGCCCCCTCGTGAAGGTCGGCGACGTGGTGGCCAAGGGCGACATCATCGCCGATGGCCCCTCGACCAACCTCGGCGAGCTGGCCCTGGGGCGCAACGTGCTCTGCGCCTTCATGCCGTGGCACGGCTACAACTTCGAGGACTCGATCCTGATCAGCGAGCGGATCGCCCGCGATGACGTCTTCACCTCGATCCACATCGAGGAGTTCGAGGTCATGGCCCGTGACACCAAGCTGGGCCAGGAGGAGATCACCCGCGACATCCCCAACGTCGGCGAGGAGGCCCTGCGCAACCTCGACGAGGCGGGCATCGTCTACATCGGGGCCGAGGTCAACGCCGGCGATATCCTGATCGGCAAGGTGACGCCGAAGGGCGAGTCGCCGATGACCCCGGAAGAGAAGCTGCTGCGTGCGATCTTCGGCGAGAAGGCCTCGGACGTGCGCGATACTTCCTTGCGGGTGCCGCCTGGCGTCTCGGGTACCGTCGTCGAGGTGCGGGTCTTCTCGCGCCGCGGGGTCGATAAGGACGAGCGGGCTCTGGCCATCGAAAAGGGCGAGATCGAACGCCTGGCGAAGGACCGTGACGACGAGAAAGCCATCCTCGAGCGCAGCTTCTTCGGTCGCCTGAAGGATCTGCTGGAGGACCAGGTGGCGCAATCCGGACCGAAGGGGGTCAAGGCGGGCCTCGAGATCACCCAGGAGGTGCTGTCGAACTATACGCCGGGCCAGTGGCGCGCCTTCGCCGTCAAGGACGATGAGCGCCAGGCGGCGATCGAGGCCGTGGTCAAGCAGTTCGACGACTCGGTGAAGCAGCTCGAGAAGCGCTTCGACAACAAGATCGAGAAGCTGCAGCGCGGTGACGAGCTGCCTCCAGGCGTCATGAAGATGGTCAAGGTCTTCATCGCCGTGAAGCGCAAGCTGCAGCCGGGCGACAAGATGGCCGGCCGTCACGGCAACAAGGGCGTCATTTCCAAGATCGTGCCGATGGAGGACATGCCGCACCTGGAGGACGGCACACCCGTCGATATCGTCCTCAACCCCCTGGGCGTGCCCAGCCGCATGAACGTGGGGCAGATTCTCGAGACCCATCTGGGCTGGGCCTGTGCGGGCCTCGGCCGGCAGGTGGCGCAGATGCTCGACGAGATCCGCTACAACGGTGCGGAGGTCGAGGCTCTGCGCGAGAAGCTGCGGGTGGCCTACGGCGAAGAAGACTTCGAAGCGACGATCGCGTCACTCGACGACCAGGAGGTGCTGGAACTCGCGAACAATCTCCGCGAGGGTGTGCCGATCGCGACGCCGGTATTCGATGGCGCTCGCGAGCAGGACATCCTCGAGATGCTGCAGAAGGCGGGGTTGAACAACTCGGGCCAGTCGCAGCTGTTCGATGGACGCACCGGCGAGCCTTTCGAGCGACCGGTTACGGTGGGCTACATCTACATGCTGAAGCTCCACCACCTGGTCGACGACAAGATCCACGCCCGCTCCATCGGTCCCTACAGCCTGGTCACGCAGCAGCCGCTGGGCGGCAAGGCGCAGTTCGGGGGTCAGCGTTTCGGGGAAATGGAGGTCTGGGCCCTGGAGGCCTATGGCGCTGCCTACACGCTGCAGGAGATGTTGACCGTGAAGTCCGACGACGTCGCCGGCCGCACCAAGGTTTACGAAGCCCTGGTGAAGGGCGAAGACAACTTCGAGGCCGGGGTGCCGGAATCCTTCAATGTCCTGGTGAAGGAACTGAAGTCCCTGGGCCTCAACGTCGAGCTGAAGCAGAGCGAATTTTGAGAGACCGCGGGATGAGGGGTAATGCCTTCATCCCGCCCTCCGCTTGCGCCGCTGCCTTACCTCGACTTTCAGCTGGAGACAGCCATGACTGACTTGATGAACCTCTTCGGCCAGCCCACGGGCACCCAGAGCTTCGATCAGATTCAAATCAACATCGCCAGCCCGGAGCAGATCCGCTCCTGGTCCTTTGGCGAAATCAAGAAGCCGGAGACGATCAACTACCGGACCTTCAAGCCCGAACGCGACGGCCTCTTCTGCGCGCGTATTTTCGGCCCGATCAAGGATTACGAGTGCTTGTGCGGCAAGTACAAGCGCATGAAGTACAAGGGCATTGTCTGCGAGAAGTGCGGCGTCGAGGTCACCCTGTCGAAGGTGCGCCGCGACCGCATGGGCCATATTGAGCTCGCCAGCCCGGTCGCGCACATCTGGTTCATGAAGTCGCTGCCAAGCCGCGTGGGCCTGCTCGTCGACATGACGCTGAAGGATCTCGAGCGGGTTCTCTACTTCGAGAGCTACGTGGTGGTGGAGCCGGGCCTGACGTCGCTGAAGCAGCGCCAGCTCCTGAGCGAGGAGGAGTTCCTAGACGCCCAGGAGGAGCATGGCGACGACGCCTTCACCGCCAAGATCGGTGCCGAGGCCATCAAGGACATGCTGGCCGCGCTGGAGCTGACGGAAGAGCGTCGCACGATGCGCGAGGAGCTGCGTGAGACGGGCTCCGAAGCCAAGCGCAAGAAGCTCGTCAAGCGCCTGAAGCTGGTCGAGGCCTTCATCGAGTCCGGCTCGCGTCCCGAGTGGATGATCATGGACGTCGTCCCGGTCATCCCGCCGGAGCTGCGTCCCCTGGTGCCGCTGGACGGCGGCCGCTTTGCCACCAGTGACCTGAACGACCTCTATCGCCGGGTCATCAACCGCAACAATCGGCTGAAGCGGCTGATCGAGCTGCGCGCCCCGGACATCATCGTGCGCAACGAAAAGCGCATGCTGCAGGAGTCGGTCGACGCCCTTTTCGACAACGGCCGACGCGGCCGTGTTATCACCGGCGCAAACAAGCGTCCCCTGAAGTCGCTCTCCGACATGCTGAAGGGCAAGCAGGGCCGCTTCCGCCAGAATCTGCTGGGCAAGCGGGTCGACTACTCCGGTCGTTCGGTGATCGTGGTCGGTCCGGAGCTCAAGCTGCACCAGTGCGGCCTGCCGAAGAAGATGGCGCTCGAGCTCTTCAAGCCCTTCATCTACTCGAAGCTCGAGCTCTATGGCATGGCCTCCACCATCAAGGCGGCCAAGCGCATGGTCGAGAAGGAGCGGCCCGAGGTCTGGGACATCCTGGAAGAGGTGATCCGCGAGCACCCGGTCTTGCTGAACCGGGCGCCGACGCTGCACCGCCTCGGCATTCAGGCCTTCGAGCCGGTATTGATCGAGGGCAAGGCGATCCAGCTGCATCCGCTGGTCTGCACCGCCTTCAACGCGGACTTCGACGGCGACCAGATGGCGGTCCACGTGCCGCTGTCGCTCGAAGCCCAGCTCGAGGCGCGCGTGCTGATGATGTCGACCAACAACATCCTCAGCCCGGCGAACGGCAAGCCGATCATCGTGCCCAGCCAGGACATCGTGCTCGGCATCTACTACCTCTCGATGGAGAGCGAGGGCGAGCCCGGCGAAGGCATGAGCTTCGCCAACATGGGCGAGATCGAGTATGCCCTGGAGCAGGGGCAGGTCACGCTGCACAGCAAGATCACGGCCCGCCTCGAGTCCCTTGATGCCGAGGGCAACAGGGTCATCGAGCGGGTCGAGACCACACCGGGCCGCATGCTGCTGCTGCAGGTGCTGCCTCAGCACCCGGCGCTGTCCTTCAAGCAGATCAACCGCCTGCTGACGAAGAAGGACATTTCCGAGGTAATCGACGCGGTCTATCGTCACTGCGGCCAGAAGGAGACGGTGATCTTCTGCGACCGCTTCATGACCCTGGGCTTCTCCTATGCCTGCAAGGCCGGCATTTCCTTCGGCAAGGACGACCTGATCATTCCGGAAGCCAAGGCACGCCTGGTCGAGGAGGCGCAGGAGCAGGTCAAGGAGTTCGAGGCGCAGTATCAGGAAGGCCTGATCACCCGCGGCGAGAAGTACAACAAGGTCGTGGACGTCTGGTCCCAGTGTACCGACCGTGTGGCCGACGAGATGATGAAGGTCATGCAGGTGGCCAAGGGTCGAGACATCAACTCGGTCTACATGATGGCCCA
>Ga0079225_10002749_pt1 | contig 10205 bp, 10 predicted proteins | sample Poulit2012_FD_76344 | JGI IMG/M metagenome (GOLD analysis project Ga0079225, IMG submission 76344) | Agricultural soil microbial communities from Georgia to study Nitrogen management - Poultry litter 2012 | ecosystem: Environmental > Terrestrial > Soil > Agricultural land | place: USA: Georgia...
TCTCGCGTCGGTCGTGAGCCCCACGGATCCTCTCAAACCGAGAGTCCACGTGCATCCTGATTGTCGACCACCGGCGCGTTGTCGTCAGTCGCGCAGCCGGTCCAGCGCCCGTGCCAGATCCTCCGGGTGGGTGGACTCGAACTCTGCCTGCTCCCCACTGCCAGGGTGCTCGAAAACCAACCGCTGGGCGTGCAGCCATTGCCGCGTCAGTCCCAGCCGCTCGGCCAGCACCGGGTCGGCGCCGTAGGTCAGGTCGCCGACGCACGGATGACGTAATGCGCTCATGTGCACCCGGATCTGGTGCGTACGCCCGGTCTCGAGGTGGATCTCCAGCAGAGAGGCCGCCCGGAACGCCTCGAGGGTGTCGTAGTGCGTGACGCTGTCCCTGCCATGGGCAACCACGGCCCATTTGTAGTCATGCTGTGGGTGCCGGTCGATGGGCGCGTCGATCGTGCCACGGCTCGGGTCCGGGTGTCCCTGCACCACGGCGTGGTAGACCTTGTCCACCGTCCGGTCTCGAAACTGCCGCTTCAGCGAGGTGTAGGCGCGCTCCGACTTGGCCACCACCATCAACCCGCTCGTACCCACATCAAGACGGTGCACCACGCCCTGCCGCTCGGCCGCCCCACTCGTCGAGACCCGGAACCCCGCAGCCGCGAGCCCTCCGACCACGGTCGGGCCGCTCCACCCGGGGCTGGGGTGTGCGGCCACCCCGACAGGTTTGTCGACGACGACGACGTCGGGGTCGTCGTGCACGATCCCCATCCCCTGCACGACCTCAGGCACGACCTGTTCCACAGCCGGCGGGTCAGGCAGTTCCACCTCCAAGAAAAGATCGGCCTGCACGCGGGTCGACTTACCCGCCGGGTTTCCGTCCAGCCGAATCGCGCCGGCTAGCGCCAGATCCGCGGCCTGGGACCGGGTGAGCCCGAACATACGCGCCACAGCGCTGTCCACCCGCTCACCTTCCAGGCCGTTCGGCACCGGAAGGCAGCGCAACTCACTCATTCTGCGCCTCGCGGGGCTCGTCCTCGGGCGGTGTCCCCACGCGGGGCGCCTCGTAGGGAATACCCCGTAGGCTCAGCAGGACGACCAGCACTGCGGCGCAGACCACAGCGCTGTCGGCAAGGTTGAACACCGGCCAGTTCGGTAGCTCGAGGAAGTCGACGACGTGGCCGCGCAGCGGACCCGGCTGACGGAAGAGCCGGTCGGTCAGATTGCCCAGGACACCACCCAGCAGTAGCCCGAGGGCCACGGCCCATCCGGTGCTGGTCACGCGTCGACTGACCCACAGGATCACGACCGCCACCACTGCCGAGACACCGGTCAGCAGCACCGTGAGGTCGGTGAACAGGCTGAACGCCGCGCCGGGGTTGCGGATCAGTCGCAACTGAAGGACGTCGCCCACCAGGGGCACCACGGCATCACCCAACCGGCTGACGGCCAGGTGCTTGGTCACCTGGTCGAGGATGAGCAACAGCACGGCTATTCCGAGCAGCAGCCTGCTGCGATGGCGCGGCCGATCGCCCGGCTCTAGTCGTGCGGTGTCGTTCAGCGCCGTTCCTCCCGCTGCTTGCAGTCCACGCACAGGCTGGCGCGGGGGAACGCCTGCAGCCGGGCCTTGCCGATCGGCTTACCGCAGTTCTCGCACACACCGTAGGTGCCGTCCTCGATCCGGTGCAGAGCGCGTGCGGTCTGGCTGAGCATGTCTCGGTGGCTTGCGGCCAACGACATCTCGTGCTCGCGGGAGAACGTCTTGGACCCGGTATCGGCCTGGTCGTCGCCGGCGACGTCGTTACCCTCGCGCAGCAGGTCGGCGATGTCGGAGTCGAGCTCGTTGATCTCCGAATAGAGGCGCTGCGTCTCCTCACGCAACCGGCCGCGAACCTCGTCGACCTCCTCGGGGGTCCACGGTTCCTCGTCCGGACGAACGTCCAGCTGTGGCGCGATCTCCTCTGCCGGTGTGGCCGTCTCGGGCGTGGTGTTGACGTTCTCAGAGCCTGACATCGATGTCCCCTGTGCGACGAGTGACAACCAATCGAAGGACCCGAAACCGGCTCCTGCGTTCGTGCAGAGTAGTCCGCGAACGGTGTCGGAACCAAACGAGCAGCCAGATCCCTGTGCGCGCGTGTCGTGTGCACGCCCTATGATGTGTCTCGGCGTGCGACGGCGACGACGGGGCCATCACCTCCGAGCCGCCGGAAGAACGGTCCGATTCTCTCGGGCTCAGTAGAACCGGCCGCGCCGAGAAGCAAGTGGGGGCACCCGGGGCCGCAGGCACCCGGCACGCCCAAGAAGGGTGGTACCGCGGGGCGGGTGAGCGCCTCGTCCCTTCGTCGAGAACCGGTCACGACGAAGGAGCATCTGTGAGCCCCGCCTACCGCCCCGTTCCCACGCAGGTCGATCTGCCGGCGATGGAACGCGACATCTTGGCGCTGTGGGCCGAACGCGATGTGTTCGCCCGCTCACTGCAGTCCACGACGGACCGATCCGAGTGGTCCTTCTACGAAGGGCCGCCCACCGCCAACGGCATGCCCGGCACCCACCACATCGAGGCGCGGGTCTTCAAGGACATCTTTCCCCGGTACCGGACCATGAAGGGTTATCACGTCACCCGCAAGGCAGGCTGGGACTGTCACGGCCTGCCCGTGGAGATCGCCGTGGAGCAGGAGTTGGGCTTCAACGGCAAACCGGACATCGAGGCGTTCGGGATCGCCGCGTTCAACGAACGGTGCCGGGAATCGGTTCAGCGCTACGTCGGCGCGTTCTCCGAGCTCACCACGAGGATGGGCTACTGGGTGGACATGTCCCAGGCCTATTGGACCATGAACCCGGAGTACGTGCAGAGCGTGTGGTGGTCCCTGAAACAGATCTTCGACGCCGGGCTGCTGGTCGAGGATCACCGGGTGGCACCGTACTGCCCGCGGTGCGGCACCAGCCTGTCCTCGCACGAGCTCGCCCAGGGGTACGAGACGGTCAGCGATCCCTCCGTGTACGCCCGGCTTCCGCTGACCTCCGGCCCGTTGGCCGGACGCGCGAGCCTGCTGGTGTGGACCACCACACCGTGGACCCTGGTCTCGAACACGGCCGTGGCCGTCCACCCGGATGTCACCTACGTCGCGGCTCGACCGGCCGGCGCCGACGAGATCGTCATCGTCGCCGAACCGCTGCTCACCGAGGTCTTGGGCGAGCACGCCGCGGTCATCGACCGATACGCCGGCACCGAACTGGAGCGCTGGACCTACCGTCGTCCGTTCGAACTGGTCGAGTTCCCCGCCCCCACCGAGGACCACACCGCGGCGACGCCGAACATCGTCGTCGTCGACAGTTATGTCACCACCGAGGACGGCACCGGACTGGTGCACCAGGCGCCCGCTTTCGGCGCGGACGACCTTCGGGTCGCGCGCGGCTACGGTCTGCCGGTGGTCAACCCGGTGCGCGCCGATGGCACCTTCGAACCAGAACTGGCCCTGGTGGGTGGCCAGTTCTTCAAGACGGCCGACTCCGCACTGGTCGACGACCTGAGCGCGCGAGACCTGTTGTTCCGGGCGGAGACCTACGAGCACGACTACCCGCACTGCTGGCGATGCCACACGCCGTTGATGTACTACGCCCAGCCGGCCTGGTACATCCGCACCACCGCGGCCCACGACGCATTGATGCGGGAGAACGAACGCACCAACTGGTACCCGGAGACGGTCAAATGGGGCCGTTACGGGGAATGGTTACGCGGCAACGTGGACTGGGCGCTGTCCCGCAGCCGCTACTGGGGCACCCCGCTTCCCATCTGGCGCAACGACGCCGATCCCGACCATCTGGTGTGCGTGGGCTCGTTCGGTGAGCTCTCCGAGCTCACCGGCACGGACTACTCCGACATCGACCCGCACCGTCCGTTTGTCGACGACATCACCTTCACCCTGCCCGGCGTTCCCGGCACCTTCTACCGCGAGCCGTACACGATCGACGCCTGGTACGACTCGGGCTCGATGCCCTTCGCCCAGTGGGGCTACCCGTACACACCTGGCAGCGTGGAGACCTTCGAGCACGCCTACCCCGCCCAGTTCATCTGTGAGGCACTCGACCAGACCCGCGGTTGGTTCTACAGCCTCATGGCGGTCGGAACCCTCACGTTCGACCGCTCCTCCTACGAGAACGTGCTCTGCCTGGGCCACATCCTGGCCGAGGACGGGCGCAAGATGTCCAAGCACCTGGGCAACATCATCGAGCCGATGCCGCTGCTGGAAACGCACGGGGCCGACGCGGTGCGCTGGTTCATGGCTGCGAGCGGCTCACCGTGGAACGCGCGAAGCATCGGCCCGTCGGTACTGAACGAGATCACCCGCAAGGTGCTGCTGACCTATTGGAATGTGGCATCTTTCCTCTCCCTGTACGGCCGGGCGAACCACTGGGAGCCCGGTGCCGGCGCACCACCGGTCGAGCGGCGCCACGTTCTCGACCGGTGGGTGCTCTCCGAGCTCAACCAACTGGTCGACACCGTCGACTCGGCACTGGACGACTACGACACGCTGCGAGCCGGCACGCAACTCGCAGACTTCGTCGACGACCTGTCCAACTGGTACGTCCGACGCTCCCGTCGCCGCTTCTGGGAGGGTGACCCGAGCGCACTGGCCACACTGCACACCTGCCTGGAGACCATCACCCGGCTGTTGGCACCACTGGTGCCGTTCGTCACCGAGCGCGTGTGGCAGGACGTGGTGGTCCCGGTGACCCCTGACGCGCCCGAGTCGGTCCACCTGGCCACATGGCCGGTGGCCGAGAGCACCCTGGTCGATGCTCAACTGGGTCACGAGGTAGCTCTGACCCGGCGGCTGGTGGAACTCGGCCGCGCGGCACGCGCCGAGTCCAAGGTACGTACGCGCCAACCGCTGGCGCGAGCGCTCGTCGGCGCACGCGGGTGGGCGGACCTACGGCACGAGCTGCGCGCCGAGCTCGCTGAGGAGCTCAACGTGCTGGAGGTCAGTGGGCTCGGCCAGGAGCGCCCGACCCAGGACGACGCGACCGACTCGGCACTGGACTCGGGCCTGATCGACGTGAGCGCCAAGGCGAACTTCCGGGCGCTGGGTAAGCGGTTCGCCAAGGACACCCCCCGGGTTGCGGCCGCGGTGGCGGACGCGGACGCCAACGCGCTGGCCACGGCCCTGACACATCACGGCATCGCCACGGTGCACGCCGAGGGGCTAGGGGACGTCGAGGTGGGGCCGGACGATGTCGTGATCACCGAGACGCCGCATGCCGGGTGGGCGGTCGCGCGGGAGGGCGAGACGGTGGCGCTCGATCTGAGCCTCACCGACGAGCTGCGACGCGCCGGGCTGGTCCGGGAGGCGATCCGGTTGGTGCAAGATGCCCGCAAGTCCAGCGGGTTCGATGTCGCCGATCGGATCGAACTGGCCTGGGCAGCCGACGGAGAACTCGCCCAGGCGCTACGGGACTCGGCCACCCTGGTGGCCGACGAGGTCCTCGCCGCGAGCATCTCGGAGGAGCTGGACGACCTTCCGGCCTCCAGTGACCACACGGCGTCCGATCTCGGGCTCACCTTCCGCCTGCGGCGGCGGTGAGTCGGCGAGCCCTCAGCCGTTCTCGTCGAGCAGGCCAGCTGAACGGTTGTCCGGCGCCGGACCCGGCACCGAGCTCTCGACGCCAACGGTCTCCAGCTTGCGAAGCTCGTTCTCCAGGTAGACCTTCAACCGGCTGCGGTACTCGCGTTCGAAGTTGCGCAGCACCTCGACCTCACGGTCGAGTTTCTCCTTCTCGGTCTCGAGCTTGTTGAACAACTCGTGCCGGCGTTGCTTGGTCTCGTTGTCCAGGTTCTCCGCACGGGACTTGGCCTGCTGCTCCAGCGCGGAAGCCTTGGCGCGGGACTCCTCATCGAGGGTGGTGGCCCGCTCTTTCGCGTCGGCCAGCAACCGATCGGCCTCCGAGCGGGCATCGGCGACCAGTTGGTCGGCTGTTCGCTGAGCATAGGTCAGCACGTCGAACGCGCGATCCGGAGACCCGCCGGCCGCAGCCACGCCTGCACCGGTTACCGCCGCAGGCGCCTGCGGTGCAGACGCGGCGGCCGGCTCCGCAGTCGGTTCGGCGGCCGGCTCGGTGATCGGCTCTTCCGCGGCTTCCTCCTGGGCCGCAGCCTCCTCGGGCTCCTCTGCTGCCTCGACCGGTACATCGGCCGGGGTGACGTCCTCGGCCGGCCCCTCCTCCGCGCTCTGCTCACCTTCGGCCGCAACCGGAGTGAGCGTCGAGGTCTCTGGCTCCGCCTCGGCGGGCGTCTCCGACCCTGGTGTCTCGGATTGGATCGGCCGCACAGCGCTCTGGTCCTGTTGCCTCCCCTCGCCCACGGTGGCGTCACCCATGACGGCAGCGAGCCGGTCACGCAGCTCGTCGTTCTCACGATTCAGCCGAGCGAGCTCCTCCTGGACCTCGTCCAGGAACAGGTCGACCTCCTGCATGTCGTAGCCCTCGCGGAGCCGGACGGTCGTGAACCGTGTGTTGTCGACATCCTCAGGCGTCAACGGCATTTCGTCACCTCGATCGGGAATGGGGGCCGGAGGTTACCGTACCTCGTCAACGCATGCCTCCGACAATCGTGAGCGCGATCTGCACAGCGATGATGAGCACGATGAAAGCGAGGTCGATCGCGACCCTGCCCAGGCGCAGCGGCGGCACCACCTTTCGGATCGCCCGCAGTGGCGGGTCGGTGACCGTGTAGACGGCCTCGAACAGGATGAGTACCGGGCCGCGGGGCTCCCACTGTCGGGCGAACACCTGGATCCAGTCGGCCACCAGGCGGACAAGCATCGCCAGCAGGAAGATCCACAGCGCAATGTACGCGATCTGGGCAATGACGGACACACGCGCGAACCTACCTGACGTGCTGATCCATCTGCACACACGACCGAAGCATGTCGCTGTCGGCAGGCCTTCTCCGGCCAGGTGCTGGGTACGATGGCGGCGTGTCTGAGCGTGCTGAGGGTAGCCGTCGCGAGCCCACGGACACCGGTCTTCGTCGGACGCGCCAGCGGGCCGTTGTCGACGCGGTGCTGGATGAGGCCGACGACTTCTTGTCCGCGCAGGAGTTGCACGGGATCCTGCGCGATCGTAAGTCGTCGGTCGGCCTGGCGACGGTCTACCGAACCTTGCAGGCACTCGCCGAGGAGGGCCGCGTGGACGTGCTTCGCCTGGGCAAGGGCGAGGCTGTCTACCGACGCTGCGCGGCCAGTGGGCACCATCACCATCTCGTGTGTCGCTCGTGCGGCGCCGCGGTCGACTTCACGCTGCCGAGTGTGGAGCAGTGGGCCGAGCAGGTGGCGAGCACAAACGGCTACACGGAACTCACGCACACATTGGAGATCTTCGGCCTCTGTCCACGGTGCAGCACGCCCTGACCCGGACCGCCCTCACGACTGGTTGAAGAATGCTCCTCCGGCGCCGGCGATCTTCGCCTTGTCCTCGGCGGTGACATGTACGTCGGCCGGGGAGAGCAGGAACACCTTGGCGGTGATGCGATCAATGCTTCCGCGCAGACCGAAGATCAGCCCGGCAGCAAAGTCAACCAGACGCTTGGCGTCGACGTCGTCCATCTCCGAGAGGTTCATGATGACCGGGGTTCCGTCCCGGAAGTGCTCTCCGAGCGTGCGGGCCTCGTTATAGGTCCGCGGATGCAGCGTAGTGATCTTGACCTCATGGGGGCGACGGCTGCTCGACGTTGACGTCCGGCGGTCATCGAGCGAGGCCACGGTGGCGGTACGCTCGGCCCGAGCGGGACTCGGCTCGGGTGCCGGCGCCGGGGGCTCGTCGTAGCCCTCCCCCATCTCCGGCGGGTACCCCTCGTCGTCGTAGTCATCGTAGTCGTCTTCGTAGCGGTCCCGGTCCTCCACGAGGCCGAGGTAGACCGCAACCTTGCGCATCGCGCCGGCCATGCTCGTATGTCCTCCGCGCTGGTGGGTCGATACCGGTCGCCAGGCCGATTGCTCGCCCGGTGGTACGACTCTAGACCCGGTGAGGGCGCACACCCAGGATTGCGCTACCGACACGTGGGTGTGTCGCATCCCGGCCATCGCCGGCGCCGCGCCCGAGCACCACCCCGGCAAACCGCCCCGTACGACCGTCGCGCCGATAGGAGAAGAGCGTGTCGTCTTCGCGGGTGCAGCCCGGAACGCGTTCGGCTGACACACCAACGGCTGCGAGTTGGGCCAGCACTCCGGCCGCGATGTCCAGGGCCGGCGTCCCGGTCCAGCTGTGTGCGGCGGCCTGAGGTACCCGGGCGGTGACGTCGTCGTGCAACTGTCGCGGAACCTCGTAACAGCGCGGGCACACCGACGGCCCGATCACCGCTTGAGGTGCCCGCGCTCCGTGTTCGCGCAGTACGCGCACTGTTGCCGGGACGACCTCTGCGACCAGGCCCAGCCGACCAGCGTGAGCGACCGCCACCAGGCCGGTTTCGCGATCAGCGAACAGGACCGGAACGCAGTCGGCGACGAGGACCGCGAGAGCGAGGTGCGGATCCGCGGTGACCATCGCATCCACCGGATCCAGGTCCTCTTCGACCCCGGCCTCGACGAAAGCGACCTGGGCGCCGTGCTCCTGGTTCATGTATCGCACCTGGACACCTTGGTCGCCGGCGCGCTCGGCCAGCGCATCGCGCAGCACTTGCCTGTTGCTCGCCACCAGTGCCGGGTCGTCACCGACGTGGCCGCCGAGGTTCAACGACGCGAAGGTTCCGCCGCTGTGCCCACCGCGCCGGTCGGTGAACAGCGAGTACGCACCCGGCAACTGATCCTGCTGCACGATCACGGATGCACCGTAGATCAGCCGGCTGGACCCGCCAGCGAGCGGGTCACTTGAGGAAGTCCGGCACGTCCAACTCGTCCTCGGCCGAGCCCGGCACCCGACGTTCCCGGGAGTCCCGGGCCTCACGAGGATCACGGGCGGCAGGAGCAGCGGGTGCCGGCGGCACAGCGGACTGGCGTTGACCGGCCTCGGCACCGGCGCCGGACTGATCGGGCTGCCCGTTGTGTGCGTACTGCTGTGGTTTGGGCTGGGCCGGCTCGGCCCACGGTTCCGCCGAATCCGGGGCCTCGGCCATGGATGGCGCTGGCTCATCCTCGGCCGGTGGCGCCGACACCTCGTTTCCAGCTTGGCCAGCCTGTGCGGCACGCCCCTCCGGCCCACTCGGTCGCCGGACCGAGCCGAGGTCGCGGCGAGAGCCTTGCGGCAGGCTGTTGTCGAAACCGGCAGCAATCACCGTCACCCGGACTTCGTCACCCAGCGCGTCGTCGATCACCGCGCCGAAGATGATGTTCGCCTCGTCGTGCGCGGCCTGGGCAACCAGGTTGGCCGCCTCGTTGATCTCGAACAGTCCGAGATCCGAACCGCCCTGCACAGAGAGCAGCACACCATGGGCGCCGTCGATCGAGGCTTCGAGCAGTGGTGAGGAGATCGCGAGTTCCGCTGCCGAGACCGAACGATCCTCCCCACGCGACGAGCCGATTCCCATCAGCGCGGAGCCGGCGTTGCTCATCACCGACTTGACGTCGGCGAAGTCGAGGTTGATCAGACCGGGGGTGGTGATCAGATCGGTGATGCCCTGCACACCGGAGAGCAGCACCTGGTCGGCACTCTTGAACGCGTCAAGCACACTGACCTGGCGGTCACTGATGGACAACAGCCGGTCGTTCGGGATGACGATGAGGGTGTCGACCTCCTCTCGAAGGGCCTCGATACCCGCGTCGGCCTGTAGAGCGCGACGTCTGCCCTCGAACATGAACGGTCTGGTGACGACACCGATGGTCAGCGCACCCAGTGATCGCGCGATCCGCGCGACGACAGGCGCGCCGCCGGTACCGGTGCCACCTCCTTCGCCGGCGGTCACAAAAACCATGTCGGCCCCCTTGAGGACCTCTTCGATCTCCTCGGCGTGGTCCTCGGCCGCCTCACCGCCCACGTCGGGGTTGGCACCTGCACCCAGACCTCGGGTCAGATCCCGTCCGACATCGAGCTTGACATCGGCATCGCTCATCAACAACGCCTGTGCGTCGGTGTTGATGGCGATGAACTCGACGCCTTTTAGGCCCACCTCGATCATCCGATTGACGGCATTCACCCCGCCGCCGCCGATGCCGACGACCTTGATCACCGCGAGGTAGTTCTGCGGAGCGCTCACGTCGCGTCGCCTCTCGTCTCGACTTCAA
>Ga0079225_10002751_pt1 | contig 10203 bp, 11 predicted proteins | sample Poulit2012_FD_76344 | JGI IMG/M metagenome (GOLD analysis project Ga0079225, IMG submission 76344) | Agricultural soil microbial communities from Georgia to study Nitrogen management - Poultry litter 2012 | ecosystem: Environmental > Terrestrial > Soil > Agricultural land | place: USA: Georgia...
GCCTTTAAATATGGTGTTCCACCCCACGGTGGGATAGCCTATGGGTTTGATAGGTTAATAATGACCCTTACCAATAGTACTAATATTCGTGACGTAATAGCCTTTCCAAAAACCCAGTCTGCCACTTGCCTATTAACGGAAGCACCAACTGCTGTATCTGAAAAACAGTTACAAGAAGTCCATATGAAAGTTGATCTTAAGGATGGAAAAGACTCAATTTGTTAGGACAGAACTCCTCCTAGGCAACAAGGCCTTAGAAAAACTTTCCAAATCAACAGTGGCCATATTTGGAGTGGGAGGAGTTGGTTCTTTTACGGCAGAGGCATTGGCAAGGACAGGAATTGGAAAGATTATTTTAATTGATTATGATATAATAGATATAAGTAATATTAACAGACAAGTCCATGCAACATTTGATACAATTGGAAAACCTAAGGTTGAAGTAATGAAAGAAAGACTTTTACAAATCAATCCAAATATGCAGGTGGAGGCTTATAATATAAGATATGATGAAGAAACAAGGGAACAATTAATCAAGATAAATTATGATTACATTGTTGATGCAATAGATACTGTTACTTCAAAAATCAGTTTGATTGCAAATAGCAAAAAGTTAGGTATACCTATTATAAGTTCTATGGGAGCAGGCAACAAATTGTCCCCCACCGAATTTAAGGTTGGAGATATATATGAAACTAAAATTTGTCCTTTAGCCAGGGTAATGAGGAGGGAGCTTAGAAGGCGGAAGGTGGATTCCTTAAAGGTAGTATGGTCTGAGGAGGAGCCACTGAAAGCTAATCTGGAAACTAGCCACAGAAGAAAGGCTGTGCCAGGCAGTATAGCTTTTGTCCCTTCTGTGGCTGGACTTATAATGGCTTCTGAGGTAGTAAAGGATCTGATATTGGAGGTATAATTATGGAGCAGGTAGGTTTTGTTAAAAAAATAGATGGCAATAAGATGGAACTTGAAGTAAGGCGGGTATCCGCTTGTGGAACCAGTTGCAATACTTGTAGCAGTGGTTGTGAAGTAAAACCTCATACTATTACGGTTTACAATGAATTAAATGCAAAGATTGGAGACTTTGTAGAAATAAAAGGAGAAAGTAAAAGAATTGTTAAATACGCTTTAATCGTTTATATGATACCCTTTGTAGCCTTTATTTTAGGGGTGGTTGCTGGAAATGCCATATTTAAATCCTTGGCTTATGCTAATTATGAACTACTAAGCTTCTTTACTGGTTTTATAACCATGGCCATTTCCTTCCTCATTGTTAGAGTTATAGATAAAAAGGTTTCTAAGAAAGCAGATTCATCAATAAGAATTGTAAGAATCTTGTAGGAGGGATTGGTATTTGAAGGATAATTCGGCAATAATTAGAAGACTAAGGAGAATAGAAGGACAGATCAAGGGTATTCAGAAAATGGTAGAGGAAGAGAAATTTTGTGGAGATATACTGGTACAAATAGCAGCTGCCAGATCTGCCTTAAATAATGCAGGTGGGTTAATTTTGGAAAATTATATGAAAAATTGCATACTCCAATATATAGAAGGCGACTCGACAACAGAGGACTTGGATAAATTGGTTGACGTTTTATTAAAGTATTCTAAGCAAAATTAACCCTGCCCTTTAAAGCTTCTGATGGAACGGGAAAATATTGTAGATGCAATAACACCTATTGCTATGGAAGCAGCTAGAAAGAAGGTTTCAGCACCAAAGCTAGCTGCCTTGGAAAAATTATTTTGGACCAAATTCAACATGGTGTAATACATGCCAGCGCCAGGTACTAATGGAACTATTCCAGGAGTGATAAAAACTGTAGCTGGCTTTTTTAATTTGATGGCTAAAAATTCACCAAATAATCCAACTAAAAAGGCACCTAAAAAAACTCCAATTATTTTGTGGTTATAATTTTGGTTAATTATATAGTATAGGGTCCAAGACAGGGCACCGGCAATGCCAGTAGGAAGTATGGATTTAAAGGGTGCATTAAAAAAGATGGAAAAACCTGCCGTGGCAAAAAAGGAAAAAATAAATTGTAAAATAAGTTCCACCTATATTACTCCTTTCATATATAGATTGAGTACAATACCAACTCCAAAGGCAATGGCCAGGGCGGAGAAAATAGCCTCCATACCCTTAGACAAGCCTGCCAGAGAATCACCAGACATTGTATCCCTTATGGAATTTGTTATGGACACTCCAGGAACCAGGCACATGATGGCTCCTATAATAATCATATCTAGAGAATGACCTATATTAAAGGCAAATAAAAGACAGGAAAAAAAGGAAGCTAAAAATGCTCCTATGAAGCTATCTATAAAAAAAGTTAATTTATATTTACTTAATCTATCAAGGATAAATAAGGTAAGTAAGGCAGCTATAAAGCTGGCTATAAAATCATACATGTTGCCCCCATACATTTGGCTGAAAAATCCAGAAAGAATCCCTCCTGCAAATATTTTCAAGGGGATAGAGTAACTTTTTGTATTTTGTATCTGCTTGATTGTTTCCAGACCTTCATCAATGGAAATATTTTGGTTAACAAATTTTCTGGAAAAATCATTTAATAAATTAATTTTATTTAGGTCAATAGATATATCTCTAACCCTTTTAATCCGGGTAAATACTTCACCATCATACTCTAATGTAATAAAAATTCCTGTATTAGTAACAAAGGAATCAGCATTGGAAATATTACTTCTAGAATTACATACCCTATTCATAGTGTCCTCTACTCGATAAATTTCAGCACCACTTTTTAATAAAAGAGTCCCAATAGATAATACTAATTTTATAAATTTTCTAACTTCTTCTCTGCTATCAATTGAAAAATTATCCATAAATTGCACCTCTTCAAGAAAAAAGTCTTTTAAATATGGTATAATAGGCATTATTGAAATAATTACTAATTGCCAGTATAGAATTATATTACAATATTGGGTAAATATAATCAACAAAAGATAAGCTAAGAGGGGAGATTATTTTTATGAAATTTACAAATATGGAAAAACATGATCCGATTATAAAAGATTTAATTGAAAGTGAAATAAAGAGACAAAACACACATTTAGAATTAATTGCCTCGGAAAACTTTGTATCTGAACAAGTAATGGAGGCTATGGGAAGCCAGTTGACCAACAAGTATGCAGAAGGATATCCAGGCAGAAGATACTATGGAGGCTGTGATATTGTAGATAAAATCGAAGATGTGGCAATAGATAGATTGAAACAGCTCTTTGGAGCAGAGCATGCAAATGTTCAACCTCATTCAGGCTCAAATGCCAATCTGGCAGTCTATTTTGCCTTTCTAGAGCCGGGAGATAAGGTATTAGGTATGAATCTTTCCCAAGGAGGTCATCTAACCCATGGCAGTCCTGTAAACATATCAGGAACCTATTATAACTTTATTGACTACGGAGTAGACAAGGAAACAGAAAAAATAGATTATGAGCAAGTCAGAAAGATAGCCCTAAAAGAGAAACCAAAAATGATAGTAGCCGGAGCCAGTGCTTATCCTAGGGAAATAGATTTTAAAAGATTCAGGGAAATTGCAGATGAAGTGGGTGCCTATCTAATGGTAGATATGGCCCATATAGCTGGCTTAATAGCTGCTGATTTACATCAGAATCCAGTACCTTATTCTGACTTTGTAACAACCACTACTCATAAGACTTTAAGAGGGCCAAGGGGTGGAGCAATCCTATGTAAAAAGAGGTATGCAAAAGAAATTGATAAGGCTATTTTCCCAGGTATTCAAGGAGGGCCCTTAATGCATATAATTGCAGCTAAGGCTGTATCCTTCGGTGAAGCCCTAGAGGAGAGTTTTATAGGCTATCAAAAACAAATAGTATTAAATGCAAAGGCCCTGGCTGAAGCTCTGAAAGAAAAGGGTTTTAGGTTAGTATCTGATGGTACGGATAATCATTTAATCTTAATAGACTTGAGAAACAAGGGATTAACAGGAAAAGAAGCAGAGGAAATTCTAGAGGATGTAGGAATAGCTACAAATAAAAATACTATTCCCTTTGATCCTGAAAGTCCATTTATAACCAGCGGAATCAGGATAGGAACACCAGCTGTAACTACAAGAGGCATGAAAGAAAAGGAAATGGAAGAGATTGCTGATATTATATCCTTAGTACTTCATAAGGAGATTTCCAAACAGGAAGCTTTAGATAGGGTCAACCAACTATGTCATAAGTTTCCTTTATACTAATTGTACCTAGGCCTATCTAGTCATAGGCTTAGGTAGTGTGATAATTTAACAAGGGTGGTAAAAATGGAATTAACAAATATAAATATAAGTAAAAATATAATAGAGGATGTAGAACCAAACAGTATAGGCAAGGAATTAGGAATTGAGCCTGGAGATATACTATTATCTATTAATGGGAATCCAGTAAGGGACATAATAGATTATAAATACTTGATCTCAGATGAATATATAGAATTAGAGATTGAAAAGGATGAAGGTGAAATTTGGCTGTATGAAATTGAAAAGGAATATGATGAAGACTTAGGTATAATATTTACCAATCCATTAATAGATAGGGCAAAATCCTGCAGCAACAAGTGCATCTTCTGCTTCATAGACCAATTACCACCTAATATGAGAGAGTCCTTATATTTTAAGGATGATGATTCAAGGTTATCTTTTCTACAAGGAAATTTTATTACCTTAACTAATATGAGTGATGAAGAAATAGACAGGATTATAAAATATAGGTTAAGCCCAATTAACATATCAGTCCATACAACTAATCCAAAACTGAGAGTAAAGATGTTGAGAAATAGAAAAGCTGGGAATATATTGGAAATATTAAAGAAATTCCATCAGGCCCAATTAGAAATAAATTGTCAAATAGTTTTGGTTCCTGGATTTAATGATGGAGAAGAATTAGATAAGACCTTAACTGATCTGGCAGGCCTACACCCTTCTATTAAATCTGTGGCAGTGGTCCCAGTGGGAATTACAAAGTACAGGGAAAGATTGACACACCTTACTCCTTATACCTCAGATATGGCTAAGAAATTATTAGAACAGGTACTAAATAAGCAAGAGTATTTCCTAAAAGAATTAGGAACAAGGTTTGTTTTTCCTTCAGATGAATTTTTTGCACTTTCATCTAAAGACCTGCCTAAATATGAAGAATACGAGAATTTTCCCCAATTGGAAAATGGAGTTGGATTACTGAAATTGTTTAAATCCCAGGTGATGGAGGAATTGGAAAAAATCGATGAGCCTATTAAAAATAAAGGTGAATATATTATTGCAACAGGGACCTTGGCATATGAGTTTATGAAAGATATTGCTAAAAAGGTTAATCAAAAGTTTCAAGGTTTAAAATTAACTGTAGTCCCCATAATTAACCAATATTTTGGAGAAAAAATAACCGTATCAGGCCTAATTACAGGGACAGATCTGGTAGAACAATTGAAAAGTGTAAAGGCAGATGGTATTATTATACCTAAATCAATGATGAAAAGTGATGAGGATATTTTCTTAGATAGTGTGGATCTTGAAGATGTGGCAAAAAAGTTAGAAAGACATATTATAGTTTCTCCAGTAAGAGGAAAAGATTTTATTGATATACTGAGGATTGAGGTGAGCAAATGAGAAAGGCAGTTGTTTGTATAGTAGGTAGACCAAATGTAGGTAAATCCACCTTGTTTAATAAGCTGGTAGGAAGACGGATAGCAATTACAGAAGATACTCCAGGAGTAACTAGAGACAGGATTTATGCTGAAGGAGAATGGCTTAACCATCATTTTACTGTAATAGATACAGGAGGACTTGAACCGGATAATGAAGACCAAATTATGTCTAATATAAAAAGGCAGGCCCAAATGGCAATAGATACTGCGGATGTTATTTTGTTTGTGGTAGATGGAAGGGAAGGGCTGACTAGTACAGATAAGGAAATAGGTAATTTGCTTAGAAGATCTGGAAAAAATGTTATTCTAGTATGTAATAAACTAGACTCACATAGGCACTGGGATAGGTTATATGAATTTTATGAACTAGGTTTCGGTGAACCTATGGGGATTTCTAGCGAACAAAGTTTAGGTATTGGTGATTTGCTTGATGAAGTTATAAAGCTTTTCCCTGAAACTGTGGACACAAGTTTAGATGAAGACCAAATGAGGGTAGCCTTTATAGGAAAGCCTAATGTAGGTAAATCATCTCTTATAAACTATATATTGGGAGAAGAAAGAACCATAGTAACAGATATACCTGGAACCACCAGAGATGCCATTGATAGCAAATATGAATTTGAAGGAAATAAATATGTATTTATTGATACTGCTGGTCTGAGAAGGAAGAGAAGTATTTATGAAAAAGTTGAAAGATATTCTGTAGTCAGAACCCTAACGGCCATTGATAGATCTGATTTATGTGTCTTAGTAATAGATGCTACAGAGGGAGTTACAGAACAGGACACTAAGATTGCCGGCTATGCCCATGAAAATGGCAAGGCAATAATAATAGCCGTAAACAAGTGGGATCTGGTGGAAAAGGAAACCATGACCTATAGGGAATTTGAAATAGATGTAAGAACCAAACTTAGCTTCATACACTATGCCCCATTAGTATTTATATCTGCTCTTACAGGTCAAAGGGTTAAAAAATTATTAGAATTAATCAATATTGTTGACAATAACTACAATCTAAGGATTAGCACTGGTGTTTTAAATGATATTCTAAATCAAGCTATACTTATGAATCAACCATCCTCTGATAAGGGGAGGAGGGTTAAAATTTATTATGGAACCCAGGTATCTGTTAGGCCACCTAAATTTGTAATCTTTGTTAGAAATAAGGAATTAATGCATTTCTCATATGAAAGATATCTGGAGAATCAAATAAGGGGTCATTTTGGATTTGCAGGTACACCAATATTGTTTGAATTTAGGGAAAAAGGAGCTCAATAATGAAGTTATTGCAGATTATTCTCATATCTTATTTAATAGGATGTTTTTCATCTGCCTATTTTATAGGAAAAATATTCAAGGATATAGATATCAGAAGCCATGGCAGCGGGAATGTTGGGGCTACTAATGCCCTTAGGGTGATGGGTCTTAGGATGGGGATCTTAACCTTTGTTTTTGATATTTTAAAAGGGCTGATTTCCGTTATAATAGGAAGGTCACTTATGGGATATGATGGTGGACTAATTGCCGGCCTGTTTGCTGTGGTAGGACATAATTGGCCAATCTTTATAGGGTTTAGGGGCGGAAAAGGGGTGGCCACCTCCTTAGGTGTGTTACTTATGACAGATTGGAGACTTGCACTTGTAGGTGTAGTTCTTGGTCTTGCGGTGGTTTTAATGACCAGGTATGTATCTTTAGGCTCCGTTTTATTTTTATCGTCCCAGCCTTTTTTATATTTCCTACTGGATAAAACCTCCAACAGGTGGGCCTTGAGTCTAACTATACTCCTAGCTCTACTTGCCATAATAAGACATAGATCTAATTTCAAAAGGCTAGCTGAGGGAACTGAGAATAAAATAGGTGGGTGGTAAAATGAAAGCAAAAATAGGAATCATAGGTGGAGGTAGTTGGGGGACTGCCCTAGGTATTTTACTGGCCAATAAAAACCATAAGGTAAAGATGTGGGTTAGAAATCAGGGGCAGTTAAAAGAAATGCAAGAAAAGAGCGAAAATGTCAGATATTTACCGGAAGTCCAACTGCCTAAGGAACTAAAATTAAGTAACAATATAGAAGAAGTTCTTTCTGATAAAGATATTGTGCTTTTGGCAACTCCCTCCCATAGTATACGGCAGATCTTAAAAGAATACGGTAGCCATATAAAGAGGGAACAAATCATTGTCAATGTGGCCAAAGGCATAGAAAATGATACTTTAATGAGAGTTTCACAGATTGTTCAAGAATTTTTACCTGATAATAAATATGTAATGCTTTCGGGCCCTTCCCATGCAGAAGAGGTTGCAAGAGGCATTCCAACAACTGTGGTATCCGCATCAACAGATAGGGATGCAGCCCAGTATATTCAAGACGTTTTTATGACTGTAGATTTTAGAGTTTATACAAACCTGGATGTAGTAGGTGTAGAATTGGCTGGTGCATTGAAAAATGTAATTGCCTTGGCCGCAGGAATATCAGACGGGTCAGGATATGGAGACAATACTAAGGCGGCTTTGATGACGAGAGGAATTTTTGAAATGGCCAGGTTAGGGGAAAAAATGGGAGCATCACCTAGCACTTTTTCTGGTTTAGCTGGCATAGGAGATCTGATAGTGACCTGTACCAGTATGTTAAGCAGAAACAGACAGGCAGGAATCTTAATAGGAAAGGGTGCCTCTGTGGAGGAATCAATTAGAGAAATAGGAATGGTAGTTGAGGGGATTAAAACCACCAAATCAACCTATATGTTGGCAAAAAAATACGATGTAGATATGCCTATTACAGAGGAACTATATAAGGTTCTTTATGAAGGGAAAGATGTGAAACAGTCTGTTCCTAACTTGATGGACAGGGATAAAAAAGAGGAAATGGAAAATATGGTATTTTTTAAGGGGATAAACTGGTAACCTGCATTTATTGCAGGTTATTTTTTCTTGTCTGTAATAATTTAATTTAAGCCGCGTATATATATATTGTTAAGGTTTGTATTAAATTATTAAGGGGGGAAAAAGGTGCAATATTTCGATATATATAAGGATATAGCTGAGAGAACTGATGGAGATATTTACGCCGGTATAGTAGGACCAGTTAGAACTGGTAAGTCAACCTTTATAAAAAGATTTATGGAATTACTTGTGTTACCCAATATTGAGGATTATCATAAAAGAGAAAGAACTAAGGATGAGTTACCTTTAAGTGGCTCAGGAAAAACAATTACAACTACCGAGCCTAAATTTGTTCCCAATGAGGCAGTGGAATTGGTTTTAAAGGATAATGTAAAATTTAAGGTTAGAATGGTAGATTGTGTAGGCTACTTAGTTGAGGGTGCCCTAGGCCATGAGGAAGACGAAACACCTAGAATGGTTAATACTCCCTGGTTTGATGAGGCTATTCCCTTCCAAGAGGCGGCTGAAATTGGAACGGAAAAGGTAATAAAGGATCATTCAACCATTGGTTTTGTTGTCACCACAGACGGTTCAATAACAGATATAGATAGAGCAAATTATATTCAGGCTGAAGAAAGGGTAATTAATGAACTAAAGGAACTAGGAAAGGCCTTTATAATAATCCTAAATACCAAACATCCATACTTGGATTCAACCCTAGCCCTAAAGGAAAGCTTAGAGGAAAAATATGGGGTATCTGTAGTGGTAATGGATTGCTTAAATATGAATGTAGGAGACGTAGAAAAAATATTTGAAAAATTGCTATACGAGTTCCCAGTTAAAGAAATAACTATAACCTTACCAGGTTGGGTTGAGGGATTGGCAAGAGACCATTGGATTAGGAATGAAATAATGGATGTTTTAAAGCCAGCAATTATGGATCTCCAAAAATTGAACCAGGTAGATGATTGTTTGTATCCTTTAGAAGAATTAGATTCAGTTAAGGATATAAGGATAGATGAGATAAATTTAGGAGAAGGTGTAGTACACACAGAGCTAATAACTGAGGAAGAATTATTTTATAAGATTTTAAATGAGATTACAGGTTATGAAATTCAAGGCGACTATCAAATATTAAGCATGATAAATAATCTAGCTGAGGTTAAAAAGGAATATGATAAGATAGAAAAGGCATTGATTGAAGCAAGAGAAATAGGCTATGGTTTAGTAAGCCCTAGTTTAGAAGAGTTAGAATTGGAAGAGCCAGAGATATATAAACAAGGAAACAGATACGGAGTTAAACTTAGAGCCAAAGCCCCATCTCTGCATGTTTTAAGGGCCGATATTACCACAGAAGTGGCTCCTCTTATTGGTTCTGAAAAACAATCTGAAGAACTGGTTCAATATTTCCTTTCAGAATTTGAGGGAGAGCCCGCAAAAATCTGGCAATCAAACTTGTTTGGTAAATCCTTATATGACCTGGTAAGCGAACAGTTAAATGGTAAGCTAACTACTATGCCTGAAGACGCCAGGCAGAAGCTAAGAAGGGCCTTAGAAAAGATTTTAAATGATGGTGGCGGTGGATTGATCTGTATAATAATTTAAAAAAAGTTTTTAAATAAGTATTTAGTTAAAAGGGAGATGCTACATGCAACTTCCTTTTTATTTTA
>Ga0079225_10002752_pt1 | contig 10202 bp, 7 predicted proteins | sample Poulit2012_FD_76344 | JGI IMG/M metagenome (GOLD analysis project Ga0079225, IMG submission 76344) | Agricultural soil microbial communities from Georgia to study Nitrogen management - Poultry litter 2012 | ecosystem: Environmental > Terrestrial > Soil > Agricultural land | place: USA: Georgia...
AGCTGCACCCGCGACGCGCAACCAAGTCCTTGGCGAACCCCGTCGAAACCGTGTCGCCCCCAGAACTGGAGCCCTTCCGGAACCTACGCTATCCCTTCAGGGACGTACATATTAGCACGGCGACGCCTTTCCAGTGGCGCCTGCACGACATTTTCGGGCGTTTTCGACCGAGCCGACCGCAAGGAGGCATATGTCGGAACGGTCATTTCCGAAATCCTGAACGTGATTCAGGATTCCCAATTTCACCAAAACACAACACCCCACCCTCCCCCTCGCCCGAAAGAAACTGTCATTATTGGGGCATGAGCAGCGCTCCCAGCCCCACAGCGCCAAAAGACGAGCAGCAACCCCATGCCGTCCGCATGCAGGGAATCACCAAGCGGTTCCCCCTGGTAGTCGCCAACGACGACGTCGACTTTGGGGTCAGGTGGGGCGAGGTGCATGCACTCATTGGCGAGAACGGTGCCGGCAAGAGCACGCTGATGAAGATCCTCTACGGCCTGCAGCCGCCGGACGAGGGAACGATCGAGATCGACGGCCAGCAGGTAGCTCTTTCGAGCGCCCGCGGCGCCATCGATCATGGCGTGGGCATGGTCCACCAGCACTTCATGCTGGTCGAAACGTTGACGGTCACCGAAAACCTGGTGCTGGGGGCAGAGCCCACCCAAGGCCCCGCCATCAACATACGCTCCGCGCGCCGCCGCGCAAAAGAGCTCATCGAGCGCTTCGGCTTCGACATCAACCCGCAGGACAAGATCGCCAACCTTCCGCTCGGTCAGCAGCAGCAGGTGGAGATCCTCAAGACGCTCTACCGCGACGCGCGCATCCTGATCATGGACGAGCCCACGGCCGTCCTAACACCGCAGGAGACGCGCGGCCTCTTCGAGTTCCTGCGCGAGTTCGCCGCCCAGGGGAACGCCGTCATCTTCATTTCGCACAAGCTGGATGAGGTAATGGAGATTTGTGACCGCATGAGCGTGATGCGGGACGGCCGCATGATCGGCACGGTCGAGCGCGAGAACACTGACCAGCGCCGCCTGGCAAATATGATGGTGGGCCGCGAGGTCATCCTGCGCGTCGACAAGGGCGAATCGAACCCTGCCGAGGTACGCCTCGAGGTCGAGAACCTGACGATCGTGGAGGCAGAGAAAACCCGCCCCCTCGTCGACAACGTCAGCCTGCGCATACGGGCAGGCGAGGTCCTGGGCATAGCCGGCATCGAAGGCAACGGCCAGTCCGAGCTGGTCGAGGCGATCGCGGGCCTCCTCGAACCGACGAGCGGCCGGGTACTGCTGCAGGGCGCCGACGTTACCAATCTGAGTGCCCGCGAGCGCCGCGAACTGGGACTGAGCCACGTGCCGGAGGATCGCAACGAGCGCGGCCTCATCGCCAGCTACGACACGGCTATGAACAGCGTTCTTGGCGACGTACACCGCGAGCCCTACAGCGGCCGTTTCGGCTTCCTCGACATGGATGCGATCCGCAAGCACGCGGAGCGCCTGGTGAGCGAGTACGACATTCGTCCTGCCTCGACGACCGTTCTGGCTGCTGCCTATTCGGGCGGTAACGCCCAGAAGCTAATCATCGCCCGCGAACTGGAGCGCAATCCCCGCATCCTGATCGCCGCCCAACCCACGCGGGGAGTGGACATCGGGGCGATCGAGTTCATCCACCGTCAGGTGGTGGAGGCCAGGGACCGCGGGTTGGCGGTGCTGCTGGTCTCTGCCGACCTGAACGAGGTGATGAGCCTGTCTGATCGGATCGCGGTGATGTACGAAGGGCGCATCATGGGTGAACTCACACAGGCAGAGGCCAGCGCCGAACGCCTTGGCCTCATGATGGCCGGCTCTAATTTGGGCGCCCCAAAGTCAGAAACGCGTGGTTAAAGAGAAATTCTTCGCCTCATTAGGCAATAACCCAGAAGTACTCTAGAAGCATCGCGGCAGTGTGCCAGCACCGTCTCGACGGCTTTCTGGTCACTCACCGCCAGACTCCTGAATCGATCTGGAAGGGGAGCGATGCGAACAGACGGTCTCACTCTCCTGGAACTTATTGTCGTTGTAGCGATCATTGGCATAGTTGCAGGCATCGGGGTAATCAACGGCAATCGAATCGCGCGTCAGGAAAGCTCACAAGCTGCGGTTGCCACGCTTCAGCAGAGCGTGTGGCAGGGTGCAACTGCTGCAGCTTCCAGAGGGCGCGAGATCGACCTAAGGTTCGACGGACAGAATCTGACACTTGTTGACGCCAGCGATGAATCGCTGATGCGAACGTTTGAACTCCCCGGCGAGGCAGAGACGAATCTCCCCAACGGAACGGTACTCAAGTTCCTGCCGCCCGGCAAGGTCGATACGACACTCCTCGATCAATTGAACGCGGATGGCGGTTTGCAGATCGACACAGGCCAGAACGTCTACTCACTCGAGATTTCGATCATCGGCGAAGTCCGGGTAAAGGAGTAACATTGCGGTCTCAAGAAGGATTTTCACTGCTGGAAGCGATCGTAGCGATCGCCATTTGCGGCATCATTCTGGCTGCTTTAGCAAGCGCCAGCACCAGCAGCCTTCAGCGGGGCAGAGAAGGAAACCACCAGATACAGGCAACTCAGATCCTCGACAGTATTGGGCGCCGTATAGCTGGCGGCACCGATTTGCGCCTGCTGCCGGAACGGAACACGCAGGTCGAGCTGGGGTACGGGGAAATTAGCGACTTCATCTCACTTCAGGGCAACCGAGCAAATGACTACCGGGTGACTATCGATGCCAAAGACCTGATCACGGTCGGCACGACGAGTTCGGTGAGGTACGAGATCCAGGTCTGCTTCGAGACCGGGCAAAGCGAGCGATGCGTTCGCGGAGTCACCTTGGGACGCGAACCATGAGGATTCGGGACCGTGGTCGTACTTCCGGCTTGACGATGATCGAACTGCTCATTGCGATGGGAATACTGGTGATCGTCTTTTTCATCACCAGCAGCGGAATCATCGGGGCTCTTCGAACCCAGCGGATCCATGAAGACTCCGTCAACTCACAGGCGAAGATGCGCCGGGTCGTCGAGGTGCTCACCCAGGAACTTCGCGGATCGGTTCTTGGAGCCATAACCGATTACCCCATCCCCTCCACCGAGGAGTCGATCTCGTTTGCCCTGATGACAGGAGACGGCGGCTGGGTCGTCGACCGGAATCAGAACCCTAATTGGGGCAGTTCCACGACCACCGCCGTCAATTGGGGTGGAACGGGGCAGCCAAATTACCTTGAGGGCAGCCCAGCAATACTCATCAACTCAGACGGCGAGGCTCTGCTGATTCCTGAGGTCACGGGTGTTACCGGGAGCGGAATCCGGCATTCCCAATGTGTAGCGACCCTCAATTTTGCCGACAGCGTTGCCTTGTTTGCACTGCAGGCGGTTGGTTTTGCCTATGACGACAGCAGCAACACGCTGTACTGGCTCACAATGGATGATTCTTCGACCGTAAACCGCATTCCGTTCGCGTTTGACCTTACCAGTTTCCAAATCGGCTACCAATACGATTCTGAGGCAGGCGTGGAAACCCTGTCTGAACCCGATTCGGTGTCGTTTACAACCGGTGATCCTGAAGTGCGGTACGACCTTGCCCGTTTGCGCTTGTCACTCTCTACAACTGGGGCACAGGGCGGCGAGCGCAACAACGTCAGTTACGTCGAGCTGACTGGTATGGATGATGGAGCCCGCCAGTTCCATACGCTCGAGGTCTGTGAAACAACCTCACCTCCCGATGACGGTGACAATGAAGATCCAGGAACCGGCGACGAGCCGGGAGATGACGAGCCCGGAGGCGAAGATCCGGGCGGCGGCGACGATTCCGGAGGCGGCGGAGGGCGACCGCCGTGGAAATGATGAATGCGTCGCACCACCAGAAGGCAGTAGCGAGCTCACGCAATGCAGGTGTAGCGCTGATCTCGGCCCTTGGACTGCTCGCAGTGGCATCGGCAGTGATGGCGCTCCTTTTCATGCGGACCATGGACAATATTCGACATGGTGCCGACGATACCGCTATCGTCCAGACGCTACTGATTGCGCAGGGAGGTGCCAGTCTGGGCGTGGCCCTGCTTCAGGGCGACCTTCGAGACTCCCTCGACAACCTGACGAGCATTCATTCCGACTCCACCGGCTCCTGGTCATTCGGTGATTCCTATTACGACGAAGAAGAGCCCACTCCTTCGAGCGTGACTTCCGCCCTTCGCCCCGTTGCCAACGGATTGCAGGCGACGGTGGACAGCCTGCTTTGCGGGCCAGTTGAACTGGATGGCCAGGCAAACCTGAATCTGACTTTCTTTTTCACTGAGACCGCGTGCAGCTCGGAGGAGCTTCCGGCAGGAACGCGCCTGGGTGAGGCCCGTTTTATCAGGGGAGAAAGACGCGAGAATGGTGGCAATCAGACGTACGCGCTCCCCTTCGTAATGGTTTCACAGGGCGAACTGGGCGAACACCGCCGAAGAGTTGTAACTCAGGGTGAATATCACTTCACAGTTGGCCGGAGAAGTTTCTCGAGGTACGCGCTGTTCACCGATGAGCACATTTCCGAGCAGGGTAGCGAAGTCTGGTTCACGAACGACACGCTCTTCGACGGACCCGTTCATACGAACGGTAACTTCTATATTTCAGGTTCGCCATGGTTCGGGGGGGCAGTAAGCAGTGCCGGCGAAGCGAACGGGCAAGGGGCGTGGGGTTACGGTGACGATGGTCATCCCTGGTATGGCGGTAACGACGGCAAGACCTTCTTCAACGCGTCGCGCCTCCAGTATGGTGGAACGCGTCCCAACATGGATGCTGGCGGTCGTCGCAACAGGCCCGAGTTCGACGCAGGTGTGGATTGGCGGGCCGAGAACATAGAGCTTCCTACCAGTGCCGTCGATCTCGAGACTTTGGCCAGCGCGCAAGGTATTCATTTCGAAACCGATGTGCACAGACTTACGCTATCGGCCGGAACAGAACTTCGGGACGACCTCCAGGATGGGGGACCCGCCACTTACCAGTACATCGAGGCTGTTCGCGGCTATGGGACAGATAGATATCGCTTCGACGACGAAGGTTACCTGGCGAAGTGGGATGACGATGACGAGGTCTGGAAGACGGTCACCTCAGAGTTCAACGGTGTCATCTATGTCGATGGCGGGATCTCGCATTTACAAGGTCCTGGTAGAAGTAGATCCCGTGACGCCGATACTGCCGGACCGGCTATCGCCTCATTCGCCCAACTGACTCTCGTAGCGACGGACGATACGCGAATCACCAGTGACCTCACCTACGAGGAACCGCCGTGCACCGGGAGCCTGGAGCGAATAAACGGAGATATCCGGCGCGCCAATTGCGAGAACATGAACGCGAGAAATGTACTCGGAGTATTTCTGCCTGCCGGTGATCTGATAGTAGGTAACAGCTCTGGTTCCAGCGCTCCGGATGACGTACGCATTCAAGCTTCCCTCATGACGAGCCAGGGCGTCGTTAAGGTTGAGAACTACGACTCCCAATACCGGGGCACAAGAGGAGCAGTCGAACTTCTAGGTGGCATCATTTCCCAAAAGTACGGGGCCTTCGGTACTTTTAGCGGGTCCACCATGGTCTCCGGTTACAGCCGAAAGTTCACGTTCGACCCGCGCCTGGCGCGAGGGCTAACGCCGCCCCACTTCCCTACTGTTAGCCAGGACGGTGTAACGGACGTGCAGACCCTGACCTTCGGGCACCGCGAACAGATCTACCAGTAGCGAGCAAAGCAAGACTCGCAATTATGGCAACCGACAATATGCCTACCCAGTCCCCGTAAAGGACATAGGGAGTCATGGCCGAAAGTCCAGGAATAGTGGCGATGGCAATCCCCTCAACTCCACGGGGAACGTAGGCTTGGATTTCCCCGCGTTCGTCGAAGATGGCACTTGGGCCTGATTCGTTGGCGAATACCGCGTAGCGTCCGGTTTCGACGGCACGAAAGGCCGTATTGCGAACATGCACGTAGGCGGCACTCGTGTCCCCCGCGAACGTATCATCGGTCAGGTAAACAATAGCGTTTGTGCCTCGCATAGCTGCATTCCTGGACAGGCTGGGAAAAACGCTGTCGAGACACACGAGTGGACTCCACGAGAACTCACCCATATCGACCGGATTCTGATTCGGGCCACCTGCTGTATATTCAGCTTCGCGGATGGGTACCAGCGCCTGTTTCCTATAGGCAGAGGAAACCATGCCCTCGCTCCACAAGAACACGCTGTTGAACCAACTGTCGCCCGAGAACTCCTGGGCCCCAACGAAGGCAGCAGGAACTGTCGACAGGGCTTCGCGTGTGCGCTCCGAAAGCGTCAGGTCCGTTACGACCTCCGGAAGAATTGTTTCGCTCCATACGACCATTTGGGCACCGCGATCCACGGCTTCCCTGCTGAGACTCGCATACCGCTGCAGAAGGCTTTCTGCTGCTTGTTCGTCCGTTCTGGCAGCCTCCTTCTCCTCCTTCGAGAACGCTCCCTGAACTATTGCGACTGTGCTGCTACTCGTCGAGTGAGCGTCTGTCGCCTTCCATGGCATGAGAATCACAACCAGAATGAGCACTCCAACAAGCGGCAGCCCAGAGAAGACACGGAAACGCAACGCCATGAAAATAGCGACGTTGATCCCCACAACCAGCAAACTTATCCCGCTGACGCTACTTAGAGCAGCAAGGTCCTTCAATGGCGTGTCGAACTGCGTGTACCCTAGCGCCCCCAAAACATTGGCGAAGTCTCCGAATAGGAGTCGCTGCGACGAGATGAACTCCAGTGCAACCAACACAAAAGGAAATGTCACGAGGGCGGCGAAAGTACCTATCCACAGTCGGGTCCAGACGAAGAGCGCACCTGCAGCAGCCCACCAGAATCCTGACACTGCTACAAGTACTGGAAATGCCCACGGCAGCACTGGCAGGGATCCTTCAAAAACGGTTGTTCCGATGCCCAACCAGCTGATCCAGCCTACGAGCGAGCCCAGGAGTAAGCTCCTTGTGCTGGTCAATGCGAAGAGCATTGGAAGCAATGCAGTCCAGGCCAAGTAACCCGTGCCGATCGGACGGGAGGCGGTCCCGAGCAGAAGAGCCGTAACTATTGCCCCCGCCAGAAGCAAGCCAAGCGAAGCCTTGGCGGTTCCATCGATCGTTTGCTCTCGCCAGGTAGAGTTCTTACCAATGTGAGGTCGCAACTGAGCAGGTTTGGCGTTGTTTAGGGACATAAGCAGAGGGGTTAGTCGACTAAGCTGAACTTGCTTTCTACTTCACACTAATCCTTTGCCCGCTCGACTGCGACGAGATTCTTTACACCTGACAGCGTTAGCAGAGTTCTGTACCCGTAAGGCCAATGACCGCGTTTGCTAAATCGATGCAAGTGAACTCGGTGAAGCGCACTAAGCACGGCCACCAAGGGTGGCCATAGCTTCATTTCGATACACTTTCTCCAAGAGGCGTTCAGGCTGCTGCAAATTGCCTGAAAGCGTTGACTGCGCGAGTAGTGGAGGCCATGTGAAGGACGGCGACCGTAGACCAATACCTATGCTCGACCTCAAGGGTGAGGTTGAAGAGCTGTGGCCGGAACTGGAAGAAGCTGTGTTGCGCGTTCTGCGCAGCGGTCAGTACGTGCTCGGACCGGAAGTGGCGGCGTTCGAGGAGGAGGTCGCAAGTTATCTGGGTGTCAAGCACGCAGTAGGCCTTAACTCCGGCACCGACGCCCTGATCATTGGCCTGCGCGCCTTGGGCATTGGCCCTGGTGACGAGGTAATCACCACAGCCTTCTCCTTCTTCGCTACGGCAGAGGCAATCGTGCATGCCGGAGCAACCCCCATTTTCGTGGACATCGAGGAGGAGTCGTTCAACATCGACCCTTCACTCATCGAGTCGGCAATCACCGAAAAAACCAAGGCGATCCTGCCCGTGCACCTCTACGGACGGCCGGCGCAGATGGACCAGATCATGCAGCTCGCCCAGAAGTACAACCTAAAGGTGTTGGAGGATTGCGCGCAGTCGTTCGGTGCGCGGTTCTACTCACGGGACGGCTCGACTTCGGACCTTGATGGTCGCATGACCGGCAGCATTGGCAATGTCGGTGCGTTCTCCTTCTATCCGACGAAGAACCTGGGGGCTTACGGAGATGGCGGGCTGCTGGCCACGAATGATGATGACGTAGCGCGCCTAGCACGAATGCTTAGAAACCATGGCGCATCGCCGGAGCGGCGTTACGAGCACGAGTTGATCGGATACAACTCGCGACTGGATGAGTTTCAGGCGGCCGTGCTGCGGGTAAAACTGAAGCATGTAGACGAGTGGAACGAGGGTCGGCGTGCAGCGGCGCGGGAGTACGAACGGGCCCTGTCGGGCCTCGAGTTCCTTCAGCTACCAGAGATGACGCCCGGGCATGTCTTCCATCAGTACACGGTGCGCACTATCGGAGTACCCCGCCTGCGGCTGCTCAAAGCGCTTGAGGGGCAGGGCGTCGCTGCATCCGTTTTTTACCCGCACAGCCTAGATCGGCTCCCGATCTTGACCTCGGAAAAGAGGAATGCCTCCGGGAGCCCGGTCGCGAATGCTGATGCGCAGCAGGTGCTGAGCTTGCCTTTCTGGCCACTGATCGATAAGAGCACGATCGCTAGAGTTGCCGCCAGCCTGGCAGTTCAGAAAGCACACTGAATACTTGTAGTAAGTGTCTTTGAACTCACGGCCATTAGAATTAGATGTGCGTGGTTGGAGACCGCACTTCTCCCACGCCCGGGGGAACCGGACTAGAGCCCAAAGGGAGTGCCCAGGTTCGCCCGCACCATTCAGAAAGGTCTGTCAAATATGCCATTGATGCTATGTGGATCCTGCTGATTGTATCCACCGACTGTGCCGGCACCAGCAAGAGGCTATTTAAGCCTCAAACTGTCAAGGCCGGTTTAATCCTCGACAGGTGTTCTCAATCGGTCAACGCAACGCTCTCAGCATATGCCTCGGCGGGCGACTTCCAGCCGAGGGTCTTCCTTGGTCGCCGGTTTAGTTGGTCGGCGACCGCGTCGATGTGCTCCTGATCGTAGGCGGACAGGTCGGTGCCCTTCGGGAAGTACTGCCGCAGTAGGCCGTTTGTGTTCTCATTCGAGCCTCGCTGCCAGGGGCTGTGCGGATCGCAGAAGTAGACCTGCACTCCTGTCTCCACGGTGAACTCGGCGTGCTGAGCCATCTCCCGTCCCTGGTCCCAGGTCAGCGTGCGCCGCAGGCTCGCTGGTAGATCCTGGATTCGCTTCGTCAGGGCCTCCCGGACGTGTTCAGCCGTCCGTCCGCTGGGCAGGTGCAGGAGCATCACGTAGCGGTTCTTCCGCTCGACCAAGGTCCCGATCGCCGACTTGTGGCCTTGGCCGATGATCAGGTCGCCTTCCCAATGGCCAGGGACTGCACGGTCCTCGGCCTCGGCCGGTCGGTCGCTGATCATCACCATTCCCGCAATCGCCTGCTGATTCTTTTCCCGTCCTTGGGGACGCCTGGCCGCTCGGCCAGTACGCAGGCAGGCGGTCAGCTCCTTGCGCAGGGAACCGCGTCCCTGAACGAACAAAGCTTGATAGATGGTCTCGTGACTGACTCGCATGCTCGTGTCATCACCGTACTCCCTTGCCAGGTGAGCGGAGACCTGTTCCGGTGACCAGAAATCTGTGAGCAGCTCCTCGACCACGCGACGCAGGGCAATGTTGCGAGCGAGCTTCGGAAAGCGAGGCCTCTTCGCGCTATGCAACGCCTTGTCGTCAGCACGCCAAGCGCGGTAGCGCCGCCGGCCGCCATTCCTGTTCACCTCACGGCTAACCGTTGAAGGGCTCCTGTCGATCCTCTCGGCTATCTTCCGGAACGACAGGCCCTCCTGCAGGTGCCGGCTAATCTCCTCCCGCTCGGCCAGCGACAAGCGCAACTCAGACTGCTTACCCACACTAGGGCGTTCTCGCCGCGGCCCGAACAGCCGGTAGATAGCCCGCAGCGAGCAGTTCAGCTCCTCGGCGATCACCGGGTACGGCTGCCCCTCCAGAACCCGCTGGTAGATCCGCGACCGCTCCTCATCAGTAAAACGACGACCTTCCCAACGCCTAGGAACTCCCATCACACCTCCAAATGTCCTGCCGACTCTACGTCAACAGGAGAAAAGTGATGCGATGACCAATTGAATTCACCACATTTTCGGCGGTTTCGTGCTTGA
>Ga0079225_10002753_pt1 | contig 10202 bp, 12 predicted proteins | sample Poulit2012_FD_76344 | JGI IMG/M metagenome (GOLD analysis project Ga0079225, IMG submission 76344) | Agricultural soil microbial communities from Georgia to study Nitrogen management - Poultry litter 2012 | ecosystem: Environmental > Terrestrial > Soil > Agricultural land | place: USA: Georgia...
CCTGGCCAATACGCCCCATGGCAGGCAAGCGTGTGACGCCTTCAGTAAGGCGCTGCACACGACCACCCTCCTGGTCGATCGCCAGCAGCAGTTCGGGGCGGATACGCCTGACGGCATCGCAAAGTTCACGCACCTGCTGAGCATGTTCGATATTGCGGCTGAACAGAATGACGCCACCCACTTCGGGGCGCCGGAGCAGATCACGTTCCTCGCTGCGCAGTTTGGTGCCTTCGAGATCGAGCATCACCGGACCGGGGGCCTGGGACATGTTCACTATCCTTGAAGCGGGAAAGGAGCTGATTTTAGACTAAAGTATCCGAGGGTGACAGCCAGCCCTAACTAGTGGCACTAGCTGTAGTGACCCTAGCTGTGCAGCCACACCGGCATACCTGGTGGAGCCAATTTGAAAAGCTCGAGCAGATCCGTATCACGCATACGAATACAGCCATGCGAACGCGGGACGCCCATTGGCTGATCGGGTGGCGTGCCATGAAAATAAATATAGCGCCGTTGGGTATCGACATTTCCGCCACGATTGAAGCCCCGCTCCAGACCACACAGCCATAAGATACGCGTCAGGATCCAGTCACGTTCCGGGTTGGCCGCCGCCAGTTCCGCATTGTAATACTCTCCGGTAGGCCTGCGCCCACGGAATACCGTACCCGGCGGCAGCCCCTCACCAATGGCGGCGCGAATATAGTGCCAGCCAAGCGGCGTACAGCCACTTCCTTCTTGCTGGCCGGTACCGGCCAGGGCAGTGGAAACAGGCCACTGCCGGCGGCTTTCCTCCCCGTGCCGGTACACCACCCGCTGGGCAGTGATGTCGACTTCAAGCCAGCCACTCTCTTGGGGTGGCAGCGCTTGTAAGCGGGGTGTATGCACGTCAGCCTCCCGTCTGCGGTGCGGATGGGGGTAGCGGCGCGTTCATCGCTGCTACCACGACCGGACGTAGTCGGCGAATCAAATCGCGCACAGACACATGCTCCTGATAATCCTGTTCAGCGATGTCACGCAACGCATCCAGCCCCGACAAGGTAAAGATCACCGTACCCAGTACAAAGTGCAGGCGCCAGAAGCGTTCGGCATCGGGAAGCTCTGGTGTCGCCTGGCGTACCAGGTCGATAAAGCGGGTGAAGGCGCTGCCATACTCCTCCTGAATATAGCGGCGCAGGTGCCCTTGTGCCTGGGTATAAGCCAGCCCCAGCAGTTTCATGAAAACCTTGAGGCTATGCTTTTCGCCGGGCACTTCGAGTACTGTACGCGCCATGGTTTCCAACAACACCTCAAGCGGAATCACACTGCCGGCATGTTGCCGCTCGAGCTCATCCAGTGCATGGTGAAAGCGCACCGTAAAAGGATCGAGGTAACGTGCGAAGACTGCTTGGATCAATGCTTTTTTCGAGCCAAAGTGATAATTCACCGCAGCAAGATTGACCCGCGCTTTGCTGGTAATCGTACGTAGCGACGTTTCGGCGAAGCCGCGCTCGGCGAAGAGCACTTCCGCCGTGTCAAGAATGCGCGTGACAGTATCTGACTGGGCCATGATCGATTTCCGCTGGAAACAGATGTTTTAAACGAGCAAGAATTCTAACCAGTTTATCAACATAGCAACAACCAACCGATTTACATGCTGTTTTAAACGGTAAGGTCACGTAGCGCCGGTTCGCCAATGACTCTCTTTTACAGCATGCTTTTACTGGATAGACTTCCATGCTGTATACTTTGCCACTACGGCAGGTCACGCAACGGAGTTCCCATGAGCCGCCCTCTTACCTCGCGTCAGCAAAACGTCTACGACTTTATCGTCAAGACCATGAATGAAATGGGTTATCCGCCCACCCGTGCTGAAATTGCCCGCGCACTGGGTTTTCGCTCACCCAATGCCGCTGAGGAACATCTACGTGCGCTAGAGCGAAAAGGGGCGATTCGCGTCATTCGCGGTACTTCCCGCGGTATTCGTTTACCCGCTCAGGAGCCTGAGGCAGCAACCCTCAGCGAACCCCTCGAGGGTCTGCCAATCATCGGCGAAGTCGCGGCCGGCAGCCCGATTCTTGCCGCTGAGCACATCGACCGCTACTGCCCGCTGTCACCGGATTTCTTTACGCCGCGTGCCGACTACCTGCTCAAGGTGCGCGGGCTGTCGATGAAGGATGTAGGCATTCTCGAAGGTGACCTGTTGGCCGTACACCGCACCGAACATGTGCGTGACGGCCAAATCGTCGTCGCCCGCCTGGAGGATGAAGTCACGGTTAAACGCTTTCAGCGCCAGGGGCACCGCGTCACACTTGAAGCGGAGAACCCCGACTTCGCTCCCATTGAGCTGGACCTGCGCCATCAGGCACTGGAGATCGAAGGTGTCGGTGTTGGAGTCATTCGCGGCGGTAGCGGTCAAGCTCTGGGATAACTCCACCGGTGTGTGACGATGAGCCGCAAGATTCTGCATGTCGATTGCGACTGCTTCTACGCCGCTGTCGAGATGCGCGATAACCCTGCGCTGCGCGAGGTTCCGCTGGCAATCGGTGGCGGAGCCGATGAGCGCGGGGTTATCGCCACCTGCAACTACCCCGCTCGGGCCTACGGCATCCATTCAGCCATGCCCACGGCAAGGGCGCTACGCCTGTGCCCTCACCTCACCCTGCTGCGGGGCGATTTCGACCGCTACCGCGAGGCCTCACGACAAATTCAGGCGATCTTCCATGAGCTGACACCCCTGGTAGAACCATTGTCACTCGACGAGGCATTTCTCGATGTCACGGCTGTAACGCGTTTTTCCGGCAGTGCTACCTGGATGGCGCGCTGGATCAAACAGGAGTGCCGGCAACGCGTCGGCATCACCGTATCGGTAGGAGCGGCACAGTCAAAGTTCCTGGCCAAGATCGCCAGTGACTGGGAGAAGCCGGACGGGCTCACCGTCATTGCTCCCTCACAGGTGGCGGAATTTCTCCATGAACTACCGGTCACCAAGCTCCACGGCGTGGGTCCCGCCACGGCGAAGCGCTTGCGAGCCATGGACATTGTCACCTGTGACGATCTACGCCAGCTTCCGTTGGAACGACTGGTGCAGGAGTTCGGCAAATTCGGCAAGCGCCTGTTCGAGCTGTCTCGCGGCATTGATGATCGACCGGTACGTACCGAGCGCGAGCGAAAATCCGTCAGCGTGGAAACCACCTTTGTCAGCGACCTGCCCGATCTGGCGCACTGCCATGATCAGCTCGCCGAATTGTGTGAGCGCCTCGAAGCCAGGCTGGCTCGCCACGGCCACCCTTCCATTGCCGGGACTTTCGTCAAGGTACGCTTTGACGATTTCTCTCTCACGACTCTCGACACCCGTGGCGGCACGCCGACACTCGCCACCTTTTACGCCCTGGCAGAGCAGGCCTGGGCCAGGCGCAAGCGCCCGTTACGCCTGCTCGGGGTGGGAGTGCGCCTGGTGTCGGATGATGCCCGGCGGCAACTTGACCTTCCCCTGTGATTGCTACTTGGTATCGATGTAACGATGACTGCTGAACGTGGCCACCCATTCGGGATGGTAGATCGCGAGTATGCTCAATAGCATCCCGGTAATAAAAGCCTCCGACGGCATCAGTAGAGGCAGGAACAGCATGTACTCCCTGGCCAAAAAGACTGCTTCGGGATCGATCGCACCGAGCATTACCAGCCCCAGCCCTGCCAGCCCTGTCCCGAGTGCCGAGAGTGCGGCTCCGAAAAACCCGCACAGGAAGATAAACAGCATCAAGTTATCAGGCAAACGACGATCCACAATACGCCAGACCAGCACCACGACAGCGATAGGCACCACCCCGGTAATCAACACATTGACGCCCAGTAGCGGCCAGGCCACTTTGCCCAGCACCACCAGCGACAGGTTGGCCAACAGGTTGGTGATCAGTGCCAGGGGGGCTTTGAAGATCAGGGTCAGCAGCGCGGTCAACATCAGATGCAACGTTAACCAGTCCACCGACTGGGCCCTGAGCTGCCACATCAGAATGACCGCCACACAGGCCGCCAGCCAGCGGTGTTGCAATCCCTGGTCCTGCAGCAACACCTGCCACGGACGCTGGGCCAGGGCCAGTCCGGTGACAGCCAGGGATACAAAGCCACAGGCAATCAGTAGCCAGGCGGCAAGAATGGGCTCAGCGAGTGTCATGTCAGGCAAAAACCACTGTCTTGTTGCCGTGGATCAGCACCCGATCCTCTAGATGCCAGCACAGGCCTCGGGCCAGCACTGCCTTTTCCACATCCCGCCCAAAGCGGACCAGGTCTTCAGGCGTATGGCAATGACTCACTCGATGGATGTCCTGCTCGATGATCGGACCGGCATCAAGCTCCTCGGTGACATAGTGACAGGTGGCACCAATCAGCTTTACGCCACGGGAAAAGGCCTGGTGGTAAGGGCGTGCGCCAACAAACGAGGGCAAGAAGCTGTGATGAATATTGATCACCCGGCCGGCATATCGCTCACACAGGTGTGGCGGCAATATTTGCATATAGCGGGCCAGCACCACGACATCAGCTTTCAACGCCTCGACCTGACGCTCCACTTCACTGAAAGCGGCTTCCTTGGCCCCGGGCAGTACCGGCACATGTATAAAAGGCAAGTCGTGCCATTCGACGAGACCGCGCATATCCTCGTGATTCGAGATCACACCCACAATATCGCCTTCCAGCTCGCCGGCAGTCCAGCGGTACAGCAGGTCCACCAGGCAGTGCGACTCCCGCGAGACCATCACGACTACCCGCGGTCGCTGACGGGTATCACGCAGAGACCAGGTCATATTGAAATCCCGCGCCACGGGAGCAAATGCCTCCCGCAGCTCTTCGGCAGACATGCCAATGGAGTCGGCCAGGATCTCGTAGCGCATGAAAAAGCGCCCGGTAGCGAGATCCGAATGTTGGCTGGCTTCGGTGATGGAGCCGCCATGGCCGGCAATAAAGCCTGATACACGCGCCACGATGCCACGCTGATCAGGACAGGAAACCACAAGACGATAGTAGTGCGACATGAACGATCACATATAAAGCGGCTGCTAAGGACCCGGCATTGTAGCTGACTCATCAGAATCTGGCATGCTCTGAGATTGGTCAGTGTCCGGTCTATCCCTTATAGTGTGGCTCTATTCATTTACGGCCTGACCCCGATTTGCCAATGCCTTCGACCCGCGCCACGATTCGCCCACGCCGCCGTGACCCACTGTACTTCCTGCCCTTGGGAGGCTGTGGCGAAATCGGTATGAACCTGGGGCTCTATGGCTACGATTCGGCATGGATCGCCGTCGATTGCGGCATGATGATACGTCAGGACCTACCCGAGTTGCCGCTGCAAGTGCCCAGCCTGGAGACACCGAACGCACTCGATATTCAGCCACTGGCGCTGATCATTACCCATGGCCACGAAGATCATATCGGGGCAGCCGCATGGCTATGGCCCCGCTGGCAATGTCCCATATACGCCACGCCCCTGGCCGCTGCCCTGCTGCGTGCGAAGTTCCATGAGCGTGGTCTGTCCAATGATGCAATAAATGTGATCGAACCCGGCGAGGCCATGGAGAGCGGCCCCTTCACCCTGCGGTTTTTGCCCGTGACCCACTCGATACCGGAAAGCTGCGCCCTGTTGATCGTGGCGGGCAAGTATCGGGTATTACATACCGGCGACTGGAAGCTTGATCCTGAACCAGTGATCGGCTCGCCCATTGATGACTCACTGTACCGCGCCCTGGCACCTGTCGACCTGGTAGTCGGCGACTCCACCAATGCTCCCGTTCCGGGGCACTCCCGCAGTGAGGGCGAAGTTGCCAAAGCCCTGGAGCAACGCCTGGCCCAGTGCAGCGGCCGCGTGATAGTTAGCTGCTTTGCCAGCAATCTCGCCCGGGTACTCGCCGTGTCGCTCGCTGCTGAACGTTGTGGTCGGCGAGTCAGCCTGATGGGACGTGCCATGGAGCGCATGGTCGCCATGGCGCGTGGCCTGGGTTATCTCGATGATATGCCCCCCTTGGTGCCGGTGCAGGACTTGGGCTACCTGCCACCGGAAGAGGTGTTGGTGATCGCCACCGGCAGCCAGGGGGAGCCTCGCGCTGCCCTCAGCCGTCTGGCCAATGGCCGTCACCCCAACTTCGAGCTGGTGGCCGGTGACACGGTGATTTTTTCGGCCAAGGCGATTCCCGGCAACGAAGCGCACATCGAGCGCTTGAAGCGCAGCCTGGCACGCCTTGATATTACCGTTTGTGACGAATTCAACCACCCCGAGTTGCACGCATCGGGTCACCCCGCCCAGGATGAGTTGCGCACCCTCTATCGCTGGGTCAAGCCACGCCACTTGTTACCGGTGCACGGGGAGCGTCTGCATCAGCAGGCACACCAGGAGCTTGCAGTCGAGATGGGCATTGAAGCGCCTTTGGCACCCGTCAATGGCGACCTGATCCGTCTGGATGGCGAGGGCTTGAGCCTGGAGATGCGCTATCCGCAACGCCCCACCATCATTACCCAAAACGCCATGACTCCACTTCCTGGCCTGGCCGCCGAGCGCGGCTCATCGCGTCACGGCACTCTACACCTGGCACTTTCGGTGGCCACTAACGGCTCGGGCTGGACACGTATCGGCCGCCTGATGATCGATGCCTACGGCATTCGGCCAATAGATGAGGTGAGTCTGAGCGAGTGGCTGGATAGGGGCCTGGAAAATATTCAGGCGGAAACCTTGGCCCAGCTCCGCTCCGCCCTGCAGCCACAACTCACTGCATGGCTGGGCCAACATCTGCGCCAGCTTCCTGATGTTCATTTGCAGCTAATTGCTGTCGAATCACCCGCCTTTCGTTCATGAACTGCTGGCATTTTTGGGCGGTCTTCCACGCTTGCGGCGCGGCGGCTCACCCACCAGATCTTCGACAGAAAGTCCGGCATCGAGCATAGCCTCGCGAATCTCGGCCAGCTTTTTCTCCTTGTTAGCCTCTTCCTGCCTGCGTAGTTTCTCTTCTTCTTTTTTTTGTTCAATGACCTCACTGATCACGTCGGCAAGTTTATGCAGCTGCTCCATGCTCAGTTGGCGAGCCGCAGCCCGAGCGACATTCTTATTCCGAGCGATACGCTCCAGCGCTTCACTGGACATGATCTCCTCCAGGCAAGCAAAGACGAATGAATCCCTGGTTCATTCGTAAAAAGTATATGCCTAACGAGAAATTGGCAAGAAGTTAACCGCCGGTCATATTCATGAACCGAACGATCTGAACATCCCCGTCAGTGGTGAAATGGTGACGTTCCGGCTTGAGCGGCAATGCCGCAACAATTGCCCGCTTCAAGGCATCAAGATCACCCGGGTGTTGACGCAGTACAGCACGCAAGTCCACCGAGTGTTCATTGCCCAGGCAAAGCAGCAATCGCCCTTCCGCCGTTACGCGAACCCGGTTGCAAGTGGAGCAGAAGTTATGACTATGAGGCGAGATAAATCCGATCCGGCTCTGGCTGTCCGACATGCGAAAATAGCGCGACGGACCCAAGGTCGATTCGGTGGTAGGGATCAACTCATGCCGCTCCTCAATGATCGCTTTCACCTCATCACTGGAGCAGAAAGTTTCGTCCCGTGTGTGATCCGAAATATCACCTAGCGGCATCTCTTCTATGAAGCTGAGGTCAAAGCCTTCCGCGCGGGCAAATTCAACCAGATCAAGAACTTCATCATCGTTACGCCCTTTCATGATCACGGCATTGAGCTTGATACGCTCAAAGCCGGCCTTGCGGGCCGCTTGCAAACCTTCCAGAACCCGAGTGAGCTCCCCCGTTCTCGTCAAGCGACGAAAGCGCTCTGCGTCGAGGGTATCCAGGCTGACATTGAGGCGGTCAAGGCCTGCTTCGCGCAAGCGCTGCGCATGCTTGACCAATCCCGCCCCATTGGTGGTCATGGCCAGCTCGCGCAGCCCCGGCAGTGCACTCGTTTGCTCAACCAGCCAATCGATGTCACGTCTGACTAGCGGCTCTCCGCCCGTCAACCGAACCTTTTCCACCCCCATTTCGACGAAAGCCCGCGTGACCAAAGCGATTTCATCAAGGGTCAAGACTTGCGCCCTGGGCAAAAAGGTCATCGTTTCGCTCATGCCGTAAACACAGCGAAAGTCACAGCGATCGGTGACCGAAATCCGTACGTAACGAACATGTCGACCGAATGAATCAACAAGCTCCGAAGGTACTCTCTCAGGGGCTGTCGTCATTGTCACTTTTCCTTCCTGTTGCTTCCTGCTCAGCTATCGGCCCGGCCCAGCGTTGAGCATCACGATGGTCCGACTCCCTTTCAGAAACCCAGTAGCCGCCGGTCATGCTTTCTTCTTTTTTCCAGAAAGGGGCACGAGTCTTGAGATAATCCATGATGAAATCGCACGCTTCAAATGCTGCCCGACGGTGCGCACTAGCCACCGCCACCATGACGATAGGCTCTCCAGGGGTCAAGCATCCAACTCGATGTATCAGGCGTACTCCTTGCAGCGGCCAGCGCGACTCGGCTTCGGCAACGATTTGTTCCAGTGCCGCTTCCGTCATACCAGGGTAGTGCTCCAGTGTCAGCGCCGTCACATCCGGACGTTCATTGAAGTCACGCACCAGGCCGGTGAAGCAGACAACGGCCCCAATATCGCGCCGCTCCGCCCATAGCCGGCGCTGTTCTTCGCCGCTATCAAAAGGCGCCTGCTGAACCCGGATCATGCCTTCACCCTCCTGTTACCGGTGGGAAGAAAGCCACCTCATCATCAGCGGTGATCGGCGTTGAGTCCAGCGCCATCACCTGGTTGACGGCGCATAGCACTCGCCCTTCCGTAAGCCGTTGAAAACGGCTGTCACGCTGCATCAGTGCCTGCTTCAGTGTGCCGACATCCTGCGTTGTCAGGTTATCCAGCGGCAACGTGAGTTCACCGAGCCCTAGACGTTCGCGCAGCTCGGCAAGAAATTTGACGCGCACACAGGGCGTATCAGGGTCGCAACGGTTGCCCACCGTCACTTGCCCCGTGGTTCCGTTGCCGGTGACGATAGGCATCGGTTCGGCAGCCATCCCGCGTTGATAGTCACCCGACTTTCCGCCCCGCTTGGTATCCAACTGAATCGCTCCAATCACCATTGCCTTGTCGACCGCCTTGCACATGTCGTAGAGCGTGAGGCAGGCCACCGACACTGCGGTCAGGGCTTCCATCTCGACACCGGTACGCCCATTGAGACGACAACTGGCAATTACCTCAACCTGGGAGTGTTGTTCGTCGAGACGAAAATCCAGCGTGACTTTTGACAACGGCAACTGATGACAGAGCGGAATCAGCTCATGGGTGCGCTTGGCGGCCTGAATGCCGGCAATACGTGCCGTGGCCAGCACATCCCCCTTAGGCAATCCCCCTTCGCTCAACAGCGCCAGGGTTGCGGGTTGCATGGTGATGGTTCCCGACGCCGTCGCCTCGCGGCGGGTTTCCTGTTTATCGGCGACATCGACCATGTGGGCCTCACCGCGTTGATTAAGATGTGTCAGAGGCATGATTCAGCGTTTCCTCAAACGAAAGGCGTTAGCAGGACAGTCAAGCTTAGTGGTTAGACACTGCGTGGCTCTTGTTCGTGCCGCCAACGCTGCGGCCAGGCAGCGATCCACCTCGTAATGGCTTCAAGATCATCCAGATCAAGCCAGTCGACACCCTCGGGTACCGTCACCGCAGGTTGGCTGGCTACGGCCTTGATCCAGGGATCTTCGGCCACGCGCAGTGATTTACCGACTACCTCGCGATACAGCTCCAGCTTGGGCAAAGGCCAGTTCTTGAAACCCTCAACCAGCACCAGGTCGGGTCTCTGGACACGTACGACCTCAATTAGTTGGGCCAGGTCGGCCTCCTGCTGTTCGGGCGTTTCCATCATCATGGCCCATCTGGCACTTGAGGCCACGAGTACCGGGGTTGCGCCGGCCTGACGCAAGCGGTAGCTGTCCTTGCCTGGCTGGTCCACATCGAAAGCGTGGTGGGCGTGCTTGATCACCGCTACCCGCAATCCGTGCGCGGTCAACCGTGGCAACAACGCTTCCAGCAAAGTGGTCTTGCCCGTTCCGCTCCAGGCGGCAATACCCAGCAATGGCAATTCAGCATCAAACGGCAGCCGGATATGTTCTGCTTCGCTCATATCCTTTACCGCGCCTGATTGAAGCGGGTCTCCAGCCATTGCTTGTCCTCTTCGGTATTGAGATTGATGAAGGC
>Ga0079225_10002754_pt1 | contig 10199 bp, 8 predicted proteins | sample Poulit2012_FD_76344 | JGI IMG/M metagenome (GOLD analysis project Ga0079225, IMG submission 76344) | Agricultural soil microbial communities from Georgia to study Nitrogen management - Poultry litter 2012 | ecosystem: Environmental > Terrestrial > Soil > Agricultural land | place: USA: Georgia...
CATAGGGTCCTATCGATGACACCGCGCGAGTTATCGATTTCCATGAGCGCACAAGTAGAGCGTCAATACGACGAACTTGAGCGAGAGGCTATGGTCGCAATTATGCGTGAGAGTGCTCACCGTGCGAAACGTCCAAAAATCGGCGATTTATTTAAGCGACCGTTGGACGATGGTACGGCGAAGAAAAAGACGGATTCACTTAAAAAGCAAGCAGATCATGCTACGGAGTGGTTAGCGCAGTTCGAACAGTTTAACGGAAAGGAGGAAACGAATGAGTAACGATATACTTGTAAAAGTTGGCGCGGATATTTCGGATTTTAGCCGTAAAATGAACCAGTCCAGTCAAGCGTTAAAGAACTTTGGACAAGCGAATAAAAGTACGTTTGACGCGTTTAGCAGTGTCGGGAGTACATTAACGAAATTCGTCACAGCTCCGGCGGTCGCTGCTGCTACGGCTTTAACGGGAATTACGTTAGTTAAAGGGTTTCAACGACTAGCCGGGATTGATACGGCGCGTGCTAAGTTAGGAGCGTTAGGACACGACGCGGGGGCAGTCGATGAGATTATGAATAACGCACTTGATTCCGTAACAGGGACGGCGTACGGAATGGACGAAGCAGCGACGGCAGCCGCATCCGCAGTTGCAGCGGGAATCGAGCCGGGGAAAGAATTAACGAAATATCTTTCGCTCGCAGCGGATACGGCGGCAGTAGCAGGTACGGACTTTAACGAGATGGGATCGATATTTAACAAGGTACAGACGGCTCAACGAGCGTATACGGGCGATTTAAACCAGTTAGCAGATCGAGGTATTCCGATTTACCAGTGGCTCGCGGAAGAGGCGGGGACTAGTGCGGAAGCTGTGCGAGATATGGCGACGAGAGGTGAGGTATCGTCGGAAATGTTCCGAGATGCTATCGAAAAGAATATCGGAGGAGCCGCTAAAGAAATTGGGGATAAATCGTTTATGGCGGCACTTGCGAATATAGGCGCAGATATAGCGCGTATAGGGGCGAATTTCCTTGATGCGGGCGGAGAGGCCGGCGGATTCTTCTCGACATTGAAGCCGTTATTGGGCGAATTCCGTGAGCTATTACAGTCGTTCGAGGGGCAAGCTGCTGATCTTGGCGTAAAGTTCGGAGAGGCGTTTATTAAAATAATAGAAGCGATTAAATCGGCGAAAGAATGGTTCGACGGACTATCGCCTACAATGCAGAAGATAGTCGGATATTTTACGGCGTTTGCGTCGGTTGCAGCCGTTTTGGCGGGACCTATTTTAATGCTTATTGGATTTATTCCGAAACTTATCGCAGGCTTTTCAGCTATTGTAACTGTAGTTAAATTTATAGCGGGCATATTTTCCGCTTTGGCGGGGGTAGTTTCACTGCCGTTTATCTTGATTGTCGCAGCGGTAGCCGCAGCAGTGGCGTTAATTTACTTCTACTGGGAGCCTATAAAGGAATTCTTCATCATGTTATGGGAAGCCGTAAAGGTTGCCGGTATAGAGATATGGGAGTTTTTAAAGGAAGTTTGGGCGAGTGCCGTCGAGTTTTTCGTTAATTTATGGGAAGGTACCGTGGAATTATTTACCGCGATTTGGGAAGGAATTAAAGAGTTTTTTGTAGAGTTGTGGGAAGGCATTGTCGAAACAGCGACAAGCGTATGGGAAACTTTGGTCGAGGTATGGAGAGCGGTAGTAATAGTCTTATATGAGGTGTTTTCTCCAATCATCGATTTCTTTTTAGAAACATGGCAAAACATAAATGAAAATGCGACAGCGGCATGGGATTCTTTCACGGGAATAATAACGACAGTTTGGGAAGGTATTAAAACAATAGCGTCTAACGTTTGGGAAATGATAAAGATAGCTATAATTACGCCTATACTAGTATTGATTCAAATGTTAACCGGGGATTTCGAAGGCGCTAAAAGCACTTTATCTCAAATATGGGAACGTATAAAAGGAATAGCTCAAAGTACCTGGGACGCATTAAAATCTATTGTTACTACGATTATAAAAGGATTAATAACAGGTATTATGAGTTCGTGGAATAACGCAAAGTCCTTCTTAACAGGTTTATGGTCGTCTATAAAAGCGACGGCATCTAACTTATGGGAAGGCATGAAGACGGCGATATCCTCGATAGTGGATAGTACTAAAACCGCAATAAGTAATAAATGGACGCAAATAAAAACCGCCGTAACAACTAAGGCAACGGAAATCGTTACCGCAGCTAAAGAAAAGTTTGAAGCGGTCAAGAACGGTATCCGCGATAAATTAACGGAAGCCGTAACAGTTGTTGGCGAAAAGATTGGCGAAATGCCCGGCAAGGTTATGGAGTTTTTCAGTAATATGCTTGATTCCGGTAAGATGCTCGTATCCGGATTAATAAACGGTATAAAAGCTATGGCGGGTAAAGCGTTAGAAGCGATTACGGGCGTTGTTGATGGCGTCGTTAAAAAGGCTAAGTCGTTACTTAACATAAAATCACCGTCGCGAGTGTTTATGGAAATCGGTGAGTTTACGGGGATGGGTCTTGTACGAGGTATGGACGCAACTAAATCGGCGGTAGAACGGGCTTCTGAACGTATGACTAATGCTGCGATAATTGACGATCCTAATATCGACATGTCCTACGCAACTCCTTCGGGAATGCGGGGTACTCTATCGTCGGCAATCAACGGGACGGTGGACGTAAATTCTAATGGTCGAGATAGTGCGTTAGTTGGCGCTATAAACGAGTTACGACGTGATATGACGAACTTACGCGTTGATATGGACGGACAGACTGTCGGACGTATTACGAAGCCACACATCGACCAGGAGGACGCATATAACTCGTCCGTGCGGAGATACTTCGACTGAGATTACGTTGAGTGGACGGGGAGGAGGCGATTAAATGGACGTAGAAATAACGAAGATGAACGGAGATTCGTTTAGACTATCGGAGTATGGTGTTACTGTCCGTGATTTTGACGTAGGTAGCGTTCCGGTAACGGGTATTTATGGAACGGTCGAAGGACGTTCGGGTACGATTGATTACGGCGCTGATTACGGTCAGCGTTCGATCTCCGTGCCGTTTTATACGAAGGCTAATGACTTTGCGGATTATCCTTTATTGCGCGATAAATTATTCGAGATAGTAGTTTCGCGAGAGCCTATATATGTTCGGGAGATGAGACGGGTAACATATGGATCGGTGTACGGAATAGGGTCGGACGATGACGGCGATAGATTCGTAGGAGGTAAACGTTATAAAGTCCGTATAAGTGGGACGTTTGATATCGATCAACAGTTTTTATACGGCTTCGGGGAGTTGGCGTTTGAGACGGTAGAAACTCCGTTTGCTGAATCGATTGGGACTTCGATGGACGTACATAACGGAGGAATTACGACAGACCCTGCGTTATGGGGTTTCGGTATGGGGTTAATAGCGGATGACGAGTCCTTTTTATATTCGCATACGGGACAGACATTTCGGATTTACAATGCGGGTAACGTGGACGTACACCCGTTTGAGCAGATGCTTAAAATAACGATTAGCAACGTCAGTGGGTCGAGAAATTCGTTTGAACTCCGGAATATTACGAATGGGTCCAAGTTTATAGTTACCGAAGGCGTGACGAGTGCGCAGACGATTGTAATAGACGGGGCTAACGTTACATCTAACGGATTACAATATTTACGAAAGACTAAACGTAATTTTATCGAATTAAATACGGGGTGGAACGTGTTTGCGGTAATTGGCGCTAGAGGGGCGGAAGTGTCGTATGACTTCCGTTTTTATTATTTATAAGGAGGACGATAATATATGGCGAGAAAAGACGTATTAACATCGTGGGATAGGGATAATCGAAATAATATGCAAGATAATTTTATCGAGCTTTACGGAGTGGTTAACGACATCGTAGGGACGATTACAGAAGAAGTCTACGAACAGATTATCGATGGTTCTAAATTAGACTGGAAGGAGCCTGTGAATAGCTTCGACGATTTGCCGACGGAAGCAGTCGAAGGCGAAACCCGTATGACTCGTGAGACGGGAAAAGTTTACAGATACGACGGCTATGAGTGGAAGGAGATACAGGAAATAGACGCCACAGCAGTTAATGAAGTTGATAGACGTCTTAGTTCGCAGTTGGCGGAAATTGAGCGGGAGATTGACATGAGTTTAATAAACACAAATACTAATACCGTTTATCCAAACTTGTCAAAAAGATTAAATAAGGATTATAAAAAAGTTAGCCAGGAAATTAAAGGTAATAAAACTGAATTTAATAATAAGATTAATGATATTAGTGTTAATCAGATCAATAAAAATAAAGGTAAACTAGATGAAACGTTTATGTCAAACGAATTTTTGCAGCAAATGGCAGGAAACTCCCCAATCCATGCAATGCCGAGCAGAGGGTCGCTAACTAGGGAATACTTCGCGGAAAAGTCTCTTACGGCAGACAAAACAGATTTTATGGAGCGCACAAAAAACCTATTCGGAGGGTATTATGATAATTTCATGATGTATGGACTCGACGGAGATATGGTGATTGCGGAAAACATGACAGGGTATGAGTCTGCACAAGTGGCAATTGTTCCAATAAAACTGAACAAAACATATGTGGTGGAAATACATGAGCCGGAATTATCTAATTTTTTTAGAATAGGATCGAATCAAATAATACCTAATGAGTCAGATTTTGGAGGGGATGGAAGGTATGTATTGAACACTAGTATTAAAATTGAACCTAGTGGATATATATATAGATTCACCAACAATAGCACTGATAATTATGCTTTTATTCTTGTTTCTGGTGACGGAAAACAACCTAAAATGCAAGTAGAAGAAATAGACCCTAACACATCGGGAACGCCACGTACAGAATACATCCACCCTTTTGTAATAAAAGAAGATTATTTAAGGCTTAAAAACGATAACGGAGGTGGAGATAATAAATTAAAAGCATATCCGAAAACTTTACTACAACCAGAAACTTTGAAGTTAAGTTATTATCCAATTTCAGTCGGTGTTGATGGTTACGTATATGGGTTTAATCCGTCCGGCATAATTCACCGCACGGGTGATGGTTATAGTACCGTCGAAGAGGGATTTAATTTTGGTTATGGCAGAGGATTAAGGTACTTCACAAAAATGCCTGGGGGTTATGTGGCAGTCTTGTCGGATACAACAGATAATACTTCGGAGGTTTATTATTCAAATTCGTTTACAGAGGGATTTGCTAAGGTTTTGGATATTCCTAACGGAATTATTAATTCTTGGGGCATATCGAACCCAATACATGATTATGGAAAAGGCGTTCTTCTCTTATCTGAATATGCTCAAGATGCTACGGATAAATATGTATATATAACTTGGGACGGTGGCGCATCGTGGGAGCAGTTAAAAAAGAATGAAATAATTGACCCAGGCGAACGTTGCCATTGGCATAATGCGACTTTTGATCATATAAATGAGCGGATATATGTATCGCAAGGGGATAATGCGAATGCAAAATTATGGTATAGTGACGACTTTGGTGATACTTGGGAAGAAATAATTTATGCTTTAGATACACCTTTGCAGCCTACTTTTATTGGATTATTTCACGATAAAGTAGTTTATAGTCCCGATAGAGCAGATTACCCAGTGTCGATTTGGCAGATGGATAAGGATTTTAGTCAAGAATTTAGGTCCGATGAAGAAAAATTTGAAGTGCATCACGCACACACTATCTCGAACACAGAAGGTTCTCACAAGCAATTTGGCGGGTTTCCTATCGCACAAAAAGGACTGGAAATGTACGTATCGTTTGCTGATCGAGGGGCTAATAATGAAAGAACTTATTTTGCTGCTACGGGGGATGGGGGTAACAGTTGGCATAATGTATTAACGTTAGATTGGAGGTTGTCAGACGGTGCTGGGGGTGCTTATAGAGGTATTGTAGGTCCCGACATTAATGGAAATCTTTATATACATTATCAATACGACAACGAGCATCAAATCTTAAAGATGAATCCGATTGAATGGGTTTATAGTTAGATAATTGGAACATACTACGTATTATGTACTGTTTACAATGTCTTGGTTTGACTGTATAATCAAGTTAAAAGGTTAGGTGGGGAGTTAGTGTGTTAATAAGACTTTGGCGTAACTTACGTTTGTCAGATTTAAGCGCAATGTACCGTAGTTGCATAGAACCGGGAGAAAAAGAGATTCTGCTCAATAAAATAAATTATCATAAAGAAAAACTAAAACGTCTTTAATAGACGTTTTTTATTTTGCGAGAAACGGGGTGTTTACACGAATGTATGTACGAGATTTAGTCGGAAACGAATACGTATGCCAGGCGACAACTACGCACAACCTCTCGCTTAATGGCGAACAGTCGCTATCCTTTACGTTGGAATACACGAAGCCTAACGCAGTATTCATCGATAATATCGCGGAGATGTGGGAGGTTGTCGACGATAACGACGTTGATCATAAAATCGTTCTTGTCAGTAGAAAGGCGCAAGGAGAGCGCCCTTTCGTCGAGGTTAGGGCGGTACCTTTATTCTTCGATAGCTTCGATTCACTACGTATTTACGACGAATATAACGAACATATGACGGCAACTAGGGCGTTCTCCTTAATATTTGAGGATACGCCTTTTAATTATATCTTAGTCGGTAATTTCGCAGCGGTCGAATGGGAAGGATTTGGCGCGGGTGAGCCTCGTTTAGAAACGTTTAAGCGTGCGCTCGAGCGTTATAAAGCGGAATTTCGCATCGTAGGTAATACGGTATATATCGAAGAGTTAATCGGTCGCGACACGCAGTTTATGTATCGGCATAGGCTCAACGCTAGTAATATCGTAGTAGAAACGGACGCTACCGGTTACTGGACGTACGCTAAAGGATACGGGGATTTCGGTAACGAGGGGACGGGAGACGGAGAATCTAGCGATTGGAAAGACGCTAAACTTACGGATGAATATACGTCACCTCTCGCGAGTATTCCCGGAATAGGAATACGTCATGGTCCGCCAATTAAGGACGGAAGAATAACGGATAAGACTACGATGCAAAATTCGTTAAAAGCGTTAGTTGACGGTTCTCTTAAAATAAGTATTTCCGCAGATATTCACGATTTGAGACGGCAAGGTTACGCGTTAGGGCAGCCGGAGTTAGGTGATAGAGTATTCGTGATTGACGAGCGGATCGGCTTACACGAAGAGGTACGCGTATTTAATATCGTTATTACGAAAGATTGGCGCGGTAACGTGCTCGATCTTAACTTAACGATAGGGTCGCCGTCAGTGGTCAAACGACATCAAGCGAATATATCTACGGCAATCAAACAGATTACGGAGATTGTCGAAGGTGTACGTAAGATTCCATTTAACGTATTGGATAACGCCATTATTGAGGCGACAAAGGCGTTGCAGAACGCACAGACGGAGTTACATTTTACAACTATCGGAATACTAGCGGTAGACAAGGACGATCCTAATATGGTCACGTTGATGAACAGCGCAGGGTTAGGCGTATCGAGAGACGGTGGCGCGACGTTTAGAAACGCGATTACTGGATTCGGGATTAATGCCGATGTGATTACGGCAGGAACGATGCTTGCTAATCGAATAGCGGGAGGAATACTTACGTCACTTAACGGAAATACGGTATTCGATCTAAACGAAGGTAACTTAACGATGCAGAACGCCAATTTTACGCTAGGAAGTGGGGCGCAAATTAAGTTTACTAACCCTTACAACAAAATATTTTTTAATCATAACGGGTACACTTCCGGATTAGGTGTTAGTGAAGCTTATAACGACGATTACCCTTTCGTATATATTGGTGCGGTTGATGGAGATAGTTTAGGCGCGTTTGAAACAAGAAGGTTTAGTGGATTTATAGCGAATACGCTCGCACGTTATCAAGATGACGGCACTGGAAATTCTATTATTGGAAGAAGATTATCGATCGCTACGAAAGCACTTAACACTGATCCTAACTTCGTCGAAAGAGGTTTTATCGCGATAATGGATGGCAGAGATAATGCCTTCTACCCTCGAAATACAGGAACGCATAGTTACGAATTAGGTCGATCTAATAACAGGTGGGATCAAGTTCATGCTAGAACATACAATGGGTCGTTAGCTAATACATCTACCCACAACGCTAAAATGAATATCGAGGATATTGATGATAAAGAAGTTTTTGATTACTTCGATATGATGAAAATTAAATCATATTTTTATAAAGACGAAGATTATACGAATCCTTACAATCGTAAAGTTAGTCCGATTATAGAGCAATTAGACCCCGTATTAGAAAATTTGTATAAAAATACGGATGATGCGCTCGATATAAATAGTAACTTCTTCTTATTCGTCAAGGCGATGCAGTATTATATGGAGAAAACGGACGATCGTATATCCGAGTTAAACGAAACAATCGAAGAGTTACGTAACTAAACGCCAACTAAGGCGTATTTTTACGCTTAAAAACGGAAGGGATTGCGCCCCTTCCTCCGACCGCCTTGCGGTGGTAATCCGTTTAGGCGGTCGTTGTACGTATTATGTCACAAAAGAAAGCGGTGGTCAAACGTATGCACGGAGAAAGGATGGACGATATGGATGCTTGGAGAGAGAAAGTACAACACGACATAAGCGAAATTAAAAGCGTACAAGGTCGGCATGGCGACGCTCAAATGAAAATGAAAGACGATATTCGCGACTTACAAACGTCAGATAAGTTACAGAATCTCGAAATAGATGCACTTAAATCGACGTTAACCGATATTAAAGACGATACTAATTGGATTCGACGGCGAGTTACAGGCGCAGTTATTTCGGCAACTATAACGGCAATTATCGGTGGATTGATCGGGATTGCGATTATGTTTATTTACGGAGGATAGGTCGGCATGTCGGACGATAAAATAACGAAAGGGGAACGATATAATGAGTAAGAAGAACGGTTTATTTAACGTAGAAAAGGCGGTAATACTACGCACAGCCGTACTGTTGCTTGCGTTGGTTAATACGGTATTACAATTGTTTGGACTCGAGGTGCTTCCGTTTACAAGCGAAGAAATCGAGTCGGCATTGTCGGTAGTTTTAATCGCGGTGGCGTCATTATCAACGTGGTACAAGAATAATTCTTTTACGGAAGCAGGGCGCAAGGCTGACGAAGTATTACGCGAGGAGAAAGCGAAACGTAAAGGGGACGATAAATAATGACGATTAAAATACGTAAAAATATCGTATCAGCGAGCGTAAATAAGGCCGTCACATACGGCGGAACTAATACGAAGAAGTATATCGTTATACATGAAACGGCAAACACGTCCAAAGGCGCTAATGCGGATGCTCATGGGCGTTTACAAGCTAACGGGAACAGTCGATTGGCTTCGTGGCACTACACGGTGGACGATAAAGAAATCGTACAATCGTTTAGCGATAACGCGCAATGTTGGCACGCGGGCAGTGCAAGTTATAACCGTAACAGTATCGGTATTGAAATATGCGTAAACTCGGACGGTAATTATAAGAAGGCGGTAGATAAAGCGGTCGAGTTGACGAAATATTTAATGAATAAGTACGGTATATCTTCCGCTAACGTCGTCCAACATTCCAAGTGTAGCGGTAAGGACTGCCCTCGATTCTTACGCGCGGGTAATAAAGGCGTAACCTGGGCGGAGTTTAAACGTAAAGTAGGCGGTAAAGCACCTACGAAAGTTAAGGCGGAATCGACTTCGAAACCTTCTACGTCAAAGCCTACGTCAAACAAACCGTCCTCTAGCGGTAAACTAGCAGTAGATGGTAAATGGGGTAAGTCCACTACAAGAGCATTACAACGAGCATTAGGAACACCAGTAGACGGCATTATCTCAAAACAGCCACGAAATAGTGTTAGCCAATCTTTATATGGTAATACTGTATCGTTTGGCAGTGGCAGCAGCAATGTCATTGTAGCCTTACAGCGTAAAGTTGGCGCTAGTGCTGACGGTAAGCTTGGACCTGCCACAATCCGATCGTTACAAAGGTATTTAGGCACTGTGCAAGATGGAGTGCTTAGTCGTCCTAGTTTAGTTGTAAAAGAGTTACAACGCAGATTAAACGCTGGTACGTTTTAAACAACAAAAGCCCCTCAATTACGAGGGGCTTACAATGTTTTTTGATTATGAAACATTTAAAACTACAGTTATAACCATTGC
>Ga0079225_10002755_pt1 | contig 10197 bp, 9 predicted proteins | sample Poulit2012_FD_76344 | JGI IMG/M metagenome (GOLD analysis project Ga0079225, IMG submission 76344) | Agricultural soil microbial communities from Georgia to study Nitrogen management - Poultry litter 2012 | ecosystem: Environmental > Terrestrial > Soil > Agricultural land | place: USA: Georgia...
CCCCACCAGCTCGAGGTGGGCGACACCCTCGTCATCACCACCGAGGACGTCGTGGGCACCCGCGAGCGCGTCTCCACCACCTTCAAGGGCCTGCCCGGCGACTGCCGCCCCGGCGACGTCCTGCTGATCGACGACGGCAAGGTCTCCGTCCGCGTCACCGACGTCAGCGACACCGACGTCAGCACCGTGGTGGAGGTGCCCGGCCCGGTCTCCGACAACAAGGGCATCAACCTGCCCGGCGTCGCCGTCTCCGTCCCCGCCATGAGCGAGAAGGACATCACCGATCTCCGCTGGGCCCTGGCGCTCGGCGCCGACATGATCGCCCTGTCCTTCGTGCGCGACGCGCACGACATGGACGAGGTGCTGCGGATCATGCAGGAGGAGGGCCGCCGGGTCCCCGTCGTCGCCAAGATCGAGAAGCCCCAGGCCGTGCGAGCGCTGCGCTCGATCGTCGGCGCCTTCGACGGCATCATGGTCGCCCGCGGCGACCTGGGCGTCGAGCTGCCGCTCGAGCAGGTCCCGCTGGTGCAGAAGCGCGCCATCGAGCTGGCCCGCCGCAACGCGAAGCCCGTGATCGTGGCCACCCAGGTGCTCGAGTCGATGATCACCAGCCCGCGGCCCACCCGCGCGGAGGCCTCCGACTGCGCCAACGCCATCCTCGACGGCGCGGACGCGGTGATGCTGTCCGGCGAGACCAGCGTCGGCGCGTATCCCTTCGAGGCCGTGCGCACCATGGCCCGCATCGTCACCAACACGGAGGAGAACGGGGCGGACCGGATCCTGCCGCTGGGCACCATCCCGCACACCCGTGGCGGCGCCATCACCCGCGCGGCAGCCGAGATCGGCGACCAGCTCTCCGCGCAGTACCTGGTCACGTTCACCGAGTCCGGGGACACCGCCCGCCGCCTGTCGCGGCTGCGCCCGGGCATCCCCCTCCTGGCCATGACCCCGTACCCGGAGGTCGCCCGACAGCTGTCGCTGACCTGGGGCATCGAGGCGCACCTGGTGCCGATGCAGCAGGACTCGGACCAGATGGTGGGCGTGGTCGACGAGCTGCTGCGCGAGCAGAAGGGCCTGCAGAAGAACGACCTGGTCATCGTCGCCGCCGGATCGCCCCCCGGCGTCCACGGCTCGACGAACTCTCTGCGCGTGCACCGGATCGGCGACCTCGACGGCACCGAGTCCGCACGCATCGAGGCCGACCGCATCGCGGCCGGCCCCCAGGGCTGAGAGCCTGACGACCATGACGGCGCCCGCGGCTGTGGAGCCGTCGGGCGCCGTCGGCGTGTGCGGCAGCCGCCGGGAAGGGAGCAGGCGTCAGCCGCCGCGTCGGCTCATGTCGGCACAGGGCCGACACGGCTCAGCTTCGCGGGCGCTTGTTGCGTATCACCTTGTGGGTGCCGTCGCACCACGGCTTGATCGATGATCCGCCGCATCGGCATAGGGCGCTGACCGGTCGCCACGTCGAGTGCTCGGTGCCGTCCTCGTCCTGGATCACGTGCTGACCCCGCAACAGCATGGGACCGCCGGGGCACATCACCACGTCGGGCTGACCCTCCGGTGCCTCACTGGTCATACGCCCCACTCCTTGAGCATGCGCTCGGCGTAGCGGTCGTCCACATGCAGGCACGCCCAAGCGCCGAAGTAGATGTTCTCGTACTGGCTGGGATCCAGGTCGATCAGAGCGCCGCAGATGTTCCGTACGGCCAGCTGCTCGTGGATGGAGTCGGCTTCGACGTGCTCGGTGTAGTACTCGGTCATCTCGGTGGGGAAGCCGAGTCGCTCCAGGCCACCGGCGATCCGGCGGGACGGTGCGGAGCTGGTCGCCTCGAAGGCACCGAGGAAGCCGAGGGAGGCCCCCACCAGCCGGCGGTTCAACCCGAACATGCTCATCACGTTGTTCTGTTCCAGGACCTCGAGCGGGGCCTGGTCGATATAGGCTCCGTACTCCGCGGACAATCCGCTCGCCGCCAGGCCTCGCGCGTACAGATGGGCGTGCAGGCGGCTCGGGTCGCCGGCACCGTACTCGTCGTACTGCAGCTCGACGACCGCGGCCTTGATCGAGTGCGGCAGGCGCGGGATCGTCCAGGTCGTGTGGTCGGATTCCTTGAGCGTGTAGATCGACTTGTGCTGCAAGAACTGGCGCATCTGCTCGCGGGTGGCGGAGCGCTCGAGATGGAGGGTGAGCGACGGGCCGTCGTGACCGGCGATGTACGCGAAGAAGTCCTCGGCGAAGTCGCCTCGCTCGGGGGATTCCGGGGCGCGGCCGCGGAGCTCCTGCTCGAACTCCTGCTCCAGCCGGCGTCGGACGATGAGCAGCTGCGGGTCCCATTCCAGCTCGTCAGTGACGTCGTCGAATCCGCCGTGGTGCAGCTCGAACAGTGCCCACAGTGCGATCTGGGCATCGTCGGAGTCGTCTGCCCCGTCGACGCCCACGAGCTGGGATGTGTCACCGGACCTCATGGCGACCAGGACGGTCTCGCTCAGCGAACCGCGAGCGGTGGGTGTCTCCATGGAGCCGAATCTAGGAGGTTTCCGCACTGAGCACACCCCGAGCCGTGGCTGTCTCGCGTGAGGTCCGGCCACGAGTTACCATGCCGCGCCTGCGGTGTTCGCACGCGCCGGCCAGACCTCTGCGAGCGGTGATCTGACGATCGCGGGGATCGAACGGTCTCACCATGTGCAGGCCCCAATTGTCGGGCGGCGCCGAACAGTCCGCTCGGTCGGTCGGCGCCACGGCCCGACCGCGACCCGGCTGCGCCGGGACCACACCGAGGTACCAGCCCAGGCCCCCGAGGTCGGAGAAGTCCGCGTGTGTGCCATTGTGCTGGCTCGAGTGCGCCGCGAAGATCCAGAACCACCCGATGCGATCCCGACGGGTGATCCCAGCATCATGAACACGAACAGAGCTCGCCAGAATGCTGATACGCGCTTCTTCGGCACACCCGTCTGCCCCGTGGCCCCGATCTTGGCCGCCATGATGACATACCCGCCTTGCGGCCCCGGAGGCATCCCTTCGGGGCCGCAAGAGCCGATCAGATCACCGGAATATCAGCGGCTGATCAGGTGCCACAACTGCGGGGGCTACGACCGTAGAGCACGCCGCTGTTGTACCCGCGACCCAGCTCCTGCACGTCACTCGGAATCGTCAGCCGCATCTCGACCGGCTGAATCCAAAAATCAGGCCAGGCGACGAAGAAGACCGAGCGGATATTTCCCATGAGTCAACGCGAGTCGTTGCACGGTGCGCTGTTCATCGTCTACCATCTCGAGGGATAAGTGCGCCGGGCCCCCCGATAAAACTGGCGCAATGATTCTTCCGGCCCCGATCTCCCCGCCAACAATTGACGATCACAGGTCAGTCGATCTTCTGTAATGAGGCAGATTCTGATGACGCAAGATCCAGCCAAGCGATCGTGGGTGCGACGGTACTTCGAGTTTCCGCTCATCTGGAAATTCGCGATCGCCCTCGTACTCGGACTCATCTCCGGTCTGATCGTCGGGCCTTCGATCGCGGTCCTCGAGCCGCTCGGCAACCTGTTCCTACAGCTGCTCCAGATGCTGGTGATACCGCTGGTGCTGCTGACCCTCCTGTCGGGCGTGGCCTCGATCTCCCCGTCGCAGATGGGCCGGGTGGGCGGGAAGATCATCGGGTATTACCTTGTCACCTCGGCAGTCGCGATCATCATCGGCATGGGGCTGGCGCTCCTCATCCGGCCAGGACTGGGTCTCGACATGCCCGGTGGTGGCGAGGAGCCGGAGGAATCGCCCGCTTTGACCGACGTCATCTTGAACATCTTCCCCGAGAACATGTTCGAGGCCATGGTCGAAGGAAACGTGCTGGCGGTCATCTTCGTCGCAGTGATCGCCGGGTTGGCACTCGGGTGGATGCTCCACGGTGACAATGAACGCCTGCGGGTCCTGGCCCAGCCGGTGAAGGACCTCTCGGACGCCGGCACCGAGATCATGTTCCTGATCGTGCGCGGCGTCCTGGAGTACGGTCCCATCGGCGTCTTCGCCCTGATCGCAGTCGTCGTCGGTGAGACCGGCACCGACTCGCTGCTGCCGATGCTCGAACTGACCGGCACCGTCTACGCGGGCATCGCGATCATGATCCTGGCTTACGCAGTGCTGCTGCTGTTGTTCAAGGTCGATCTGCGGCAGTTCTTCGGAGCTGCGAAAGACCCGATGCTCACCGCCTACGTCACGCGATCGAGCAGCGGCACCTTGCCCGTCACCATGCGCGCCGCCGACAAGCTCGGCATCAAAGAAGGGATCCACGGCTTCAGCCTCCCCCTGGGCGCGACCATCAACATGGACGGCACCGCGCTCTACGTCGGTGTCTCCACGCTTTTCGTGGCCAACGTCGCCGGCGTCGACCTCACGCTCGTCCAGATGCTCCAGGTCGTCGCCGTCGGGGTCCTCGCCTCGATCGGCACCGCGGGCGTCCCCGGTGCCGGGCTGATCATGCTGTCGCTGGCCATCACCCAAGCCGGGCTTCCCTTCGCGCCGGTCGCCCTGGTCGCCGGTGTCGACGCCCTGCTCGACATGGCGCGGACGATGACCAACGTGACCGGTGACCTGACCGGCACCCGCATCGTGGCACAGAGCGAACGAGGCATGGTCGAAGGCCACGGGACCACAAGAGGACGAAGTCGTGCACATCCACGGTCCGACGCCACTCCAGCGCCCTCCGACTGATCGGTCGCACAGACAGGTCGATGCTGGCGTCCCACGACGGCGCGACGCCGCCTACGAGAAGCGCTCGATCGTGAACTCCTGGTCCCGCTGGCGCGGACGAGGATCTCCGGATTCACGATCCGCACGGAGCTGGTTCCCACCTCGTTCCAGTTCTTCCCGGAGGAGTGGCAGCGGCAGAACGACGACCAGATCGTCACAGACCGAGCCCTCCTGCGCACCCGCCGCTGTCGGACGCTCCTTTCGTGGTCGTCGGCATCACCACCATCGTCTTCCTGATCTTCCGCCGGCCGATCATCGCCGACATCAAGACGGCCGGCCTGAAGCGAGCATTCCGGCGGCCGCCGTGCGGCCCCGAAGGTCGGCGCGGATCCTCCGGTAGCCTCCAGGTGATGTCGTCGAACCCTGGCACCGGTCGTCAACCCGCGTGGGTCGCGCTGCTCCAGTTCACTGCCGTCGGAGCCGGTCTCGCTCTCGGGCTCACCCTCACCCCCGAGGCACTGGCCGCTGTCTTGTTCACGACCCTGCTCCAGGCGGCGACCACGGTGATCGGCTGGAGGGCGCTGGGAGGACCGGTTGTCTACGTGGGGGCCATCGCCGTCGTCATCCTGGGTATTGCTGCGGATCCGGCCCTGCGCGAGCTGCTGTACCTCGGCGGCGTCCCGTACGTGCACCTCGGGCTCGCGCTGGCGACGGTCTCCCTCGTCGGCCGTGCTCGCACGAGCGCGGAGTTCAACGGCGCAGCGATGGTGCTGTGCGCCTCGCTGCTCACCGTCGGCGTCGTCTTGATCGACCAGGGCGCCCCCGCCTCGATGGCCCTCCTCGCCTCGAGCGTGCCGGTGCTCGGCGGTGCCCTGATCGCCACCTCCTTACGGCTGCGTCGGGCCCGGCAGGATCGCCTCGTTCGGCGCTCGCTCCCGGTCACCCCGGCAGCAGCCTCGGACGCGGAACGCGCGAGGAGCTCGCTGGCACAGGTGGCGCTGCTGAGCGAGACCCTCGCCGAAGATCCTCCCGACGCGCGCACCGCGGCCTGGGCCGCCGAGGTCCAGCAGATCGCGCTTCGAGGACTGGAAGGCGGACCCCGGCGCGCCGACGGCTCCGGCCGGGTGCGAGTCGAACTCCGCGTCGAGGACGCGGGCTCTTCCGGGGACCTCACGGACCGCTCCGGACCTTCGTCGGAGGAACGGCCCGCCGCTCCCGACCTATCGGACCGGGAACGCGAGATCGCCCACCTGCTGACGACCGGAGCCTCGAACGCCGCCATCGCGCGCGACCTCTATCTGAGCGAAGCGACCATCAAGGGCCACGTCTCCAGGATGATGCGGCGGCTGAATTGCGAGAACCGCACGCAGCTCGCGCTGCTCGCCACCCGTTGGTCGCTGTGACCGGGCCCAACGACTTTCGTCGCGATCCGGGCCGGGCCGACGGTCCATTCGTCGCGCTCCTCGTCGGTTCCCTTCGTGGCCCCCAGGGCGGTGCATAGCGTCGAGGGCCCTGTCCGCCCGACGAAAGGACGTCACCATGCGCCTCGTCCCTGCCCTGGCGCTGCTGCTGATCGCCCCGTTCACCGGTGAGCTCCTGCTGGGCAACCTTCCGCCCGATCCGGCGAGCTGGGCGTTCATGCTGATCCCGCTCGTCCTGCTGTACGGCGGCGGCGCGCTGCTGATTCGGAGGTCGCACGTCGCCTGCATCGAGGCTATCCGACCATGGCTGTCCTCGCCGTCACCTATGGTCTGACCGAGGAGAGCTTCGTGGTGGGGACGCTGTTCAACCCCGACTACCTGGGGCTGGATCTGCTCGACCACGGTTGGGTGCCGGCGCTGGGGACGAGCCCGATCTGGGCGGTCTACGTGGTGGGGATCCATGCCGTGTGGAGCATCCTGGTCCCGATCGTGCTCGCCGAGCACCTCTTCCCCGCACGGCCCCGGACCCCCTGGCTCCCAGTGCCGGGGCTGATCCTCGTGGTCGTCGTCTACCTCGCGGGCGCGGTGCTCCTCGCGCTCGGCACGTTCTTCACCACGGGCTTCTTCCCACAGCCCCGGCAGCTCGCCGTCGTCGCCGTGCTGGCGGCGGCCGCCGTCCTGATCGCCGTGCTGCTGCCCCGGGCACCACGCCGATCTGGCCCGGCCCCTGCGCCGACGAGGGTCGCCCTGACCACCCTCCTCGGGTGCTCCGCCTTCATCGGCACGCAGCTGGTGCCGACTCCTCCTGTGCTGACGATCCTGCTGATGCTCGTGGTCATCGGCGCCACTGCCGCTCAGGTGGTGCGCTTCTCCACCGGGTCAGGGTGGGGGCCGGCCCAACGGGTCGCCGCAGCGAGCGGAGCAGTCGGCACCTACTGCTGGACCGGATTCGTGATCCAGACGACCACGTACGGGGCGACCCTTCCGGGGATCCTCGCCCAGAGCGGGTTCGTGATCCTGGCCGTGCTGCTGGTCGCGGGCGCCCGCCGTGGGGCTCGCCGTCTCCGTGAGGAATCGCGTCGTGCGTCCGAGCCGACGATCCCGCCCGCAGCCGCGACGGGTGACCGCTGAGCGGGCACGGACACAGTCCTCGACGATGGTGACGCGCCTGTACGACTTGTTGCACCGTCGGGTCCGTCTATTCCTCGCCGGTACGGCCGTCGATCAGCTCACGGACGATATCGAGGTGGCCGATGTGCCGGGCGTACTCCTGCACCAGGTGCAACAGGATTCTTTCGAGGTCGGCCGGCTGATCCCCCTGCCAACCGCCACCGGGCTGCCCGACCTCGTCGAGGTCATGCTTCTCGACGATCTTCTTGCTGCGTGCCGCTTGGGCCGACAGTGCTGTGAGGAGACCGGAGACGGACTCGTGGGTGTCGACGTACCAGGTCCCGTCGCGTTCCTCGCCCCACGGATCGCTCACGGCTCGTCCTTCGAATCTCCATTCCAGCCAGCGTCGTTCTACGAATATCAGGTGCTTCAGCAGTTGAAGTGGCGTCCATTCGCTCGGCAGGCGGCTGGAACGCAGTTCGGACTCGGTGACCCCGTCGAGCTTCGAGGCCAGGACCTTCCGGAAGTAGTCCAGGTGACGAAGGTACACCTCGCCGCGGGAGCGTGCGGGGTCGGTGGGTGCAGGGAAGACGGGGTCATCGAGAATACTCATTCGGGGCCCTCCTGCAGGGCGCGGACCTCGATGCGTGACTGCAGAGCGGATGAGCACTGCTCGGCCCACTGCAGTGCGGCGTGCTCGGTGGCGGCCGTGATGATCCAGAATCCGCCGACGTACTCGCGGGCGTCCACGAACGGTCCGGGTGTCCGCGTCGTGTGTTCTCCGGTCGCGTCGACGGTGATGGCGCTGGAGGGCGGCTCGAGCCCTCCTGCGGTGATGAAGGCGCCGGCCGATCTCAGATCGGTATTGAACTTCTCAACGGCTTCCATCATTCTCTCCAGCTCAGCAGGATCTATCTGTTGGATGGATTCCATGGTCGGCTCGTCGGCTTCGTCGTGTGGGATGGTCAGGAAGTACTGGGTCATGGCATGAGCGCTTTCTCTTCTTCGATGCGGACGGGGCCGGTGATTCCCGTTCGGGGAGCGCACACCGGTGGCAAATACACTCGTGCCCGTCCGGAGTCGAGAGCTACCCTTTCGATGTGACTCGAAAGTTCGCCCAGTTCCTGCTCGGGCCGAGCGATATGGCGGTGATCCGCTTCGGCATCTCTCCGAGCTACGAGCTGGTCCATGCGCTGCGGGCCCTTGTCCGTCCCGAGTACTCGCCCGTGCACCGCGCCTGGCGTCGTGACCTGCGGCGTCCAGTTCCCAAGAAGGCAGTCCAGCTGGCCACGGCGGTCTGCGGGATCGATGGCTCGACACCGGATTTCCTGACCTCTTCACCGGTGGGGGAGATGACGTTCCGTGAAGAGATCGAACGTCTGCGAGGAGTGCCGGACGAACGTGTCCGTCAGGAGCTGTCGGTGATGGCAGAACGTGCCGTCGGCGTCAGGCGCGAGGTGCTCGGTCAGATGATCACATCCCCGCAGCGGACCAGAGCGGCTGTGGTCGAAGCATGGGAGCAGCTCTGGAACGCTCTCCTTGCACCCTTCTGGCCGCAGCTGTTGCAGTTGATGAGATCGGATGTGGCGGCGCGATCTCGACGTATAGGTGACGTAGGTCTCGCGCAGATGGTGGGCGGGCTCCATTCCACCGTGAGCTGGCGCCAGGAGGCGATCCAGGTGGAGATCTCCCGGCAGCTCGAGATCGACTGCGGGGGGAGCGGTCTGGTCCTGGTGCCGTCGGCGATGATGCCTCCGTGCGGATGTGCCGTGCTCATCGACGAGTCCGAGCAGCCCACGATCTTCTACCCCGCTCGGGGGGTCTCCGAGTCCTGGCATCGTGACCTCGGCGAGGTGGAAGAAGCACTGTCCGCGCTGCTGGGGACGGGCCGCGCGAAGGTGCTGCTGGAGCTGCATCGGCCGTTGTCGACTTCCGAATCCGCCCTGGGTGCTGGCCTGGCGATATCGACCGTTTCCCATCACCTGTCCGTCCTGCGCCGTGCCGGGCTCGTGGACAGCCGCCGTGACGGGACGCGGATCATGCATTCGCGTACCGCGATGGGGGAAGCGCTGATCTGGGCATGAGCCACAGGGACGGGCCCGAATAGTTGTTGCGGGTCATGACGTTGTAGTCACCGCGTAGGGATGAAGGAACGGGCCCCTGGACTGCACGATGGGTGGTGTCGAAGCAACCCGTCTCGCAGAAGGAGGCCCGTTCCATGACCCACCGTAATGCGCCGCTGACCGTCGTCGGAAGACAGAGAGCCGTCACCCAGGTCGTCGACGTGGGCCGCCCGATCGCACACGTCGCCGCCGAGTTCCACATCGCCCGCGCCACGCTGTCGAAGTGGGTCTCCCGCTACCGCGACTGCGGTGGGGCCGGACTTGAGGACCGATCCAGTGCCCCCGCCGAGCGCCCATCGCGGCTCGCTGAGTGGGTAGTCGAGCTGATCGAGCACTGGCGACGGAAACGGAAGTGGTCCGCGCGCCGGATTGCCCGCGAGCTCGCTGACCGGCATAGCGTCCCGTGCTGCGTGCGGACCGTGACGCGGTGGCTGGACCGGCTGGGACTGAACCGGATCCGCGACATCACCCCCGATGGCGAGGATCTCCGCCGGCCAGGGAAGATCACCGCCCGCTACGCAGGCCACATGGTCCACATGGACGTGAAGAAGGTGGGGAAGATTCCCGACGGCGGCGGCTGGTGGGCCCACGGCCGCGGCAGCACCCAGGCCCTGGCCGGTAAGCGGGCTCATAAACAGAAGGTCGGCTACACCTACCTCCACTCCATGGAGGACGGGTTCTCCCGCCTGGCCTACACAGAGGCGCTCGAGGATGAGACAGCCTCGACCACGATCGGATTCTTCCATCGCGCTCTGGCGTTCTTCGCCGAGCACGGCATCACTAAGATCTCCAGGTTGATCACCGACAACGGCAGCAACTACACCTCGAAGGCGTTCCGCCGCTCGACCCGCGCCTTCATCGGC
>Ga0079225_10002757_pt1 | contig 10196 bp, 9 predicted proteins | sample Poulit2012_FD_76344 | JGI IMG/M metagenome (GOLD analysis project Ga0079225, IMG submission 76344) | Agricultural soil microbial communities from Georgia to study Nitrogen management - Poultry litter 2012 | ecosystem: Environmental > Terrestrial > Soil > Agricultural land | place: USA: Georgia...
AAGCCCTTTTCCACCACAAAATCCGAATACCCATTGTTTTTTTGAAATATATCCATTCCCCTACATACGCCTAAACTGATTAATATTAATCAGCCCCAAATTAGCCCCAAAATTAGCCCCAAAATTAGCCCCAAATACGTTCATTTTCATGCTTTATCTTGCAATGCCAAGAAAAACAAAAAAGCCCCGAACCTTTGATATTTCAAGGGTTCTAAGGCTTTTAATGCTTCACTTTGCAAAGCGAAATTCCTAACGAGAGTAGAACTCAACGATCAATGCTTCGTTAATTTCAGCCGGCAATTCAGAGCGTTCTGGTAGGCGTGTATAAACACCTTCCATTTTCTCTTCATCAAATGTTAAGTAATCCGGAACAAAGTTGTTCACTTCGATTGCTTCTTTAATGATGTCAAGATTACGTGATCTTTCACGAACACCGATTACTTGATTTTGGCTTACACGGTAGGAAGGGATATCAACGCGACGGCCATCAACAGTGATGTGACCATGGTTTACAAGTTGCCGAGCCTGTGCACGGGTACGAGCTAAACCAAGACGGAAAACAAGATTATCTAAACGGGATTCTAAAAGGATCATAAAGTTTTCCCCGTGGATTCCTTGCATTCTACCCGCCTCATCAAAAAGATTACGGAATTGGCGCTCATTTAGACCGTACATGAAGCGTAGTTTTTGTTTTTCTTGTTGTTGCAAACCGTATTCGGAAATTTTACGACGTTGGCTTGCTCCATGTTGACCTGGTGCGTAAGGTCGTTTTGCTAATTCCTTTCCAGTACCTGTTAACGAAATGCCAAGACGACGAGATTTCTTCCAAAGAGAACCAGTAAATCGTGCCATAGGACATTTCCTCCTTTATTGTTTACTTGCATAAAATAAATGACGTGAACTCTATGTTGTCCATTTTGTTTTCATGTACCATCGCTCCAGCAGCAGAGAGTTACACGATACACCTCTTTCTTCGAGGAACAAAATGGGGTCAAGCATAAGTGCACATAAGCTACCTTATTATTTTACACAAGGAATAGTATATCTTTTTTTAAGAATAAAGTCAAAAAATATCCGTTAATCGGAGTTCAGAAACTGTTTCTAGTCTAGGCTTACCAGTAAAAAAATGCCAGTACTTGGTTTCACCAATTTATTACTATTTACTTTAGCCACCTTCATCTTATGAACAAGCATATCATCTAAAATTTTGATACTTATTTTCCAAGTTGCATTATTCCATCCAAGTTAAAAAGAGTATTCAAAAGATATTAAAAGACAAAATACCACAACAAAAAGTTAATGTTCATTAAATTGTCACAATTATGTTCAAAAACAAAATAAATATATTGAAAATCTAAAGATGATGGATTTAAAAATTTATTAAACTCTATTCATAAACATCCTTTTGTACTATAACAACGAGATCGTCTTTCAAATTCAAAATGAACTAGCAATAAATCTGATTTAGAAGAGGTAAGTTTTAGTATAACGTCAAAAAATTTTTTTGAAATACTGTTCGATATAAAGAACGTTCAATTTGATCGACTCCTCTGAAATATGCAATATGGACATTTTTGAATTCTGCAATTGACACAACTATTAAATGAAAAGGTGATGATAATGGGGAACCGGAAAAGAGAACAATATTTTTTAGAGGAGGATGTAAAAGATATTAATATTAGGGAGTTTTTTGCGGTAATTAAAAAACGTTTCTGGATTGTACTTTTACTTACGCTTGCTGCAACAGCGGTAGGTTATCTCTATAGCAATCTTAATACTTCGCCAATCTACCAGACATCAACGCGAATCATTATAGAAGCTGATAATAACTATATGAGCACATTGATGGTCATGATAAAAGATCCAATTATTATGGAAAAAGTAAAAAAGGAGCTAAATCTATCTAGATCACCGGAAAGTATTGCGAATCAAATTGAAGTTACGAGAATAGATGAATCACAAGTTATTAAGATAGATGTTACAGATGGGGATGCAAAAAAAGCGATGGATATAGCAAATGTCACGGCAAAATCATTTAAGAGCGAAGTTGGAAATATTTTAAATTTTAAAGACGTGCAATTATTGTCGGAGGCAAAACAAAACAATGTACCAATTAATGAAAAAAATTCAAAGCGAATTATTTTAATTGCATTTATTTTAGGACTAATAGCAAGTATTGGTTTTGTGTTTTTATTAGATTCATTAGATGAAACGATGGACAAGCAAAGTCAAGTAGAAGATGTTTTAGGCGTACCAGTGATAGGTGTTATTTCAAATATGAAAAACAAACGTTTATCCGCCAAAAAAAGTAGCCAAATGCAAATGGAATTAAGAGGTGAGAGGGTTGGGTCTAACAAATAAAAATGTACGATCATTAAAACGGAAAGGAAACCTGATTACTTATTTTAATTCAAATTCCATTATTAATGATCAATTTAGTGCGATTCGAACGAACATTAAATTTATGCAAGGAAAGCAAAAGAAGCAAATAATCTTAATTACATCTCCAGAAAAAGGGGATGGTAAGACAACGATAACAGCCAACTTAGCAGTGTCAATGGCTAAGCAAGGTGAGAAGGTTTTATTAATTGATGCTAACTTACGTGAACCGGCTATCCATAACGTGTTTAAAATACCCAATCAAATTGGTTTGAAAGATTTGTTAACCAATAAAGCAACTTTTAATGACGTTATTTATAAAACACATATAGGCCAACTAGACATCATAACAAGTGGACACATGTTATTAAATCCTGCTGAGTTAATTGAAAGTAAGACGATGGTCAGTCTTCTTCATACAGTTGTCAATACGTATCAGATGATTTTAATTGACTCTCCACCGATTTTAAAGTCTACAGAGACGAGAGTATTAGCAAACGAGTGTGATGGAGTCGTTCTAGTGATGAGTCGTAGAAAAACAAAACGTGGTAAATTAGCTGAGTCAAGAAAATTATTGGAACTTGCCGATGCAAAAATACTAGGGGCAATAATTAACGAGAAGTGATTTAAAGCAGTTGAAACACATGGTAATGTCTACTTTACCAATATCAATGTAGGCACTTGGCCATTCCGTGGGTTTTAAAGAAACCTTAGACGCTAGTCGTCGATAGAGTGGTGTGAGGATTGGTTAGATGCCAACATTTTGTTTTTTTGAAAACAGGAAAACCTGTAAAAGATAAAAGGCTTATATATGTGGTTTAAGCTAAATCGTATATATAAGCGTTTTATTTTATTTACTGAAACAGGACAAGCCTATTATAAAAGTACGGTGATGGGAGGAAACTAATGACATATCGGATAAGGTTCTTACTATTGATTATCATTGATTCATGTATTGTATTAACGGCTATTTTTGCAAGTTGGTTACTTATTGGAGGGGATGTTTTCACGATTCCTTTACCATTAGTCGTTAGCTCTACTGCTATTCTATTAAGTCATCATCTATTTGGAATATTATTTAAGCTTTATAAAAAACTATGGGAGTATGCAAGTGTTGGAGAGCTATTAGTTATTTTAAAAGTAGCTTTATACTCCATATTCGTTGGAATTGTCGTTCAGCAAATCTTCATGCAAAAGATTCATTTTCGGTTTCTGGCAGTTACCCTGCTACTGCATATTTTATTAATAGGGGGATCGCGATTTATATGGCGAATTTATCGTGATTCTATCATTCATCAACAACCGAACAAATTGCGGACCTTGATTATTGGTGCAGGTTCTGCGGGAACAATGGTTGCAAGGCAGCTGTTAACGACCCATGAACGAACACTATTACCAGTAGCTTTTATCGATGATGACGAAACAAAACATCATCTTGATATTTTAGGACTTCCGGTTATTGGAGGAGTTAAAGAAATAGCAAAGGCTGTTCAAGAGTTAGCAATTGATAATATTATCATTGCTATTCCATCACTTCACAAAAGAAAATTAAATGAAATTTTTCAAGAATGTGCGAAAACAAAGGTGAAAACCCAAATTCTTCCTCTATTAGAAGACTTAGTTACAGGAAAAGTCTCTGTCAATCAATTTCGAGATGTGGAAGTAGAAGATCTGTTAGCGAGAGAACCGATCCATATCGACATAGAAAGTATTGCTGAATCGATTACAGAGAAGGTTGTATTAGTTACAGGTGCTGGAGGATCAATAGGTTCCGAGATTGTTAGACAAGTTTCCAAGTTCAATCCAAGGAAGCTCATTTTATTAGGTCATGGAGAAAACAGTATTTATACAATTGAAATGGAAGTTAAAGAGAAATTCAAAATGAGCAACATCAATTACATTACAGAAATAGCGGACATTCAAGATGCGCAGAAAATGATGTCTGTAATGAGTACCTATAATCCAGATGTCATCTATCACGCGGCCGCCCATAAACATGTTCCATTAATGGAATATAACCCGGAAGAAGCGGTTAAAAATAATGTGATTGGCACGATGAATGTAGCAAATGCAGCGAATAGACACAATGTTGACACATTCGTTATGGTTTCAACAGACAAAGCTGTAAATCCAACGAGCATCATGGGGGCGACGAAAAAACTTGCGGAAATGATAATTCAAAATATGGATAAAAATAGCAAAACTAAATTTGTAACTGTTCGATTCGGTAATGTACTAGGAAGTAAAGGAAGTGTAGTTCCATTATTTAAAAAGCAAATCGAACAAGGCGGACCGGTTACAGTTACTCATCCCGAAATGGTTCGTTACTTTATGACGATACCTGAAGCATCAAAACTAGTTATTCAGGCTGGGGCGCTTGCAAATGGAGGAGAAATATTTGTGCTAGATATGGGAGACCCTGTAAAAATTGTTGATTTGGCAAAAAATTTAATTCAGCTATCGGGCTATTCAGTGGAAGAAATAGGGTTGAAGTTTACCGGAATAAGACCAGGCGAGAAACTTTATGAAGAGCTTTTGAATGAAAATGAAATTCTTGAACAACAATTGTATCCAAAAATATATATTGGAAAAACAACGGAGTTATATTGGGGTGATATCGAAAGGTTCATCGTGAATTTTATGAAATTAGATAAAGATTCGCTCCGAAAAGATTTATTGAGCTTAGCGAATAATGGCATGATTAGTGAGGATAAGCCGATTTTAACCTTACAAAATTAAAGGGCTCTACCACATTGTATAGGAACAATAATTCACTTGAAAACAGAAACGTTGACAAAGGCTATGTTTCTTTCATAAGTGACACGTATTTACGGTAATTCAATTTGCACTTATAAAACATCATAAAACTACATGTCAATGGTGACAGTAAAGGAACATTGTAACGAAGGGGGAAGTAGGATAGAGGAGGTCCTGATTTATTTGGTTAAGCGAGTACTTTTCTGTGCAACAGTCGATTATCATTTTAAAGCTTTTCATTTGCCTTATATGCAATGGTTTAAAGAACAAGGTTGGGAAGTCGATGTTGCAGCATCAGGCGATATCCATTTACCTTACACAGATCAAAAATACTCTATACCAATTCAGCGCTCGCCCTTTCGAAGATCAAATCTAAATGCCTATAAGCAATTGAAAGAGATCATTCATCGAAATAATTATTCGATTATTCATTGCCACACACCTTTAGGAGGAGTATTAACTAGATTTGCAGCACGTAAGGCAAGAAAAAATGGAGCAAAAGTTATTTATACCGCCCATGGATTTCACTTTTGCAAAGGGATGCCTATCACCAATTGGCTCATTTATTATCCAGTAGAACGGTTATTGTCTCGATACACAGACTTCTTAATTACGATTAACGAAGAGGATTATAACTTAGCAACGAATCACCGATTGCGTGCAAGAGAAGTTAAGTACGTTGCGGGAGTAGGGGCAGATACAAATCAATTTCAGCCCGATGATAAACATGAGAAGAAGAACTTAAAAGTAGCTTCCGGTTATGGAGCTGATGATTTATTACTATTTAATGCAGGGGAATTTAATGAAAATAAAAACCAAGAGTTTTTGCTCCACTCAATGGTTCATATTTTAAAAGAAGTTCCAAATGCAAGACTTCTGCTTGCGGGAGAAGGAATACTACTTGAGCATTGTAAGCATTTGGCAAATCGTCTAGGGATAGATAGTCATGTAACGTTTTTAGGCTTTAGAAGTGATATCGATAAAATTTTGCCAATGTGTGATGTTGCCGTCGCTGCAAGTTTTCGAGAAGGTTTGCCTGTAAATATTATGGAAGCGATGGCCTGTGAGTTGCCTGTTGTTGTTGTTGATAATCGGGGTCATCGAGATCTTGTTCATAATGATAAAAATGGATGGATCATTGCAGAATGGGATGAAGTACTATTTGCAAATAAAGTAATCACACTTGTTAATGAAGAGCTGAGAAATAAGTTTGGAAACAATGGACGAAAAGGTATGGAAGCAAAATATAGTACGCAACAAATATTAAAAGAAAAAACACAAGTTTATCGAGCTTATATGGGTGAAAAGGAGGGTGAAAAATGGGTGCTCCCTTAAGGATATTACATGTTGTCGTTAATATGAATCGTGGTGGCGCAGAAACACTTATTATGAACTTGTACCGAAATATAAATCGAGCAAAAATTCAGTTTGATTTTTTAACTTTTAAGCCGGGTGTATTTGATACAGAAATTATGAATATGGGAGGTAAGGTTCACCGAATACCTTACATTACTGATGTAGGTCATATTCGTTTCATCCGTAAATTGGGCCAATTTTTTAAACGAAATCAACATTATAAAGTCGTTCATTCCCATATGGATAAGATGAGTGGATTTATTCTTAAATATGCTGAGCAAGCAAGGATCCCGATCCGAATAGCCCATAGTCATAATACAGAAAGTGAAGGAGGGTTTCTTGCAAGAGCGTATAAATGGTATGGGGGCAGTCATATTTTATCAAGTGCGACCCACTTATATGCTTGTTCAAACAAAGCAGCAAAATGGTTGTTTGGCAACAAGTCAACAGAAGCATATATTTTAAAAAACGGAATTGAAATAGATAAATTTACATTTTCCATCAATGTACGTGAGAAAGTGCGACGTGAATTACAATTGGTGGAAGATACATTCGTCCTCGGTCACGTAGGAAGATTTTCACATCAAAAAAATCATCTGTATTTGTTGGATTTATTTTCTGCGGTTACTAAGAAGGTGTCTAATACGAAGCTCGTGCTAGTTGGTGATGGTCTATTAAGAGATGAGATTGAGACAAAAATAAAGCAATTAAATTTAAACGATAAAGTGAAACTTCTTGGTATGAGAGCAGATACGAATCGACTGCTGCAAGCTTTTGATTTATTTGTGTTTCCATCTTTACATGAAGGATTACCAGTAACATTAATTGAAGCCCAAGGTACTGGGTTACCATGTTTAATTTCAAACCGGATTACTCGTGAAGTTGATATGGGAACTGGGTTAGTGCATTACTTGCCGTTAACGGATCAAGCAAGTTGGATTAATGCAATTATGAGGTGCAAATCTGAAACACGAACAAGGGAAATAGCACAAACCGCTTTATCCCAAAATGGATATAACATTAAGAAAACGGCTGAACGAATAGAGGAATCTTATTTAGCGTTGGGGGAAACGGCAATATGACCCAATTAACGATCTTTACACCCACTTATAACCGGGCGTACTGCCTTCATCATTGTTATGAAAGCCTTACACGGCAAACGTGTAAAAACTTTATTTGGTTAATTATTGATGATGGTTCAACAGATGGAACCGAACAAGTCGTTAAAGATTGGATCATGGAAGATAAAATCGAGATCGACTATGTATGGCAACAAAATCAAGGAATGCATGGGGCTCATAACACTGCTTATGAGCGTATTCAGACAGAGTTAAATGTCTGTATCGATTCAGACGACTACATGCCAGATGATGCAGTGGAAAAGATTTTGTCATTTTGGAATGAACACGGAAATGAACATGTAAGCGGAATAATTGGACTTGATGCTGATACGAATAAACGGATTATTGGGACGAAATTACCAATTCATTTGAAAACTTCTACGTTATTTGATTTATATAACAAGCATGGCGTAACAGGGGATAAAAAGCTAGTCTATCGGACTGAATTAACGAAAAAATATGCCTATCCAATTTTTCCTGATGAAAAGTATGTCGGGCTTGCATATAAATATTATCAACTAGATAAAGCATATGAAATGCTTTTAATGAATGACGTATTGTGTATTGTAGATTACCTCCCAGACGGATCATCACGGAATATGTTAAAACAGTATTACGAGAATCCACGGGGCTTTTCTTTTTACCGGATAGAATTAATGAAATTACCATTTGCAAGTGCTGCATTTAAATTTAGACAAGCAATTCACTATGTATCTAGTAGTTTATTAAGTAGGAACCAACACTTTATAAAGGAAACTCCGAAAAAAGGGTTAACCATTTTAGCATTACCATTGGGAATCATTTTATATTTTTATATCAAAATAAACATATGGAATACTTCATAAAAGTCTGATTTACAGTCTATTATTTGGAAGGAATTTTTACATGACTATTCTTTGGATTAATCTTGTTATCGTGTTTATTTTTGCTCTTTTTTCGAGATATTTTGCAACTTATCCGTCAACCAATGTAACGCCTGTTCAACTAAAGCCGAATAAACTACTTGTTTTTGGTGCAATGGCATCTTTAGTAATTACATCAGGATTGAGGTCAAATATTGGTGATACATTTAATTATAAAAATATATACGTTGAAAATGACTTTACTTGGGAATATATTTTATCGCAAAAAGATTATGGTTTCGGTATTTTACAAATGATACTCAAAAACTATCTATCTGAAGATCCACAAATCATGATTTTCACCACGGCCTTAATCACGAATGTATTAATCGTTACTATTTTTTATCATTATTCTAGAATGATTGAACTTAGTTTGTATGTGTATATAACGGGTGGTTTGTTTTTAGTATCGATGAATGGAATTAGACAAGTATTAGCAGCTGCAATCGCGTTTACAGCAATCAATTATTTATTAAAAGGAAATTGGTTTAAATACTCACTTATCGTACTTTTGGCAGCATCATTTCATCTAAGTGCACTTGTGTTAATACCTATTTACTTTTTAGTCAGATTCAGGGCATGGTCGAAGGTGACGATTGTTGTTATTATTTGTACCATTTTGGTGGTTTTAGGATTTGATAAATTTACGGCACTATTATTTACAGCCTTAGAAAATACTCAATATAGTGACTATGAGAACTTTGATGAGGGTGGGTCAAATATTATTCGGTCTGCAGTAGCTGGTGCACCACTTTTCATTGCTTATTTAGGAAGGAGAAAGCTAAAAGCACTCTTTCCAGATAGTGATTATATTGTAAATATGGCAATACTCGGGTTTGTTTTCATGCTTATATCTACACAAAGTTGGATTTTTGCTAGGATCTCCATCTATTTTGAGTTGTATCAGCTAATTTTAATTTCATGGATTGTTCCATTATTCAATAAAAAAGATGGAAAGGTTTTATATTATGGAATTTTAGTTTGTTATTTAATTTATTACTACTTTGAGATGGTTATCAATTTAAATATCATGTATAAAAGTGATTTTTTAACCTTGTAATGGAGAAAAGGAGAGAATGTTTATGGCTATTCTTGTGACTGGTGGCGCGGGCTATATTGGGACTCATGCGTGTGTTGAACTGCTTCAGGCTGGATATGCCGTTGTTGTTGTTGATAACTTTTCCAATAGTAAACCAGAAGCACTAAATCGAGTAGTTGACATAACTGGTAAAAAGATAAAAACATATCATGTCGATTTACTGGATAAGGAAAAACTCGACTTCGTGTTTATGGAAAATACCATTGATGCCGTTATGCATTTTGCCGGATTAAAAGCAGTTGGCGAGTCAGCCTTAATTCCGCTTCGGTATTATCAAAACAATATGACGGGTACCGTAAATTTATGTGAAGCGATGCGGAAATATGGTGTGAAAAAGCTTGTGTTTAGTTCCTCTGCAACTGTTTATGGTGCTTCAAAGGACACTCCAATCCACGAGGAAATGCCATTAGGGGCAGTGAGCCCTTATGGTAGAACTAAGTTAATGATTGAGGAAATGTTAAGAGATTTAGTCGCGTCAGATCCAAGATGGAATATTGCGATCTTGAGATATTTCAACCCAATAGGAGCTCATGAAAGTGGGCTTATTGGTGAAGATCCAACTGGAATACCAAATAATTTGCT
>Ga0079225_10002760_pt1 | contig 10189 bp, 10 predicted proteins | sample Poulit2012_FD_76344 | JGI IMG/M metagenome (GOLD analysis project Ga0079225, IMG submission 76344) | Agricultural soil microbial communities from Georgia to study Nitrogen management - Poultry litter 2012 | ecosystem: Environmental > Terrestrial > Soil > Agricultural land | place: USA: Georgia...
CCGCGAAGGCCGAGGTCTTGCGTACCGCCTCGATGGATGCCGTGCCACACACCCCGCAACTGGAGGTGGTGTAGACGTTGCGGGCCATCGAGGCATCGGGAGGAGCGACCCCGGTGGCCAGGGCGACGTCGAGTACGTTGTCATCTCGCCGGCCCCGGGTATCCACGCCGGTGTACCTCATCCGGTCCAGATGATCGGCGTGCCAGACCACGCCCTCAGAGACCAGGAACCCGGCTACCAGGTCGACGTCGTCGCCCGGAGTGCGCATGGTGACCGAGAACGCCGCCCCTTCGACCCGCACCTCCAGTGGCTCCTCACCAGCCAGCTGATCGGCCCGGGTGTCCGGCGTTCCGGTGGTGCTCAGGCGTGTCACCGGCCAACGTTTGATGATCCGAGCCATCCCACCTCACTTGGGTTCTACCCCGCACGCACTCCGGTGCCCCGCCAGGGCCACGATACTTCCGAAACCGGCAGCCCGGACGGGCACGCCACCGAATGGTTCCAGAACCTGGCATCGACCCGGCCGGCGGCCAGGCCCGCGCCGGCATGCTGTGCCGGCATGACAGCTGTGCCGGCATGACAAATGTCACCGGCAGTCCATGACCTCCGCTGTGCAGCCGGTGATGGCCGGCACCGTCCGCAGCGGTCGTCGCAGGTCAGACTGGAGTCATGGATCAGAACATCATCAGCGTTTCCGGCGTCCGCCGCAGTTACGGCACCGGTCGCGCAAACAGATTCGAAGCCGTGCGCGGGGTGGACCTGAGCATCCGGCGCGGGGAACTGTATGCGCTGCTGGGCACTAACGGTGCGGGCAAAACCTCCCTACTGGAAGTCATCGAGGGGTTGGCCCCGGCCACCTCCGGATCTGTGGAAGTCCTCGGATTGGACCCCTACGCCAAGCGGGCCGCTGTGCGTCGTCACACCGGCATCGTGTTGCAGGAAGCCGGTTTCCCCGCCGAACTCAAGACCGGGGAGATGGCCACCAGCTGGGCTGCCACCCTCACCTCGGCCCGCCCGGTGCGCCAGGTGCTCACCGAGGTCGGCTTGGACCACCGCATGGATGTGCCCGTGAAAAGCCTCTCCGGCGGGGAACGCCGCCGCCTGGATCTGGCCCTGGCGTTGCTGGGTGGACCGGAGGTGCTGTTCCTGGACGAACCCACCACTGGGCTGGACCCGGAGAGCCGGCGCTCCACCTGGGAGCTGATCCGCAGACTGCTCGATGAGGGGGTCACAGTGGTCCTGACCACCCACTACCTCGAAGAGGCTGAGGAGTTGGCCGACCGGATCGCGATCATGCATCAGGGCGAGGTCGTCCGTGAGGGGACCGCCGCCGAGATCGTCGCCGACGAGCCGGCCCGGATTTCCTTCGTGCTCCCCGCCGACGCCCCGGGCTTACCCGCTCTGGTCGGACGGCACCAGAGCCGGGCCGGTGTGCACGGCGTGCGCCACACCATCAGCACGACCGCCTTGCAGGGCGACCTGCGCCGGCTGCTGGAGTGGGCAGAGACCGAATCGGTGGACCTGGAACACCTCGATGCCCGGGCCGCCTCTCTGGAACAAGCTTTCCTTGCCATCGCCGAAGGCGCCGGCACCACGTCCACCGCACAGGAGGTCCTGGCATGAGTGCTACATCCACCACCATTGACACCGGTGGTTCCACCATCACCGGTTCCCTACGCCGCACGCTGGCCCTGGGCAAACTTGAAGCCAAACTGCTGGGTCGCAACAAGACCGCCTTGTTCAACGCGGTCGGGATGGCCCCGGTGCTGGTCCTGATCCTGTTGCCAGTGGTGGGCTCGATGAACGAGGGCGCAGATCTCTTCGGTGCTCAACTGCTGGCGATGCTGGCTTGCTTCGGGATCTTGTTCATCGCCTACTACAACCTGACCACCACCGCGGTGGCTCGCCGGGAGGAGTTGATGCTCAAACGGCTCACCTCCGGGGAGGTCTCCCACGGTGAGGTGCTCATCGGGATGGCCACGCCGTCGGCGATCATCGTCCTGGCCCAGCTGGTGCTGGGAACGGTAGCGGTGGGCTTCGCCTTCGAGTTGCCGGCACTGACCAATCCCGTCCTGGTGATCGTGGCGCTCGCCGCCGGCTTCGCTGTCTTCGCCCTCCTGGCCTACGCTTCCTCGGGGCTGACCAAAACGGTGGAATCGGCTCAGCTCACCACTCTGCCGGTGATCTTCGTGGCGATGCTCGCCAGCGGTGTGGCCTTCCCCCTGGAGGTGCTGCCGGATGGGGTGCAACGCGTTGCCGAGCTGACGCCGCTGGCCCCGGTGATGACCTTGCTGCAGTTAGGCCTGTCCGGCGTTGACGCCGATGGGCAGGTACTCACCTTCGCCGAGACCTTCAGTGCCGGTCTGCTGCCGCTAGTGGTGCTGGGTCTCTGGTGCGTCATCGGCGCCCTCGCGAGCCGGCGCTGGATGCGCTGGGAACCACGCCGATAGCAACGCTCGGGCCAGACGCCGGTCGCCGCGGTGGAGCTGCGCGGTGGCCGGCGTCGCCGTCGTCGAAGAACGGGAGGCCGGTACTGTGACCGATGTGTGTAGCCTCGCAACCTCCACTGACCTGTTCCGGTGGTCCCGCCTGAGTAACCCCCAGCGGTTCGAGGCCTACAACCGGTGGTCCTTTTACGGGTTGCTCGGGCTGACGCCATTCGGTGCCCTGCTGATGCTGACCGGTGCGGCGCCGTGGAGCGGGGCGCGAGCCGGTGTCTACCTGCTGGCAATGGTGATCCACACCGGGGTCTGCCTGACGGTCGGCGCTCGCAGCTTCGATCATGTCCTGGGCCGGCGGCAGATGCCGGTCCGGTTGCTGCAGCTGCTGGCCGGCTCCTGTGTGGGCGTGCTGGCCGTGGTGGTGTGGGTGTTCCCACGGCTGGACGCTGAGTTCAGCGAGATGGTGACCTTCGCCGTCGTCCTGACGCTGCTGGCGGCGCTGATCGCGATCTGCCCGATGATCAATGCCTGGCGGGTGGCCTTGGCCGCTGTCCTGGTTGGGGTTCTGGCCGCAGCCCTCGCCGCGCTCACCGGCCCGCTATCCAATGTCATCTTCGGTGGTGTCTACGGAATGCTCGTTGGCCTGGTCCTGGGCCTGACGCTGCGGATCTCGGTCTGGACAGTGCTGGTGGTCTGGGAGCAGGAGCGCCGCCGGGAGGTTGATGCCCGCCTGGCCGTGGCCGAGGAGCGGCTGCGGTTTTCCCGGGACTTGCACGATGTCTTCGGCCGGACCCTGTCCACCGTCGCGGTCAAGAGCGAACTTGCCGCGGCCTTCGCCGAGCGTGGTGATGACCGTGGGGTGATCGAGATGCAGCAGGTACGTACCTTGGCCGAGGACGCGCTGAAGGAGGTGCGTGAGGTGGTCCAGGGTTACCGTGCCGCTGATCTGGGCACCGAACTGGCCGGAGCGCGGGAGATCCTGGATGCCTCGGGGGTGGAGGTGCGGGTGGCTGGAGAAGACCTGGACCTGCCCGCCCGGGTCCAACAAGCGCTGGCGTGGGTGGTCCGGGAAGGGGCCACCAACGTCGTACGCCATTCGGAGGCCACCTACTGCACGATCGAGGTCCGCGAATCCGCCGAGGAGTACTGGCTGCGCATCATCAACGACGGCGCCAGCGTCACTGCTTCCCATTCGGGTAACGGGCTACGCGGCCTCTCCGAGCGATTGGCCGCCCTGGGCGGCGATCTGCAGGTCGTCGCTCACGACGACGGACAATTCAGCATCGAAGCACGATTGCCGCGTGCGGCATTGGATATCGAGACCGCGGAGAACACCAGATGACGATCCGACTGCTTCTTGCCGATGATGAGAACCTGATCCGCGATGCCCTGGTCTCGCTGCTGGCCATGGAGGAGGATCTGGAGGTGGTGGCCCAGGCGGCCTCCGGACCCGAGGCCCTGGCAGCAGCGGCGAAGGTCGAACCCGATGTCGTGGTACTCGATCTGCAGATGCCGGGGGCCGATGGCATCCAGGTCGCCGAGCGACTGGCGCTGGACCTTCCCGCCTGCCGCTCGGTGATCGTCACCAGCCACGGCCGGCCGGGCTACTTGAAGAAGGCCCTGGCAGCAGGGGTGCGCGGCTTCTTACCGAAAACTGTCTCGGCGAAGGTGCTGGCCGACGTGGTCCGTCAGGTCTATGCCGGCGGGCGGTACGTGGATCCCGAACTGGCCGCCGACGCGATCTCCTCCGGCGCCAGCCCACTGACCACGCGTGAATCCGATGTGCTGGAACTCGCGGCCGATGGGGCGCCGGTGGAGGAGATCGCCCACCGGGCCAGCCTCTCCCCGGGAACGGTGCGCAACTACTTGTCCTCCGCGGTCGCCAAGGTCGGATCGGCGAACCGGCACGAAGCGGTGGCCACCGCCAGGCGGCACGGCTGGATCTGAGCGGGCAGGGCCGAGGGGAGGATCAGGAACTGCGCGTCACCGTGATGTCGCCGCTGGCGCTTCGCGCTCGCAGTTCCAGGGCGTTCTCATCCGGCGAAGGCGCTTCGCTGGAGTTCAGATCGGTGTGGGTGCGGCCGGAGGCGCTGGAGCAGTCCAATAACACCGCAGTGCCCGGCACCACCCCGATCTCGATGTCCCCGGAGGCGCTGGAGGCCGCCATGCGGCCGCGCACGGCCCGTCGGATACGAATGTCTCCGGACGCGGTGCGAACTTTGGCCGCCCCGGTGAATTCACCGAGCCGGATGTCCCCGGATGCCGGGGTGGCGTTCAGGTCGCCGATCTGGTCCGCGCTCAGGTCCCCTGATCCGGACTTGAAGCGGATGCTGCCGGTGGCGGTACCGAGTCGGACGTGTCCGGAGCCGGTGGTGAATTCGCCGTCGACGACGGTCTCGACCGAGATGTCCCCGGAGCCGGAGGCCGCGGTCAGCGTCCTCAGGGTGCCGAAGGTCCCGTCCCCGGATCCGGTGTGCCATTCAGCGGCGCCGAGATCTCCGGCGCTGGTGAGGTCCCCGGAACCGGAGGAGGCTTCCAGGTGTGATCCGGTCGGCACGGTCACGGTGATTCGTAGTCCGGGAGCCTGTCGAACGAAACCCAGCGTCGTCGTTCGGGGTACCTCGATGGTCAACACACCATCGGCGACGTCCACCCAGGTGTCCTCCAGTAGGCGGCGGTGGTGGTTGTCATCGCGGCGTGGTTCGAGCCGGACGTGGGCTTCGGTGACCTCTGCAGCCCTCAGGTGCAGATCGCTGGAGCGCAGGGTGGCCCTGACCTGTAGGGGGCCCTCGACGGGGAATTGGTGAGTGTTCATGAGTCCTCGATCGGTGCGGGTTGGTGACAACGATGGGCCGCATGCATGATCGGTCCACCGGTGGTCGCTGGGGAGGGCCGGTTCGGGAAGGGTCAGTCAGTGCGTTCTGGGCGTCCGTTGTCGCGGGAGTCAGGGGAGGTCGGACGACGTCGTCCTTTGGGTCGGGTGGTGCGTTCCGTGCGGCCCTTGGGGCGGATACCGGCCCGGGGCCGCTGTTCACCACTGGCCCAGGAGGGGTTGTTCTGCGGATCGGGATAGGTGCGAAAGCCGAGTGCGGCGTGGGGGACGATTTCCATGGTGGTGTCCTTCATCGGACCCAGCCGGTCATCCGCCGGCCAGATGTGGTGGGTGTTCCGGAGTGCGGTCCCGGGTATAGGGCCCCCTGTGCGGCTCGCACGAGCCAGGAGTTGGTCGAGGTGCCGTCCTGTGCCGCGGCCTGTTCGACCTGGGCCTTCAGGCTTTCCGGCAGACGCAGGGAGATGCGAGCGGTGCCGTCGTCCTCCGGCGGTGCTGGTGGCGGAGGCGGTGGTGGTGGCACAGGTGCCTCCGGGCTCGGGGGCTCGCCCGCGGTGCGGGTGACCACCACCTCGGGGCCGCTGCCGCGGAACCGTACGTCCACCGAGTGTTCCTCCAACTGCACGGTGATCTCGGCAGCCAGGTCGGCGGCGAACTCCACGAGGTTCAGGCGCAACGCTGGTTCCATCGCCGCGGCGAGGCGATCGGCTGCCTGCTGCACCTCTTCCGGGGAGGTCTGAGCCGCGGTAGCCAGCGACTGCTGGAGTGCGGTGAGATACCTGTCGATCTGCATGACATCACCATGACATCATAAAGGCGCCATAGTCAACAGATGGGATGTCATTCAGGCGCTATGATGACGGCAATGTGATGTCCGGGCGGGTTCACGGGTCTTCCGGCGCCGCTATTCAGGGCGAGTGCGTACTATCTGGCGAGTGAGCCATCCTCCCGTGCCGCGCTCCTATCGCATCGCCGTCGCCTGCTTCCGGGTGGTGTTGCGGTTGTGCACCCGGCGGAGCTGGCGCGGTACCGAGCACCTGCCTCCCGGGGGCTTCCTCGTGGCCGCCAACCATGTCAGCCACGCCGACCCGTTCACGTTCCTGCACTTCCTCATCGACCAGGGCCGCTACCCAAAGATCCTGGCTAAACACACCCTGTTTGGAGTTCCGTTGCTCGGCCGCCTGCTGCGTTCGGTGGGCATGATCCCGGTCCATCGGGGCTCTGCCGAAGCCAGCGGTGCTCTGCTGGCGGCCGAGTCCCAGTTGGCGCTGGGGGAGTGCATCGCGGCCTTCCCCGAGGGGACCCTGACCCGAGACCCGCAACTGTGGCCGATGGTCGCCAAGACCGGGTTGGCGCGCCTTGCCCTGGCTACCCGGGCCCCGCTGATACCTGTGGGCCAGTGGGGCGCCGAGCGGCTCTATCCGCCCGAAGGTGGTCTTCCCCGGCTCCTGCCGCCGAAACCGATCACAGTCATCGCCGGGCCCCCGGTGGACCTGGACGATCTCTATGACCGCCCGGTGGACGGTGCGGTGCTACGGGAGGCCTCTGCCCGGCTGATGCGCGCGATCACCGCACTAGTGGCGCAGGCTCGCGGCGAGGAGCCACCGGAGCACCCTTTCGATCCCCGTCCCGACCCGGCCTAACCTGCTCCGATCCCCACTGCCCCGGCCGGACCCACCCACCTGCGCCCTTCGCCGGCCGGGGTCCACCCCAGGTCAGGGTAACGCGAGCCGCGGCGTGGTGCGGCGGGGCGATTGGGCGGGCCCATAGGGTGTGGTGGGTGAGCGAAATCGATACTTCAAAACTTGTGACCGACCTGCTCAGCATCCGCACCTGGACGGCCTTCGACGTCGACGACGAGGGACGAGTCCTGGCAGGACACGACGAACTGGGCGCCATCCAACTCGTGGAGATCGCCCCCGACGGCACGCGCACGCCCCTGACCGACCTACCCGGACGGTGCGCGGGGCGCTACGTCCCCGGACGCCGGCAGGTCGTGGTCCAGCACGACCAAGGGGGTGATGAGAAGGGGCAGCTCTCCCTGCTCGACCTGGACGTGCCGCGCCAGGGGCCGGCCGGCCTGGCAGACCTGACCGAACTGGTCCGCGATGAGCAGTATCTGCACGTACTCCAGGAAGTCACGCCCAGCTCGCTGGTCTACACCACCAATCGCCGCAATGGCGTGGATATGGACCTCGTGGTGCGCAATTGGAGCACCGGTGCCGAGGAGGTGATCTACGACGACGGTGGTTTCGTCGCCGGGGCTCAGGTCTCCCAGGACGGCAGCAGCGCCGCCGTGGTCCGCCTGAGCCTGCAGCCCACCTCCACGGTGGTGGAGGTGGTCGGCCCGCACGCCCAGCGTCCCGGGATCATCACCGATCCCGAGGAGTACGCCACGCACGGGCAGCCGGCATGGACCGCCGGCGATCGCGCGCTGATCTTGACCAGTAACCACAATCGGGAGTACTCGGCCATCTACCGGGTCAGCCTGGACGGGGGGCACTGGGAGGTGCTGGTCGAGGACGACCATACGGGGCTGACCAACTGGGTCGCTCCGGATGCCTCGGCGATGCTGATCGGTCGCCACGTCGATGGCACCTTCCCGCTGAGCCTGCACGAGTCCGACGGTTCCCTACGGCACACTCTGGACATCCCGGCTCTGGGCACACCGTCGGTGACCTGGTCAGCCGATGGGAGCCGGCTGGTCGTCTCCGGGTCCACCCCCACTGAACCCGGGGCGGTGTACCTCGTCGATGCCGGCACTGGGGAGGTGACCTTGGTGGCCTCCGCCGCGGCCGAGACGGATCCGCAGTTGCGTGCCGTCTTCCGTGCCCCGACGGTCCATCGGGTGCCCACGCCGGACGGGGAGCAGATCCCGTGTTTCGTCTACGCCGCGGACCCGGACCCGCAGCTGGCCGGAGCCAGCGTGTTGCACATCCACGGTGGCCCCGAATCAGCGTCCTACCAGGGGTTCTCGCCGATCATTCAGGCGCTGGCCACGATCGGCCTGACCGTGCTGGTGCCGAACGTGCGCGGATCGGCCGAGTACGGCAAGCGTTGGGTCTCCCTAGACGATGGGCACCGGCGACTGGACTCGGTTGCGGATCTGGCCGCCCTCCATGCCTGGCTGCCCGAGCTCGGGCTGGATCAGGACCGCAGTGCGCTCTACGGTGGCTCCTACGGCGGGTACATGGTGCTGGCCGGGGTGTCGATGCAGCCACAATTGTGGGCTGCCGGAGTCGACATAGTCGGGATGTCCTCCCTGGTGACCTTCCTGGAGAACACCGCCGATTATCGCCGCGCCTACCGGGAGCGTGAGTACGGCTCGCTGGAACATGACCGGCAGTTCCTGATCGAGGCCTCGCCGATCACCTATCTGGACCAGATCCGCGCCCCGCTCTTCGTCATCCACGGTGCGAACGACCCGCGGGTACCGCTGTCCGAGGCAGAGCAGATCGAGGCCGCCTTGACCCGCTCCGGGGTGCCCTGCGAACTGCGGGTCTACGCCGATGAGGGCCACGGCCTGGCCAAGCGCACCAACCGGCTGGATGCCTACCCAGCCGCACTGGACTTCCTGCGCAGCCACCTGGCCCGCAACTGAGCGCACCGTGCGCCGCCGACTGCCCATCGACTGCCCACCGACCGCCCACCAACGCTGTCCGGCCCGGGTACGCTCATCTCGATGACTTCCAACTCACGGGTCCGCGTGGCCGTCCTGTTCGGTGGCCGCAGCAATGAACACGCGATCAGTTGCGCTACCGCTGCCGGGGTGTTGGGTGCGATCGACCGGGACCGCTATGAGGTGGTCCCGGTCGGGATCTCGCCCACCGGCCAGTGGGTGCTTGCCGCCGATGACCCCCAACGATGGGAACTGGACGGCACCGCTGACTTACCGGCGGTGAGCGAGGAGCACGGCCGGCTGACGCTGCCATTGGGCAACTCACCCGGAGCGATAACGGTCCAGCCGCCGGGAGAGGTGCCTACCGAGTTGGCGGCCGTCGACGTCGTACTGCCGTTGTTGCACGGCCCGTTCGGTGAGGATGGCACGGTCCAGGGGATGCTCGAACTGGCCGGTCTGTCCTACGTCGGCTCGGGGGTGCTGGCTTCGGCTGCCGGGATGGACAAGCAGTACATGAAGTCAGTACTGGCCGCTGCCGGCCTGCCGATCGGCCCGTACACGGTGATCACCCCGCGGCAGTGGCGTACTGACGCCGAGCAGGCGCGCCGGCGCGTGGCCGAGCTGGGCTGGCCGGTTTTCGTCAAGCCCGCCCGTGCGGGCTCCAGTGTGGGCGTGACCAAAGTGGACCGGCCCGGCGAGCTGGACGGGGCCGTAGCCGCTGCCCAGGAGCACGATCCCAAGGTGCTCGTGGAGGCCGCGATCGATGGCCGGGAAGTGGAGTGCGCGGTGCTGCAGGGCCGCGGCGATGATCCGCCCCGGACCACGATCCCCGGGGAAATCGAGGTCACCGGCACCGAGCACGGGTTCTACGATTTCGAAGCCAAGTACTTCGACCCCGACAGTGTGAACCTGCTCTGGCCGGCTGAGCTGCCGGCGGAGGTGACCGAGCAGGTGCGGGAGTTGGCCGCCCAGACCTTCGAGGCCCTGGGGTGTGAGGGACTGGCCCGGGTGGACTTCTTCTACACCACCGACGGTCAGGTGCTGGTCAACGAGATCAACACGATGCCCGGCTTTACGCCGTTCTCGATGTTCCCGATGCTCTGGCAGCGGTCCGGGTTGGACTATCCGGACCTGATCAGTGAGTTGATCGAACTGGCCCTGGAACGCCCCACCGGGCTGCGCTGAGGTCAGGCCGTTCCGAGCCCTAGGCGTCCCGGGACAGCTCGCCAGCCTAGCCGGCCCGGCGTGAACCCGGTTCATACCGGGTGGCCTCGATCGTGAACCCCTGGGTCCGGAGCC
>Ga0079225_10002762_pt1 | contig 10186 bp, 8 predicted proteins | sample Poulit2012_FD_76344 | JGI IMG/M metagenome (GOLD analysis project Ga0079225, IMG submission 76344) | Agricultural soil microbial communities from Georgia to study Nitrogen management - Poultry litter 2012 | ecosystem: Environmental > Terrestrial > Soil > Agricultural land | place: USA: Georgia...
CTGCCGCGCGAGCAGGCCCGAGCCGTAGCCGGCGTCGAAGGACCCGACGTTCGCGTCGGTCTGCATGAAGCGCGCGTGCTGGCGCGAGGCGATGGACAGGTCGCACACGACGTTGAGGGAGTGCCCACCCCCGGCGGCCCAGCCGCTCACCGCGGCGATGACGACCTTGGGCATGGTCCGGATGAGCCGCTGGACCTCGAGGATGTGCAGCCGGCCCGCTCGCGCGGGGTCGATCTGCTCCCGGCGCTGCGCCGTACCGGCGCGCGGGTCGGCGTCCTCGGTCTCGTAGCGGTAGCCGTCCCGGCCCCGGATGCGCTGGTCGCCGCCCGAGCAGAAGGCCCAGCCGCCGTCCTTCGGGCTCGGGCCGTTGCCGGTGAGGATGACCGCGGCGACGTCCGAGCTCATCCGGGCGTGGTCGAGGGCGCGGTAGAGCTCGTCGACGGTGTGCGGCCGGAAGGCGTTGCGGACCTCCGGGCGGTCGAAGGCGATCCGCACCGCGGGCAGGTCGCGGGTGCCGCCGTCGGGTGTGCGCTCGACGGCGCGGTGGTAGGTGATGTCGGTGAGGTCGAAGCCCTCGACCGGCCGCCAGAGGCGCGGGTCGAAGGGCTGGGCGGTCTGCTCGGTCATGCGGGCAACCCTATGGCTCCCCCGTCCACCCGCCGGGTGCGCCCCGCCTATCCTCGGGACGTGCCCACCGTGTCCGCGCGTCCCCTGCCCACGCCCGCCGCCGTCTGGTCCACCCCGATGACCACCCGGTTCCGCGGCATCACCACCCGCGACGGCGTGCTGCTGCGCGGTGACGCCGGCTGGGGGGAGTTCTCCCCCTTCTGGGACTACGACGCCGCGGAGTGCGCGCCCTGGCTCGCCGCCGCCCGGGAGGCGACGGACGAGGGCTGGCCGGCGCCGGTGCGCGACCGGGTCCCGGTCAACGTCACCGTGCCGGCCGTCGGGCCCGAGCAGGCCGCCGCGATCGTCGCGGCGAGCGACGGCTGCCGCACCGCCAAGGTCAAGGTCGCCGAGCCCGGACAGGACCTGGCCGCGGAGCAGGCCCGCCTCGAGGCCGTCCGGGACGCCCTGGGCCCGGGCGGCAAGGTCCGCATCGACGCCAACGCGGCCTGGGACCTGGAGACCGCGCTGGCCCGGCTGCCGCTGCTCGACCGCGCCGCCGGCGGGCTGGAGTACGCCGAGCAGCCCTGCGCCGACGTCGCCGACCTCGCGGCGCTGCGCCGGCGCACCGAGGTCCCGATCGCCGCCGACGAGTCGATCCGGCGCGCCGCCGACCCGCTCGCCGTGCGTCGGGCCGAGGCCGCCGACGTCGTCGTCCTCAAGGTGCAGCCGCTCGGCGGGGTGCGCGCCTGCCTGCGCCTGGCCGAGGAGGTGGGGCTGCCGGTCGTCGTCTCCTCCGCGCTGGAGTCCTCGGTGGGGATCGCCGCCGGGGTGGCCCTGGCCGCGGCGCTGCCCGAGCTGCACCACGCGTGCGGCCTGGGCACCGTGCGCCTGCTCGAGCGCGACACCGTCCCCGACCCGCTCGTGCCGCGCGGCGGGTACCTGCCCGTCACCGTCCCGGAGCCGACGGCGCAGAGCCTCGCCGCGGTCGCCGCCCCACCGCAGGTGCGCGAGCGGTGGCGTGACCGACTCCGCGACGTCGCCGGGGCTGCCCGGTGACCGCCGAGGCGCCGGCGGCGCTGCTCGCCCGCGAGGTCGTCACCGCCCTGGTCCGGGGCGGGGTGGGCCACGTCGTGCTCGCGCCGGGCTCGCGCAGCGCCCCGCTCGCCTACGCCCTGCTCGCCGCGCACGACGCCGGCTGGCTGCGGCTGCACGTCCACGTCGACGAGCGGGTCGCCGGCTTCGTCGCGCTCGGCCTGGCCCGCGCCGCCGGCGAGCCCGCCGCCGTCGTCACCACGTCCGGCACTGCGGTGGCGAACCTCCACCCCGCGGTGCTCGAGGCAGCGCACGGCGGGGTGCCGCTCGTCGTCCTCAGCGCCGACCGGCCGCACGAGATGCGCCGCACCGGGGCCAACCAGACCACCGACCAGGTCGGCCTCTTCGCCGGGGCGCCGCGCTGGCACTCCGACCTGCCCGCCGACACCCCGCCCGCGGCCGCCCGGCAGGTCGTCGTCCGGGCGCTCGCGGCCGCCACCGGGGCGCGCTCGGGCGACCCCGGCCCGGTGCACCTCAACCTGGCCTTCCGTGACCCGCTCGTGCCCGCCCGGGCGTGGGAGCCCGGCCCCCCGCCCGCGCCGCGGCAGGTCGTCGTGCCGCAGGAGCGCGGCGGGGCGCTGGACGTCCCGGCCGGTGGGCGGGTGGTCGTCGTCGCCGGGGACGGCGCCGGACCCGCGGCCGCCCGGGTGGCCGAGGCCGGGGGCTGGCCGCTCCTGGCCGAGCCCACCTCGGGTGCACGCACCGGGCCCAACGCCGTGCCCGCCTACCGGCTGCTCCTCGCCGAGCTCGACGAGGAGGTGGAGCGCGTCGTCGTGTACGGCCGGCCCACCCTGTCCCGGCCGGTCGGCCGGCTGCTGGCGAGGCCCGGGCGCGCCGTCGTCGTCGTGGCGCCGACCGGGGCGGTGTGGCCCGACGTCGCCGGTACGGCCGAGCACGTGACCCCGGCCGTGCGGGTGGTCCCCGGCCCCGTGGACGAGGAGTGGCTGGGCCGCTGGCGGCGCGCGGGCGTCGCCGCGGCGGCCGTGCTCGACGGACCGGCGGGGCTCGACGGGCTCGCCGTCGCCCGCGAGGTCGTCGCCGCGTCGGCGCACGGGGGACCGGACGTGCTCGTCCTCGGCTCGTCGATGACGGTACGTGACCTCGACCTCGCCGCACCCACGGTGCCGGCCACGTTGCGGCTGGTCGCCAACCGCGGCCTCGCCGGGATCGACGGCACGCTCGCCACGGCCACCGGCCTGGCCCTGGGCACCGGCCGCCCGGTGCGCGCCGTCGTCGGGGACCTGACCTTCCTCCACGACGCCGCCGCGCTGCTCCGCGGCCGGCTGGAGGAGGAGGTCGACCTCCAGGTCGTCGTCCTCAACGACGGGGGAGGTGCCATCTTCGCCACGCTCGAGCACGGCGCGCCGGAGCGGGCGGCGAGCTTCGAGCGGGTCTTCGGCACACCGCAGGACGTCGACCTCGCCGGGCTGTGCGCCGGCTACCGGGCGCGGCACACGGCCGTGCGCAGCACCGAGGAGCTCCGGGCGGTGCTGGCCGAACCGGTCCGCGGCCGGTCCGTGGTCGAGGTCGTGCTCGACCGCTCGCGGCTGCGCGACCAGCGCGCCGAGCTGGCCGAGCGGGTGACCCGGGCGGTGCGCCGGGCGCTCGCGGGCTGAGGGCCGCCTCGTCGCCGAGCGGACGGTGCGCCGGGGGCCGACCGTCCCGAGGCGGCGTCGCACTGCCCCGGTAGGACGTAGGCTCGGCCGCATGCCCCGGATCATCGCGCCCACCGTCGCGGAGCACCGCGCCGCTCGTGAGCGTGCCCTCCTCGACGCCGCCCACGCGATCCTGCTGGAGACCGGTGAGGCCCCCGGGCTGGCGGCCGTGGCGGAGCGCGTGGGGCTCGCGCGCACCAGCGTCTACCAGTACTTCCGCTCCCGGCGGGAGCTGCTCCAGGCGATGGTGCGGGACGTCTACCCGCGGTGGGTGGAACGGGTGGCTGCCGCGATGGGCGCCGCGCCGACCACGGCCGACCAGGTGCTCGCCTACGCCGCGGCGAACGTCGAGCTCGTCGCGGAGGGGGCCCACGCCGTCGGCAGCGCGCTGGCCGCGCTCGACCCGGGTGAGGCGCTGGACGCCCAGGCGATGCAGATGCACCGCGAGCTGCAGGAGCCGCTCGTCGCCGCGCTGGAGTCCCTCGACGTCGAGTCGCCGGAGGAGGTGGCCGGGCTGGTCAACGCCGTCGTCCACGCCGCCACCGTGCTGCTGGAGTCCGGTCGCTCGCCGGCGGAGGTGCTCGACCGGATGGTCGTGGTGCTGGGCCCCATGGTGCGGGAGCTGGGCGGCCGTGGTGTGCTGCCCCCACCCGCGAAGTAGCGCACGTCACCCGCGCGGGGGTTCCGGTCCGGCGGCACGTCGTGACACACTGTCGACATCTTCTCGACAGCATGTCGGTAACCGTCGGCGCGCCCACCGCGTCCCGGCCCGGCACCCCCCACGCCCCGAAAGGGTCTTCGTGTTCCTCGCACTGCGCGAACTGGCCTACGCCCGCGGCCGATTCAGCCTCATGGGCGTGGTCATCGCCCTCATCGCCATCCTCATGGTCATGCTCTCCGGCCTGTCCGCCGGGCTCGTCAACGACGGTGTCTCCGGGCTCAAGGGCCTGCCCGTCTCCGCCGTCGCGTTCGACGCAGGGACCCGGCAGGACAACGCGTTCTCCCGGTCCGTCGTCGAAGCCGAACAGCTGTCGGCGTGGCAGGAGCACCCGGACGTCGCCCAGGCGACGCCCATGGGGGTGTCCATCGTCAACGCCGAGACCGACAGCGGCGCCCAGGTCGACCTCACCCTCATCGGGGTGGAGCCCGACTCGTTCCTCGCCCCCTCCCTCTCCGCCGGGAGCCCCCTGGGGGACCCGGCGGGGATCGTCGTCTCCGAGACGATGCGCGAGGAGGGCGTGGAGATCGGCACCGTCCTCACCCTCGAGCGGGTGGGGACCGAGCTCGAGGTGGTCGGCTTCACCGAGGGCCAGGCGACGTTCGGCCACGTCGACGTCGCCTGGACCCCGCTCGCGACGTGGCAGCTCATCACCCTGGGCGAGGCACCGGCGGCGGCACCCACCGCGGAGGACCTCGCGGCGCTCGAGGCCGACCACGCCTCGGTGATCGCCCTGCAGGGCGTCCCCGGCTCCCCGCTGGCCGCGGGAGACCCCGCGGCGCTGGCGGACGGCGACGCCGCCGCCGACACGACGACGATGACCCTCGAGCAGTCGTTCAACGCCTCGCCCGGCTACCAGGCGGAGACCCTGACGCTGAGCATGATCCAGTGGTTCCTCTACGCCATCGGAGCCCTCGTCGTCGGCGCCTTCTTCACGGTGTGGACGATCCAGCGCGGGCACGAGCTCGCCGTGCTGCGCGCCATGGGTGCCTCGGCCCGCTACCTGCTGCGCGACGGGCTCGCCCAGGCCGCCGTCCTGCTCGTCGCGTTCACCGCCGTCGGCGTTGCGGTCGGTGTCGGCCTCGGGGCGCTCATGCCCGCCGGCATGCCCTTCTCCCTCGAGGCACGCCCGATCGCCGTCGCCTCGGCCCTCACCGTCCTGCTCGGGCTCATCGGTGCGGCCGTCGCCGTGCTCCGCGTGACCCGCATCGAACCCGTCACCGCCCTCGGAGGAGCACGATGACCCGGCCCGTCCCGACCGCCACTGCCGACACCGCCACCCCCGACTCGCCGGTCGCGAGCCTCCGGCTGCGCGACGTCACCCTCGAGGTGGGCGACGGCGCCGGCCGCGTCCGCGCCCTCGACCACGTCGACCTCGAGGTCCACCCCGGCGAGCTGGTCGCCGTGATCGGTCACTCCGGTGCGGGGAAGTCCTCGCTCCTCGCCGTCTCCGGGGCCCTGGCCGCGCCGACCTCGGGTGAGGTCACCGTCCTGGGGCAGGACCTCGGTGCGCTCCGCGGCCGGCGCGGGCGGGGCGCGCTGGCCCGGTTCCGCAGGGAGAACCTCGGCTTCGTCTTCCAGTCCGGCAACCTCATCCCTGCGCTGACCGCCGCGGACCAGCTCCGCCTCGCCCACCGGCTGGCCCACCGCCGCGGCAGGTCGCGGGCCTTCGACCCCCGCCCGCTCCTCGACGCCGTCGGGATGGGCCACCGCGCGCACAGCCGACCGGCGCAGCTCTCCGGCGGCGAGCGGCAGCGGGTGGGCATCGCGCGGGCGCTGGTCAACGACCCCGGGCTGCTCCTCGTCGACGAGCCGACCGCGGCCCTCGACCGCGCCCGCAGCCAGGACATCGTGGCGCTGCTCGCGGAGCAGTGCCGCACCCAGCGGATCGCCGCCGTCATGGTCACCCACGACCACGACGTCCTGCACCACTGCGACCGAGTCCTGGAGATGGTCGACGGCCGACTGTCGCCCGTGCGCTCCTGAGGCCGTGCCGCGGCCCTGAGCCCGTCCGGTGCGCCGCTGAGCGCGGCCGTGCGGTGCCCGGCCGATGAGTTCCGCGCCTCGCGCCGGTCTGTCCCTCCCTCACCACGACCCAGGAGGACGTCATGCAGGAGCTCATGGTCGACTTCATCGTCTCCCTCGACGGGTACGGCTCGGCGGAGGGCGGGCCCGGGTTCTGGGGGATGGAGGGTCCGGAGTGCCTCGGCTGGCTCGAGGAGCAGGCACCGGACGCCGCCCTGACCGTCATGGGCGCGAACACCTACCGGCTCATGTCCGAGTTGGCGGCCCACCCGCCGGAGTCGGGCTACTCGGAGGACGAGCAGGCGAGCCTCGACAGCCTCGCCACGATGCCCAAGGTCGTCTTCTCCTCGACCGTCACCGAGCCGCTCGCCTGGCCGAACACCCGGCTCGTCCGGGGCGACGCCGTCGCGGCGGTCCGGGCCCTGAAGGAGGAGAGCGACCTGCCGCTGCGCACGCTCGGCAGCGTGAGCCTGTGCCGCTCGCTCCTCGTCGCGGGCCTCGTGGACCGGTTCCGGCTCGTCGTCTTCCCGGTGATCAACGGGCAGACGGGGCAGGACCGGATCTACGACGGCTACCCGGAGGTGGCGCTCGAGCTGAAGGAGAGCCGGACCTCCGACGGCCGGCTGCAGCTGCTCGACTACGTCCCGACGGTGCTCGACGGCCCGCTCACCCGCTGACCCGCCGGGCACGGGCTCAGCGGCCGGTGACCCGCCTCCGGTCGTCCGGGAGCCGCCGCGTGCGGCCCGTGCGGTCCAGATGGGCGAGGAGCGCGAGCACCACCCGCCGGCTCGTGCCGAGGTGACGGCGGGCCTCGCTCACCGTGAACGGCTGCGGGAGCGCGGCCAGCCGCTCGGCGGCGAGGTCGTCCGCCCCGGCGAGGAGCACGACGCCGGGTGCCGGCCGCAGCACCAGTCCCGCGCGCACCGCCGCGGCCTGCGCCTTGGCGTCGAGGCCGAGTGCGGGCAGCTCGTCCGCGGCCGGCGCGGCGAAGGGGGCCTCCCCCAGCCGCTCGCGCAGCGCCGCCACCGCCGTCCGGACCTCGGCGGGGACGTCGGCCGCATCGTCGCGCACCACCCGGCCGGCCTCCAGCCGCAGCGGCGCCCGGACCACGGCGCGGGCCACCTCCGGCCCCGGCAGCCCCAGCCGTTCGGCGAGCGCCGCCGGCGTGAGCGGCGGGTCCAGCGGGGCGGAGGCGGCGTGCTCCTGCACCACCGCCACCGCCTCCTGCGCCGCCGAGGCAACCCGCTCCGCGTCGAGCAGCCAGCCGCCGGCGCGCACGACGCCGGGCGGCAGGGCGGCCACCCGAACCCCGATACGCTCGAGCAGCGCGGCCGTCACCATGCCGCGGCGCGCGACCTCGGCCGCGAGGTCCGGCCGCCCGTCGGCCCGGGCCAGCGTCTGCGCCCGCGCCCGCGCTGCCCCGCGGCGGCCCAGCGGCGGGGGAGCGGGGTCGAGCACCGTCACCGCCCACAGCCGCCGCGTCCCGGGGTCGCGCAGCAGCGCCCGGTCCCCGACCCGCAGCGGCTGCGGGTGCTCGAGGCGCAGGCGCGCCAGGCCCTCGCCCAGCGGCCGGTGGTGGACGGTGAGGAGCGTCGAGCCGAGGTGGAGGACCGGTCGCTGCGGGACCGGGCCGTCCCCGAGCCGCGGCGGCCCGACCCGCACGTCGACGACGTCGGTGTGGTGCCAGGCCCCGGGCGTCACGAGCACGTCGCCGCGGGCGACCGGGGCGCCGCCGGCGAGGTTGAGCGCCACCCGGGCCACCCCCTCGGCACACGGGACGTCCCGGCCGAGCGACTGCACGGCCCGCACCCGGTGCTCCGTGCCGGCGCTCGCCAGCCGGTCGCCGGGCGCCACCCGCCCGGCGGGCAGCGTCCCGGTCACCACGGTCCCTGCCCCGGCCACCGTGAAGCTGCGGTCCACCCACAGCCGCACCGCCGCGTCCGCCGGCGGCGACGGGAGGGCGGACACCATCCGGGCCAGCGCCGCGCGCAGCTCGTCCAGCCCCCCTCCGGTGCGGGCGCTCACCGCCACCGCGGGGACGCCACGCAGGGACGTCGCCGCCAGCTCGGCCAGCGCACGCTCCCGGGCCGGTCCGGGGTCGGCGAGGTCGGCCCGGGTCACCGCGAGCACGCCGTGCTCCACCCCGAGCGCGTCGAGGGCGGCGAGGTGCTCGGCAGCCTGCGGCATCCACGGGTCGTCCGCGGCGACGACGAAGAGCACCGCCGGGACCGGCCCCAGCCCGGCGAGGGTGGTGCTGATGAACCGCTCGTGTCCCGGGACGTCGACGAAGGCCACCTCACCCGCCCCCGGCAGCGTGGTCCACGCGTAGCCGAGCTGGATCGACAGGCCGCGGCGGCGCTCCTCGGCGAGTCGGTCCGGCTCGGTGCCCGTGAGGGCGCGGACGAGCGCGGACTTGCCGTGGTCGACGTGCCCCGCGGTGGCGACGACGTGCATCACACCTGCCCGGCCGCGGTCCGTACCGCCTCGGCGAGCGCGGCGTCCTGCTCGGGCGGGACCGCGAGGAGGTCGAGCAGCAGCCGTCCGCGGTGGGCGCGGCCGAGCACCGGCAGCGGGCCCGTGCGCAGGGGCACGGCGAGCCGGTCGTCCACCGCCACCGCGGCGCTGGGCAGCTCCACCCCGGGAGCCCCGCCGCCCCCGACGGCGCCGACACTCTCCACCGCCTCCGCCGGGACGTGCGGCGCCAGCGCCGCGACCAGCGCCCGGGCGCGGCGCAGCAGCTCGGCCCGGTCGGCCTCCAGACCCGCCCGGACCGGCGGCACCGGCCCGGTGAGCGTGGCCTCCAGCGCGGCGAGGGTGAGCTTGTCCACCCGCACGGCCCGCGCGAAGGGGTGGCGGCGCAGCCCCTCGACGACGTCGGCGTCCCCGAGGAGCAGGCCGCACTGCGGGCCGCCGAGCAGCTTGTCGCCGGAGGCGGTGACCACCCTCGCCCCCGCCCGCAGCGCCCCGGCGGCGGTGGGCTCCTCGGGCAGCCGCGGATGTGGGGCGAGCAGCCCGGAGCCGATGTCGACGACCACGGGCACCGGCAGGCCGGCCAGCCGCTCGACCGGGACGCTCGAGGTGAACCCGGTGACCCGGAAGTTGGACGGGTGGACCTTGAGCACGAACGCGACGTCGTCGTCGACCGCGGCGGCGTAGTCCTCCAGCCGGACCCGGTTGGTCGTGCCCACCTCCCGCAGGCGGGCACCGACCGACTCGAGCAGCTCGGGGATCCGGAACCCGTCTCCGATCTCGACGAGCTCGCCGCGGGCGACGACGACCGACCGGCCCGCGGCCAGCACGAGGGTCACCAGGGCGAGGGCGGCGGCGCCGTTGTTGACGACGTGGACGCCCCCGGCGTCCGGGACCGCGCGGGCCAGTGCCGCCAGCGCGCCCCGGCCGCGGCGTCCGCGTCGCCCGGTGGCCAGGTCGAGCTCGACGTCGGTCGTGCCCGCCGCCACCGCGAGGGCCTCCACCGCCGCCGCCGACAGGGGCGCCCGGCCGAGGTTGGTGTGGACGAGGACCCCGGTCGCGTTGACCACCCGCCGCAGCGACGTCGCCGCCGGCGGCAGCGCCGCGAGCGCCACCGCGACGACGTCCTGGGGGCGCACCCGCCCCTGCCGGCACTCCTCGATGGCGTACCGGGCGGCCTCCTTGACCAGCTGCGGCCCGAGCCGGGCGGCCGCCGCGACCAGGGCGGGGTCGGCGAGCACGGTGTCGGTGCGCGGCGTCGCGCGCCGGTGGTCCAGCACTACCAGCCTCCCTGGGGGTCGGTGGCGGAGGCGGACGGGAATCGAACCCGCCTGGCCGAGGTGCTCGACCACAACGGCTTTGAAGACCGCGCCCGTCACCAGACGGGATACGCCTCCGCCACGCAGCCTAGCGACCGCCCCGTCCACCGGTCGCTCGCCCCGGCTACCCTGGCGTCCGTGACCACCGCCACACATCCAGGCCTCCGCCTCACCCAGTTCGCCTCGGGCGGCGGGTGCGCCTGCAAGGTCCCGCCCGGCGAGCTCGAGCGCGTCCTGGGTGGCCTGCCGCAGACCGCCCACCCCGACCTCCTCGTCGGCGTCGAGAACGGTGACGACGC
>Ga0079225_10002763_pt1 | contig 10185 bp, 9 predicted proteins | sample Poulit2012_FD_76344 | JGI IMG/M metagenome (GOLD analysis project Ga0079225, IMG submission 76344) | Agricultural soil microbial communities from Georgia to study Nitrogen management - Poultry litter 2012 | ecosystem: Environmental > Terrestrial > Soil > Agricultural land | place: USA: Georgia...
ATGTATGGTTTTTATGGACACTCAATAAAGTGTTAGTATCCTGATTTTTTGTATAATTTTATATTTGTAATTTTATTCTGATATTTTCAGTCTTCTTGAACATTTAGTGAATGCAGTTTGTCCTTCCATTATAAATTGTTATATTTTGTATGTAAAGCGCTTTCACGTTTTTTAACAAAAATATTGTAAAAATTCAACAATACTTGCCTCTTGCTATAAAATCTTTTTCTCACATAAAAACAGCGGCTTTCCAGCCGCTGTTCCTGCCATCATATTAAGCCTGTCTCTGTCTTGCGTCACCTGCACGTCGAAGCGCTTCACCAATGTTACGGACACATAACATCAATATCAGAATCATCAGTGCTGCAGGCAGCCAGATCCACCATCTGTTCTGAAGGGTCTGTGTCTGCGTTGCGTAGGCAAGCAATGTTCCAAGGGACGGATAGTCCTCAGGGAAACCGAAGCCGAGAAACGACAGCCCCGACTCTATGCCTATGTTGGCAGCGAGTGACAGCGTTCCGTTTACAATGATGATTCCGACAAGGTTCGGCATCAATTGTGAAAATATGATTTTCAGGTGCGATGTTCCCAATGTTTTGGATGCATTGACATAATCAAGCTCTTTTTCCTGTAATGCGAGTGAACGTATCAATCTTGCCGTACCCATCCACAGGAATGCTGCCATGATTGCACTGAATGTCCAAATATCATAAGATGGCACGATCGTAACAAAGACGATGACAATCATCAGGAAAGGCAGTACCAGGAAGAAGTCGACGACACGCATTAATGCGTTATCGACCTGTCCGCCGAAGTAGCCCGAGACCAGTCCGTAAACGATTCCGAAACCGACACTCATCAGTGTAACAAGGAAACCGATTGCAAGTGAGTTCCGTGTGCCGATGATCAGCTGGCCGAATATATCACGTCCGCCGTAGTCCGTACCCAGGCGGAATTCATCACCCGGCGGCTGGTTGATTGCAAACAGATCAACGAATACTATCTGCGCCTGATCCAGGAACATCGTCAGGCCGAATACGTAAGCTGTAATCGATATGAATACTATCAGTGAAAATAAAGCCAGCTTATCCGCTATCAGTTCCTGGACCAGCACTTTCCAGCCTGGTGTACTCTTAGGCAGATTTTTATAATCCAGCCCCCCGTGATCACCTGCACCCGGCGGCATATCCGATTTCATGTGTGTCGACATTTCAGCTGAACCGTAAAGCCTGTCATCTCCTCGGTTTCCGTAAGGATCGCGCCCGTCCGAATCGCGGGAAGTGCTCTGTTCGTCACTTGCCGTGCGGTTGCGGCGTTCGATTTCTTCTCGAGATGCATCAGTCGTCTCTTCATTTGTTACATTATTTAAATCTTTATCTTTTTGACTCATTTTACATCCCTCCCCTACTTGATTCGAATCCTTGGATCCACGATACTCAGAATAATGTCAGATAACAGCGCACCGACGATAGTCAGAAATCCATAGAATAATATCAATATATTGGCGACACTGAAGTCTCTCGTCTGAATGGACTCAAGGAACAGTGCGCCCATTCCCGGATATGCATATACCCATTCGATGAATATGGAACCTCCGAGAAGCCCCACCAGTTCATATCCGAAGAATGCGGCAATCGGTATGATCGCATTTCTGAATATATGTTTGATATATAATGATACTTGTTTGACCCCTTTGGCACGTGCAAGCATGACATAGTCTTTCTGCTGTGCTTCGATGACGCCACTCCTGAGATACTGCACGGTGCCGACCAGCCCGATCAGGGCAATTGAGAAACTCGGCAGTATCAGGTGGTTTAATTTACTTAAAATATATTGGACCGAGCCCGCCTCAAGTCCGGCGCCCACACTCCCGTTTGTCGGGAAAGTGCCGAAATGATAGCCGAAAATCCATAATAGCACCAGACCGAAGACGAATGTCGGCGTCGCAAAGCCTAAGTAAGTATAGCCTGTAATCACTGAATCGAGCATTGAATCTTTATAACGGCCTGAAATCAGACCTAAAGGAATACCGATGACATAGATCAGGATGACCGAGAATAAAGACAGCCAGATCGTGTTCATCAGCCTGTCCCCGATAACATCCATTACCGGTCTCTGATGGAATATCGACTGTCCAAAATCTCCCTGGAACATGGCAACGACCCAGTCTCTGTACTGTATGTACCATGGATTGTTAAGTCCTAAAGCTTCGCGTCGTGCTTCAATCGCCTCGGCAGGTATTGATGGATCAATCATGCCTGATAGTGCATCCCCCGGCATCAGTGACCCCATGAAAAATACAAGCACACTGAGCAGCACAAGCTGCGGAAAAGTAATAAGCAACCTTCTTAGAGTAAATTTAATCATAGATCATCAACCTTTCACCGGCAACGCAACTTTATGCGTATCGGAAATTGACTGGAGCGGGAAAGCCCGTCCTTCGTCGTCCAAGTACTCTGTAAAATGCTGGTCGTACTCTTCTTTGATCTGCTGACGCAGCTTCAGATTACTTTCCACTTTATCTACATTTGTATCCGGTATCGCCGCAATCAGCCGCTTCGTATATATATGCTGCGGATTGTTGAATATTTCTTCAGCGGTGCCTTCCTCGACCAGACGGCCGTGGTACATGATGCCGATGTGCTGGCACATATGACGTACAACCCCGAGGTCGTGGGCGATGAACAGCATGGTCAGATCCATGTCCTGCTGGATTTCCTGCATGAAGTTCAGCACCTGTGCCTGTACGGATACATCAAGTGCGGATACCGGCTCATCGGCGATGATCAGCTTCGGATTCAGTGCGATGGCGCGGGCGACCCCTATACGCTGGCGCTGACCGCCCGAGAATTCGTGCGGGAACTTATATAATGAACCCGGCGGCAGTCCGACTCTTTCAAGTAATTTGAGCACTTCTTCTATCAGTTCGTTCTTTGAAAATTTCTCATAGTTTTTCAAAGGCTCCGCAACGATGTCAAATACTCGTTTACGTACGTTCAATGAAGAATACGGGTCCTGGAATATCATCTGGATATCCCGGTTCACGCCCAGTTTCTTCCCTTTGCCACTTAATTTTTCCCCCTGGAAAAAAATCTCTCCCTCAGTGATGTCATTCAGGCCCATCACCGCTTTTCCGGTCGTAGTCTTGCCGGAACCGGACTCCCCTACAAGTCCGTATGTCGTCCCTCTCGGAATTGAAATACTCACTCCGTCAACCGCCTTGACATGGTCCTTCACCGTGTTAAAGAAGCCCCCCTTGATCGGAAAATGAATTTTCAAATCCTTGATTTCCAAAAAGTCATTACTCATTGCTCATCGACGCCCCCTTCTTTCCATCCATCTGTCCGGCTTCGACATATCTTTCCATCTCCCTGTGATCCATTGAAGTATCCAGATAGAAGTTTTTATAGCATGTACATCTCACCAGGTGTTCCGGTGCAATTTCCCGGAGCTCCGGCTTATGTTCATGCTCCTCGGATTTGATCCATGGAATTCTGGGTGCAAACCGGCAGCCGTCCCGGTCCATCTTGTTGAGTGCGGGCACGACGCCCTGAATCACATGCAGTTTTCCGCCGAGCAGCTCTTCCGACGGGAGTGAATTCAACAGCGAACGCGTGTATGGATGCTGAGGATTCGTAAACAGTTCCTTGACAGGCGCCACTTCGACAATCTGTCCTGCATACATTACTGCAACCCTGTCGGCCATCTCTGCCACGACACCAAGGTCATGTGTAATCAATAAAACCCCGGAACCGAGATCGTCCTGGAGCTCACGGATGAGGTCCAGTATCTGTGCCTGGATCGTCACGTCCAGTGCCGTCGTCGGTTCGTCGGCAATCAGCAGCTTCGGACGGTTTGCGATTGCAATCGCAATGACCACACGCTGCCTCATCCCTCCGGACAGTTCATGCGGGTAAGAATTCGCGACACGTTCCGGACGCGGTATCCCCACTTTGTCCAGCAACTCTATCGTGTAAGCTTCCCGCTCGCTTTTCCTTTTCGTATTATGTATTGTCAGCGTTTCCAAGATTTGGTGCTTGATCTTCATCAGCGGGTTCAGCGCCGTCATCGGATCCTGGAAGATCATCGCGATGTTTCCGCCCCGGATCTTATTCATCTTGCGTTCATTATTTTTAAGCAGGTCCTGTCCCTGGAATAAAACTTCTCCTCTTACCCTTGCATGGCTGTGCAGCCCCATCAGTGAAAATGCCGTTGCACTTTTACCCGAACCGGATTCCCCGACCAGCGCAAGCACTTCATTTTCGTGTATACGCATATTTACATCATCAACAGCTGGATAATATTCACCTTCTATTTTGAATGAAGTTGTTAAGTTATTGACCTCTAAAAGATGTTTACTCATTAACCATCACCCATCTCTCCTTCAATTATTATTTAGTCCCCTGATCCGTTTTAAAAAGACGTAATATTCTAATAATTATGTACCGTTATTAAAATTGTTTTAAATCATTATTTGTACACTTTTTATTTTTCACAATCTCGCTTTATCTTTGTGATTTTGTAATTGCAAGATTTTTTAAATAATATCGCTTCTATCTCACATTGTAATTATTCAATCCTGAATTTTCAATAGCAACTTCAATGTTTTGGCACAATACGGGTTAACGGATTTAAATATACACCATTGAATATTTATTTTCAATAACATATTTGCAATGAATCGGCGCCGGTTGAAAGCGATTACATGAGAACCCTTGACTGTCATTGGTTTCACAAAGACTTTGTGAAAAAAATATTTAATCATGATTTTCGTGTATAAGTACCTATACTTTTCTGCCATTTTGTATTATTATATAAAGTAGCTAAATTATGTTTAGGAGTTGTCGCTTCCATGAAATATATCGTTACTATCTTTTGGGCGCTCGTTCTTTCTCAAATGGTCAACTTTATATTAAACAGTCTGGCCGGTGGCGGACCGTACAGTTTTATGAGCGGTATAGTGCTTGCGGTATTGATTGTTGTGACTATTTTAATACTGGACTTCATGATGAAGAATCCAAACGAGACTGCCGAATAGAGCAGCTGACATTTCCCCCACACGCTGACTTTCAGCGGCTGGGGGTTTTTATTTATCAATTGAAAATAATCGAGGTTAAACATGACAAACATTTTACCTGCAATACGTTCCATGAAAGATTTTGAAAAACTGATCGGCAGCCCTTATAAAAAAGTGGTTCTGCTGGATATTCATATCGGCAATCTTGCGAGTCATATGAAAGTGATGCATGAACATGATTTCCAGGTGTATATTCATCTGGACCTGATCAGGGGGCTTGCGATTAATAATGAAGCGCTTGAGTATATTCAGCAGAAGTTCAAGCCTTACGGCATCGTCACGACCCGCGGGAAACTGATCAACAAGGCGAAATCGATGAAACTTCGGACGATTCTGCGTGTTTTTCTGATCGATTCTTCATCTGTAGAGAAAAGTATCGATATGATTAATCAGACGAATCCAGACTATATAGAAATTCTGCCGGGCATCGTGCCGAAGATGATCCACTTTTATACACATACACAGCATGTGGATGTGATTGCCGGCGGTCTGATTGAAACGAAACAGGAAGTCGATCAGGCAATTCAGGCGGGGGCGAAATTCGTCACCACTTCAAAAATCAATTTATGGTTTGATTAAGTTTAAATTTGACATTTCAAAAACAAGAGGGTATATTTTAAATCAAGTTAATAGCGATGGAGATTCAGAGTCCGCATTTATAGTGTCCTACTATAAGTGTGGACTTTTTTAATTCCTATTAACAAATCCAAAGGGGGAAATAAGTTATGAATGCTTACATTGCAGAATTTGTAGGTACCGCAATACTCATATTGTTCGGTACCGGCGTTGTTGCAAACGTCAATTTGAAAGGGACACTTGCAAACGGGGCCGGCTGGGTCGTCATTGCATTCGGCTGGGGCTTTGCCGTAACGTTCGGTGTTTACGCCGTCGGCCAGTTTTCGGATGCCCACATCAATCCCGCAGTAACACTCGGCTTTGCATTTGCCGGAGTATTTCCATGGGTGGATGTTGTTCCTTACATCATTGCACAGGTTTTAGGTGCCATGGTCGGTGCACTGCTCGTATGGCTGCATTTCATGCCGCATTTTAAAGCGGAAGAGGATCCGGGCACGAAACTCGGTGTTTATGCAACAAACGCGGTTTATCCGAACTATGTCGCAAACTTCACGAGTGAGATGATTGGTACTTTCATCCTTGTAATGGGTCTTTTATTTATCGGTGCCAATGAATTTACAGAAGGTCTGAATCCGTTGATCGTCGGTTTCTTAATTACAGCAATCGGTCTGTCACTCGGCGGTACGACCGGATATGCCATCAACCCGGCACGTGATTTGGGGCCGAGGCTTGCACACTTTTTAATGCCGATTCCGGGCAAAGGCGATTCAAACTGGAAATATGCACCTGTACCTATTTTAGGACCGCTTTCAGGCGGTGCACTCGGTGCGGCTGTATACAATACCGTGTTCCTGGGAGCACCTGATGTGTACTTGGTTGCAGGTATAGTGTTCGTGATTGCCGTACTCGTTTTCGGGGTATTCTTAAACAAGACGATTTTAAAAGAAGAAACATCAAAATTAATGTAATCCAAGGGGGATTTTTTAAATGGAAAAATATATTATGTCAATTGACCAGGGTACAACAAGTTCAAGAGCGATTCTTTTCAATAAAAACTCAGAAATCGTAGCGACGAGCCAGAAGGAATTCAAACAGTACTTTCCTCAGTCCGGCTGGGTCGAACACAATGCGAATGAAATCTGGAGCTCGGTGCTCGCTTGCGTGGCCGGAGTATTGTCTGAAAATAATATCAAGGCTTCACAGGTGGAAGCGATCGGCATTACGAACCAGAGGGAAACGGCGGTCGTATGGGATAAGAACACCGGCAGACCGGTTTATAACGCGATTGTCTGGCAGTCACGCCAGACGGCGGAAATCTGTGAAGAACTGAAGAGCCAGGATCTTGAGCCGAAATTCAAGGAGCGTACAGGTCTGCTGCTCGACCCTTATTTCTCAGGAACGAAAGTGAAATGGATTCTTGATAATGTGGAAGGTGCACGTGAAAAAGCTGAGAACGGCGATCTTTTATTCGGTACAATAGATACATGGCTGATCTGGCGCTTCACCGAAGGTAACGTCCATGTAACGGACTATACGAACGCGAGCCGTACTTTAATGTACAACATCCACGATCTGAAGTGGGATTCCGAACTGCTTGAACATCTGACAGTGCCTGAATCCATGCTGCCGGAAGTCAAGTCATCAAGTGAAGTATACGGTGAAACGACGAAAGCACACTTCTTCGGCATCAATGTACCGATTGCAGGTATTGCCGGTGATCAGCAGGCTGCGCTATTCGGCCAGCTGTGCCTTGATAAAGGCGATACGAAAAACACTTACGGTACCGGTTGTTTCCTATTGATGAACACGGGTACAGAAGCTATGAAGAGTGAAAACGGACTGCTTACAACGATTGCCTATGGACTGGACGGAAAAGTGCACTACGCGCTTGAAGGTTCGATTTTCGTTGCCGGCAGTGCAATCCAGTGGCTGAGGGACGGTCTCAGAATGTTCAGCGACTCCTCTCAGACGGAAGAATATGCAGGACGTGTGGATGATACGCAGGGGGTGTACGTCGTTCCTGCGTTTACCGGTCTCGGCGCGCCTTACTGGGATTCGGAAGCGCGCGGTGCGGTCTTCGGACTGTCACGCGGTACTGATAAGGAACACTTTGTGCGTGCAACGCTCGAATCACTCGCCTATCAGACGAAAGATGTTCTGGATGCGATGCAGAAGGATGCGGACACAAACCTTGATATGCTAAGAGTGGACGGCGGTGCTGCAGAAAATGATTTCCTGATGCAGTTCCAGTCGGACCTTTTAAGAACGCGTGTCGAGCGTCCGGAAGTACTTGAGACGACTGCACTCGGCTCAGCGTATCTTGCAGGACTTGCATCAGGGTTCTGGTCTTCTGTCGATGAAATTGAACAGGTGACGGATACGGATTCCGTATTTGAACCGGAAATGGACCAGGAAAGAATAGATGAATTATATGAAGGCTGGCAGGCGGCGGTCAGTGCGACGCAGGCTTTCAAGCCGAAGAGGATTACAGAAGAAGAATAAGTTTATTTATATAGGAATACCAATCATTTAGGAGGATTTGCAACATGTTAAATATGTTAACCAGAAAAGATCAACTTGAACATATGGAAAAAGTCGATTATGATGTCGTGGTGATTGGTGGTGGGATAACCGGTGCAGGTGTTGCACTGGATGCAGCAAAACGGGGTATGAAAGTCGCTTTGGTAGAGATGCAGGACTTTGCAGCAGGTACATCGAGCCGCAGTACGAAGCTTGTTCACGGCGGTCTGCGCTATTTGAAACAGATGCAGATCGGTGTCGTTCGAACGACCGGTATCGAGCGTGCAGTGGTTTATGAGAACGGGCCGCACGTAACGACACCGGAGTGGATGCTGCTGCCTTTCCATAAAGGCGGTTCATATGGTGAGACGATGACGAGCATCGGGCTGAAAGTTTATGATACACTTGCAAAAGTGAAAAAAGGTGAGCGCCGTAAGATGCTTTCTGTCGACGACGTTAAAAATAAAGAACCTCTCGTCAAGCAGGACGGACTGCTCGGCGGCGGTTACTACGTCGAGTACAAGACCGATGATGCAAGGCTGACGATCGAAGTGATGAAGAAAGCCGTGGAATTTGGTGCAGACCCCGTCAATTACATGAAGTCAACTGGTTTCGTATATGACAAGGGGCAAGTCGTCGGTATCCGAGCCCGGGATGAGCTCGGCGGACGTGAGTACCAGATCCTGGGCCGCAGGGTAATAAACGCCGCCGGCCCGTGGGTCGACGAGGTGCGTGAAGAAGACCCTGCTTCTAAAGATATCAAAAAGCATATCGTCTTATCAAAAGGCGTTCATATCGTCTTCGATAAGAGTGATTTCCCGCTCGGGCAGGCCATTTATTTCGATACGAAAGATGATGGCAGAATGATGTTCGCAATTCCGAGAAACGGCAAGACGTATGTCGGAACGACGGATACTTTTTATGATGAAGATATCGCCAAGCCGATCGCGACGCAGGAAGATCGCGATTATCTGCTGAAAAATGTTAACTACATGTTCCCTGACCTGGAGCTTGTCGACGATGATATCGAATCCAGCTGGGCAGGCATCCGTCCTTTAATTCAGCAGCCGGGCAAAGGCCCTTCTGAATTATCCAGAAAAGATGAAATCTGGGTGGCTGACAGCAAGCTGATCAACATTGCAGGCGGTAAACTTACAGGTTACCGTCATATGGCTGAAGATATCGTCGACCGCGTGGCTAAAGAACTGAAGAAAGAATACGGATTGAAGTTCAAAGGGTGCGAAACAGAGAACCAGGTCATCTCCGGCGGCGATGTCGGCGGCAGTGGCAACTTTGAATCATTCGTCGAAGCTGCGGCTCGGAAAGCAGAATCCTTCGGACTGACTAAGGAAGAAGGCCGCACGATTGCAGGCAAATACGGCAGCAACGCTGAAAAAATATTCAGACTTGCCGGTGCAGTCAATGCAGACAATGAATACAGCCTGCCGCCAGTCGAGTATGCAAAAGTGATCTACAGCATCCAGAATGAAATGATTGCCAAACCGACGGACTACTTCGTCCGCCGTACCGGAGATTTGTATTTCGATGTTGATCTGGTCACTAAATACCAGGACGGCGTCGTCGCTCTGATGAAAGATACAATCGGCTGGAGCGATGAAACCCGTAATCAGATGGTTGAAGAACTCGAGTTTGCGCTGAAGAATGCAGTTGGAGAGTTTGTAAAATAGATTTTTAGGTTGGATTAGGTGGAATCCCCTGTCAGGTGCTGGCAGGGGATTTTTTGTATGTGCATTTTTAACACCCTTTCGTTTTGGGGCGAGGCTCCTTTGGACTTCTATCACACCTTCGCGGAACTTTTAATAGGAACTCGCCACACCCACGAGTTCCTGCAGAAATTTTAATAGGAACTCGCCGCACCCACGAGTTCCTGCGAGAACTTTAATAGGAACTCGTCGCACCCACGAGTTCCTGCAGAAATTTTAATAGGCACTCGTCGCACCCACGAGTTCCTGCAGAACTTTTAATAGGAACTCGCCGCACCCACGAGTTCC
>Ga0079225_10002764_pt1 | contig 10184 bp, 14 predicted proteins | sample Poulit2012_FD_76344 | JGI IMG/M metagenome (GOLD analysis project Ga0079225, IMG submission 76344) | Agricultural soil microbial communities from Georgia to study Nitrogen management - Poultry litter 2012 | ecosystem: Environmental > Terrestrial > Soil > Agricultural land | place: USA: Georgia...
ATGAAAGACTGGAAAATACCCGAATACAATAATAATGAAAATAAACAGGCCCGATCAGTTAAATTCAGCTGATTGGGCTTATTTATATGTCAATAGCTTCTTTATATTACATAAATGTGTCTATTTAGTGACAATAGTCAGAATTAATACAGTCAGATGACATTATTACATTCCCGATATTAATTGTAACTTTATTATTATTGAGCTGTAACACATGTAAAATATATTTGTGTTACATTGGTAACTGTCTTGGAACACAAAAAACTTACGAAACTTAGTTTGCTTTAGAGAGAAAAAAATACTTTTTATAATATATATATTTTGGAGGAAGAAATTTTATGAAGAAAACAATATTTACTACAACCTTAGTATTAGGTTTAGGCGTAACAGGAATTGCAGCAGGTCAGGATGCAGAAGCTTCATCAATAGACAAAGCAGAGCTTGCTCATACAGCTCAAAACAACCCGGAAGTACTGAATGCATCTGCTATACACGAAGGTTCTTATGATTATAACTTCGATCACGAAAACTTTAATTACGACTTCGAATCAGACGGTACTAACTATTCATGGGCTTACAGCGGATCTGGCGAAGCACAGGCACAAACTCCTGCAGTAGAAAAAGAAGCTCCGTCAGTACAGGAAGAAACACAAAATGAAAACGTTCAGTACAATAACTACACTGAAGAAGTACAGCAGCCTGTACAAAACACACAAGAAGCTCCGTCAGTACAGGAAGAAACACAAAATGAACAAACTGCATCAGTTCAGCCACCAGCTGAAAAAACACAGCAGTCAACTGGCGGTTCGACTAAGTCACAATTCATAGCTGCTGGCGGAACTGAAGCTATGTGGAATTCAATTGTAGTACCGGAATCAGGCGGTAACCCGAATGCAGTAAGTCCAAACGGCTACCAGGGATTAGGTCAGACGAAAGAATCATGGGGTACCGGTTCTGTTGAACAACAGACTTCAGGTATGCTGAACTATGCTAAAGAGCGTTACGGTTCAATCGACAAGGCAATCCAATTCCGTGAAGCAAATAACTGGTGGTAAAATCTAAATTTTAATTTGATATAAAACAAACCCGTATTTTTTGGAATTTCTCCAAAGAATACGGGTCTTTCATTTTATAAGAGTCCTTCTTCTTTTTCCCAACGGGAAATTTCCTCCCGGACAATTGGCGCTACTTCTTTCCCCAACAGCTCAATTGAACGCATTACATCTTCATGCGGCATTGCGCCCATTGGCACGTGGTGCATAAAGCGGGTGATTCCGACATGTTTACGCAGGAAGATGATTTTTTCCGCCACTGTTTTAGGATCACCGACGTACAATGCACCTTCTGAGCTTCTTGCAAAATCATAGGATTCTCTTGTAAATTGGCCCCATCCTCTCTCCCGGCTTAGCGTATTCATTCGATTTTGGGTGGAAGGGAAATATTTTTCTACTGCTTCGTTTAAATTGTCTCCGATAAAACCATGAGAATGAGAGCCGACATATAATTTTGAAATGTCATGTCCCGCTTCTTCAGCTGCACGATAATAAAGATTAACCTGGTTTTGAAAATTCAACGGTCTGCCCCCTACAATTGCCAATATTAAAGGCAAACCGAGTACTCCGGCACGGGCCACTGATTCCGGCGTTCCGCCGCTTGCGATTGTTACCGGTATTTCATTTTGAACAGGTCGCGGATAGACGCCTCTGTTATAAATAGAAGGTCTGTGGTGTCCCTCCCATGTGATCTTTTCATTCTTTTGAAGTTTCAGCAGTAAATCTAATTTTTCTTCAAACAATTCATTATAATCGTTCAAGTTATAACCATACAGCGGGAATGACTCAATATATGAACCCCTGCCTGCCATGATTTCAGCACGACCATTAGATAAAGCATCAATTGTTGCATATTCTTGATACACACGTACCGGGTCTTCTGATGAAAGAACGGTTACTGCACTGGTCAGTTTGATATTTTTTGTTTGCGTTGCAGCAGCTGCCAGCACTGTCGCAGGTCTTGATGATGCATAATCTGCGCGGTGGTGTTCTCCGACACCGTATACATCAAGACCCACCTGATCTGCCAATTCAACTTCTTCTATTATATTCCTCAGACGTTCTGCGTGGCTGATTGATTTCCCAGTGTGAACATCCGGCGGTGTTTCTGCAAATGAAGACAGACCAATTTCCATCGGCCGTTTTATATTATTAAACATTTAAATACTCCTCTTATCCGTTTTATTTTTAAGTTGTATACACTATTTGTAACAACTGAGTTAAGTTTTGTACATAAAAGAAAACAGACAATATATCGCCCCCAAAAATCTAATTTCGGGGGCTTCATACATGTTTATTTCAATTTTTTTCTTTTATACTAATCGATGCCCGCCCTCGACATGTAGAATTTCTCCAGTAGAAAAGTTATTACGCAATAGATAAATAACACTTTCTGCCACATCTTTCGGTTGTCCTACACGGTTTAACGGCAAGTTTCCTGAAACACTGTCATAAAATTCCTTCCGCTCTTCTTCAGTCATGTCATAACGTGAAGGCGTATCAACTACTCCTGGCGAAATGACATTCACACGAACCGGTGCAAGTTCTAAAGCCAATGTCCGGCCGAGGCTCGATATGGCCGCATTAACGGCCCCGAGTGCTGAGGCCCCTTCCATTGCCTTAAAAGCGACAACACCCGAAAAGAGTATAATGGCTCCGTCTTTTGCAATATTTTTCGCTCCATATTTTGCAGAATGATATTGTCCCCAGAATTTTCCGTCAAATAATTTCCGGTCTTCAGCAGTGCTGGTATCAGTAAAGTTCCCGTATGTGGCAATTCCTGCCGTCACAACCAGGGAGTCAAACTCGCCGATTTCGTCAAAAAATTCTTTGACCTCATTCTCTTTCGAAAAATCCAGACTGTAAGTTGTAATTTCAGCATTGATGTCATCTTTTGCTTTTTTTAATTTTTCATTTGAACGGCCGGCAATGATCACCTCTGCTCCTTGAACTGCCGCCAGTTTTGCTGATTCTAATCCGATACCGGACGACCCACCGATAATGATTATTTTTTTATTCTTCAATTCCAATTTTACACCGTCTCTCTTATATGAAAATTAATTCTGACTTATTTAACCAATGCTCCCTCTCTTACCGTTTTCAATGCAGCAGACCAGGCTACAACATCATCGATCATTTCACTGAATCTCACGTTATGAACTGTCATCGGTTTAAAAGTGGTCATATTCTCAAAATCGTTAAATAAGCTGAATGCACCCTGTGGTTCCACTACCGCCAGCTTTAAATTTGATAAAGTAGAACGCAGTGCGATGGAAGCCGCAATACCCAAAGTAGAACCATAGCTTACAATACCTGCACCTTTGTGATGCCATTCCTTACCTAAATAATCTAAATGATCTTTAAGCGCAGAACTGATGTTTTTGTTGTATTCAGGTGTAATAAAAATAAAACCGTCCATTTTTTTCACTTTTTCCGACCAGTTCGTCTGTGCTTCTGTTGAATATGTTTCTGCCATCAGCGGCGGCACTGTCTCATTGAAATTTGCCAGTCCTGTTTCCTTAATATCAAGAATCTCAAAATTTACCTCTTCCATTTCTTTGTTATCCGCAAAAGATTTCACCCATTCCGCAACCTGCAAGTTAACTCTTGTTTCACGTATGCTACCTGTAACAATACCTATATTAATCATTATTATTCCTCCAAATTAATTTTTTTAATCAGCTGTTGTGCTTCACATAAATTTCAAACAGTTAAGTTGAATACAACCTGCTTATAGAGTTATAATACTCCTTGAGATTACTGTTGAGAAGTAGGCACTTTAATTAAACTAGGTTACTTTAAAGTTACCTTTACTGATACTGGGGGTTCGCCCCACTAATATAAAGGAGAGATTTTACATGACAAATCAATACCGTGGAGAAATGTGCAAAGAACTTCGGGCGTCACTTGATATCATTTCCGGAAAATGGAAACCTTCTATATTATTTTATTTGATGAACAATGGAACGATGCGTTTCAGTGAGCTGCAGAGTGCGATGTCGGAAGTGACTAAAAAAATGCTGACATCTCAACTGAAAGAATTGGAGCAAGATAACATTGTACATCGTGAAGTTTATCCTGAAATACCGCCAAAAGTGGAATATTCACTGACTGATTACGGTCAGAAGCTTGAACCGTTACTAATATCATTGAGATCTTGGGGAGAAGAACATATCCAAAATAAAGAAGAACAATTGGATGTGACTGAAAACTTAGAGAATGCAGTAACAAAAATTTAGTATAAACCAAAAATACTTTCAGGAGGCTGACAAATGAACAATCTAAAAGATAAAGTTGCAGTTGTTACAGGCGCGAGCAGTGGCATCGGTGCTGCGATTGCAGAAAAGCTGGTGGAAAACGGGGCAAAAGTGGTTCTTGCCGCCCGCAGCGAAGACAAGTTAAATAAAATTACAGAAAATATCAATGAAACCGGGCGTACTTTGGCGGTTAAAACAGATATGACACAAAGAGCTGAAGTCGAGGCGCTTGCTGAAAAAGCTGAAAAGGAATTCGGACAAGTGGACATTTATGTGAACGGTGCCGGAGTAATGGGTTCCAGCACTGTTACCGACGGCGATGTAGAAGACTGGGATATGATGATTGATTTAAATATCAAAGGTGTATTGTACGGAATTAATTCTGTTCTCCCTGCCATGGAAGAAAGGGGCACAGGACACATTATCAATATCGCATCGGATGCCGGTTATGAGGTTATTCCACGCTGTACAGTATATTGCGGCACGAAATTTGCTGTCAGGGCAATTAGTACGGGCATGGAAAAAGAACTTGAGCAGACAGGCGTCCGCGTAACCAGCATCTCACCTGGAATGGTGGATACACCGTTAAGCAAGAATAGCCCGTTTGAAGAAAACAGAAAAAAACTGACTCCTGAAAATATTGCTGATGCTGTGATTTATGCAGCGACGCAACCAGATTATGTAAATGTAAATGAAGTATTAGTCAGACCGGTATAAACGCCTGAGAGAGTACATATAATGTACTCTTTTTTCTATATCATTATGCTTATAAGTTTAAATTCTTCAATTTTGGCTATAGTATTTAAAAAATATATATAGAAAGCAGATTGAGTATGGCAAAAATTTATAGCACAGTAGAACTGCCTGAACCAATGTGCATGCACCGGCTGAGGTAATCAAAGCGAATACGAACTTAAAAGTCATTGAAAACGTGGGTTCATGTTTTAATAATACCGACATTGAAGAGGCGAATAAGCACGGGATTGCTGTAACGGACATGCTTGTTCATGAATCTGCGGCATCGACGGGAGAACTCGCAATATTCTTGATGCTGACACTGTCCAGACACGTTCTCCGATCAGGATAAGGTCGTAAAAAACGAATTTCACGGCTGCAGTAGCGGCGTCCAGTCAGTAAAAGCCTTACAATGTGAGCGGCTGAATTATCAAATGAACAAATAAGATGCAATAACCAGCAATTAACAGTATAATGCAATTAAATAAAATAGTTCTCTTATTAAGAGTGAGTGAAGGGACTTGGCCCTGTGAAACTCCGGCAACAGCTTGTAAAAGCGATGTGCCAAATCCAACAGTTTATATAAACTGGATGATAAGAAGCCGCGTTTAAGCTCTTCTTAATTCAGGAAGAGCTATTTTATTTGAAAAAATAAAAAGGGTGGTAATCAAATGAAAACTGTACGCGAACTATTTTCAGAACTGGACGAGTGGAAAACATTTAGACCGGACAATACTATGAGCAGCATAGCAAGATTGAACCATATCAGCAGATTGAAAAATGAAATCGCAAAACGTATCGATGTTGAAGAGTACAAGAATTATATACTGTCTAAAGAAAAAACTAAAAATTGATACGACGAGAGACGAGATAAAATGAAGGGAGACAGAGACTATATTCACGTGATTTACACACTTTTCAAATCGGAAATCCTGATCTGAAAAATTGCAGAAATGATATTTAACGGTAAACCCCTCCTCAAAAATCGAATATAATCTGGTCATGAATTTAAAATTCAGAGACTGATGATGAAAGTTGAAACAGACATGATTAAGACGTTTGAAGACGGTGTGAATATTCAGTATTCCATTTGGTACAATGATACATTTATTACGTAAGAAGTCTCGAGTATCATTGCCGATTCGAGTTAAGGGCCGCCTATGATACGGTGCATCCAATGCCGATCAGGCTTCCACAGCCTGGTCCATGACCATCGGATGATTGGTGAGATTCAATGGCAGCGTGCTCAAACCGATATGCTGGATATTCCATACTGTAGTATTACAATATTATTTATGCAACGCCAGAGACATAGAGAACAAAATAAAAAAATCTCATAAAAATGACGTAATTCTTATGAATTGATTATAATTCTCTCAACCATTGTTGAAATATACGATTGCTGGTATATTTTATTATGCACTTAAATTTTTATGGGAGAGAGTTATATATGAAAAAATTGTTTCTAACAAGTACCTTAACATCAATCTTATTTTTATCAGCTTGTGGCAATGCAGATGAGCCTGCAGAACAAAATGAAGATGAAACTAAAACTGAACAAACTGTTAAAAATGATGAATCATCAAAAGAAGAGTCACAGGAAGCAGCAAACCCGGAGAACAAACCTTCCGATGATCAGATTGCCATTTTAGAAAATAAATACGATGAAATGACCAATGATGGATTCATTGAGTCAATCGAAGCACAAAACGATGAATATACAGAACTCATTGTTTACGTAAGTGATAATTTTGAGGATATTAATGAAAAAGGATATAGATCAAAATTAGAAGGAATGGGTAAATCCATCAGAGAAATGACTTCCGGAGTTCTTTACAATAAAGAACAGGGTACTCTTCCTCTTATAGAATTTAGAAATGATGAAAATGATATTATCGCTAAATTTGAAAGTCACACAAGAGATGAAAGAATGGTTTTTGAAAAATAATTTATTGTCTCAAAGTAAATAAGTACACATTATAAAGCACCCATAGAAATTTTATGGATGCTTTTTTTGATATCTTTTCATATTATTCTGTTTGTGACCGCTGAAATTTCCTTTGAGTGTCATATCTGCACCAGGATTGACGAGGAACAGAACAAGTGTCGAATCTTCCCTCAGCTTAAGAGTCTTCAACCGGCCATGACTTTCCGTCACCGCATCTCCCTTATAAAGCGTCTCTCCGAGCACTTCAATACTGCCGTCCATAACATATAACCAGGACGTCATTCCTTTCACAGCCGGTATCCGAAGTTCATCACCCGCACTTCCGTGCATATCCAATACTGCGACATCATTCCGCACAATCATCGGCGGCTCCATTGATGAAAGTCCCGCAATCAGATTCCAATCGGAATCAAACTTGATTTCACGGTTCCAAAACTGCACTGCGGATGACAAATCCGCTTTTATCAGGGCGGATTAATATTTGCAGCATCTCATCACCTTCGTTCGGCGTGGATTCTTCATGATAAAATTTATGGCCTGCATTCATGACCATCAACTTATTCGGAGTGAGGAGCACTTTATTGTCAGCTGTATCGTGGTGGAGCATCTCTACTTTATAAAGATAGCTCAGTATTTCATCATTATGGTGCAGATGCATTTCTATGCAGTGATCCCTGACCAGATTCACATGGTCTATACGGCTGAGAGCCCGAACGCATAATCCTCACGGTCATAATCCTGAAAGATTAACCCCGGTCTTTTCGTATGTACCTGAAACTCATCGTCACCGTAGCGAAAATATTGATTATTTCTTAATATATTCATGGCACCCTCCTTAAATATATTCAGTTTGGATTCCAGCTGCTTAGCATTCCCTTAATAAAAATATCTTCATAATACATATACCAGTTCAACCAACTTAGAAAACACGAAAAACCGAAAAGGTTCATCAGACAGAATATATTTACCGGTTACGGTCAATTTTATACCTCTTGCGGAAAAACAGCCGACAGACTAGCTTTTCCATTATATACTGTAAGCAGCAAAACAAAGGAGATGCAGTATATGGAGATAATTTCTAGTAGGGTGTTTATCGGAGCTTACAGCAACAATCACATTAAAAACCCTTGCAAATTTAGCGGGCTTATATGCAGAATAAGTTAACTGTCAAGGGGGATTTTCATGAAGACGGAATTAATTATAAATGAACAATTAAATGATGATGAAATCAAAATTCATGCTAAGACTACCACGATCGGCGCGCGTGTCTTATCTTTCATAGACCATTTCACGACTGACAAAGAAAGCCTTGCCATCCGCTCGGATGAAGAATTTCTGATGATACAGAGATCCGATATCATTTGTGCCGAGGTCCAGGACAAGACACTGACGATTTATACGAAGGCCGATGACATTGTCACAACGAAAACTTTGAGTACTTTAATGGAGGATTTGAAATCAGAGACATTTTTGAAAGTATCAAGATCAGGGATGCTGAACATCCAGATGATTGAACGTGTGGAGCCGTCTTTTTCCGGCAACCTTACCGCGCGTATGAAAAACGGTAATAAAATGAATATTTCAAGACGCTACGTATCAATATTAAAAGAAAGGCTGGGAATATGATGTTGAACAATTTGTTAAAAAGTGTCGCAATTTCCATAGGTCTCGGGAGTTTTATCTATCTGCTGAATGGCGTAACCGGTGCTGTTCTAGAAGTTACGCCCAAAGAAATAATTTCAGTATGGATAGCATCTGCATTCATAGGTGTTGCATCTGCGTTGTACTATACAAATATGACAAGTTCTCTTGTTACCGTCGTCCAGTTCGGGACAGGCATCATCGCGTTTACCGCCATTGCAGTTTTCAATGGATGGATAGCACTCAATACTGCAGATATTATCTTCTATGCCGTGGCGACATTTGTTATCATGCTCATCATCTTTCTTGTGTTTTATCTACTGTCTGTTCTCGACAGCAGAAGAATCAATGCGAAATTGAATGAAAAATAAAATCTGGAAAACTGGAAGTTTTTCTATCGAACGATTCGATTTTCCGGATCGTTCGATTTTTATTGGTTGCAGATTGACTGCTATCTATACAGACACACCTCATTAAAACAGCTACTTGAATAAAAGATGCCAAATGTTTATACTATATTCAAATGAATATTTGAATGAAAGGCTGATTTTAATGAATAAACAAGATACTTGTGAAATATTTTTTTATGACAAAGAGAAGGTCAATAAAATAAAGGAGGACATGGAAAAAGTAGATATCAGCGGGGTTTCAAAACTTCTAAAGGCGATTGCTGATGAAACGAGGGCCAAGATTACATATGCTTTGGGTCAGGAAGAGGAACTTTGTGTATGTGATATCGCCAATATTATCAATGCCTCAATCGCGAATACTTCCCATCATCTCCGCACACTCAATAAACAGGGTATCGTCAAGTTCAGAAAAGAGGGCAAACTCGCTTTTTATTCACTTGATGATGACCATATCAGACAGATTATGATGATAGCATTGACTCACAGGGAAGAAGTGAAAACCCATGTCTGAACAACTTTTGAAAGACTTGGATGAAGAGATGACCACCTATCGTGTCGAGGGCTTTTCCTGTGCCAACTGCGCTGGAAAATTTGAAAACAATGTCAGGAAATTACCAAAAGTTCACGATGCTAAAGTCAATTTCGGCGCATCTAAAATTTCAGTATATGGTGAAGCAAGCGTCAAAGAGCTCGAGAAAGCAGGGGCATTTGAAAACTTGGAAGTGGTACCTGAAAAAGCAATCAGAACATCTGTAACTGAAGAAAGCACAAAAGAAAAAAAGATTCCATTCTATAAAAAACATAGTACATTGCTTTACTCAGCATCATTTATGGCACTTGGCTTCCTATCAATGGCTGTCAATGGCAATGAGAATATAGTGACCGCACTTCTATTTATTACGTCGATGGTCGTCGGAGGCACTTCACTGATGAAAACCGGACTTCAGAACCTCGTCCGGCTTGAATTCGATATGAGAACATTGATGACAATCGCTGTGATTGGCGGGGTACTCATAGGTGAATGGGCAGAAGTCTCGGTAGTCGTGATTCTCTTTGCCCTCAGTGAGTCACTCGAACGTTTCTCTATGGAACGGGCAAGAAAGTCCATTACTTCATTGATGGATATTGCACCGAATGAGGC
>Ga0079225_10002765_pt1 | contig 10184 bp, 7 predicted proteins | sample Poulit2012_FD_76344 | JGI IMG/M metagenome (GOLD analysis project Ga0079225, IMG submission 76344) | Agricultural soil microbial communities from Georgia to study Nitrogen management - Poultry litter 2012 | ecosystem: Environmental > Terrestrial > Soil > Agricultural land | place: USA: Georgia...
GCCTTCATGACCCTGGAACCGGCGGAAGAGCCCCAGGTGGTCTTCCTCCGGGGTGCTCAGGAAGAAATGCTGCAGAAACTGCTGCAGCTGCAGTTCGCAACCGATCCCCGGGGTGTCCTCGAGTGGATGCTGCAGCAGGGAGTGGAGCAGACGCTGCTGGCCTATGGGTGCGACATCGAGGACGCGCGACGAGCGGCCGGTAGCGGAGCTGTGGGCATCGCGCGCTGGACCCAGGGCCTGCGCAGCCGCATCCAGAGCGCGCCCGGACACTACGATTTCATGGGGGCCATCCGCCGCGCGGCCTTCAGTGACGATGGTGCGCTTCTATTCGTCAACGCCGGGGTCGATCCCAAGCGTCCGCTGGAGTCGCAGCGCGACAGTTTCTGGTGGAACGGCGGCGGCTTCACGAGCATCGACCAGCCCTACGGCGGCTATCTGCGGGTCGTGCGCGGCTTTGACCGCAAGCAGCCGGGCCTGGAAATCACGGCGTTCACCGCCACCATCGACGGCGGCTGCGGCTTCGGCGGCCCCCTCGTTGCCGCCTGCGTCCTGCCCGATGGAAGCTTTGAGGAGGCGCTGGAGGCCTGAAGGGACAGGCCGAAAGAGATAGAACAGATCGCCTTTTATCAGAACCCCGAAGTGGGTTTAGATTAAAGGCGATCCGGTCCAGGGAGGGCGCCGCTTCCGATCACCTGTGACCTGAAGCGACCCCTTTTTCCTGGCGAACAGCAGTCAGGCGAGCTGGATGGATTCCGCCATCGGCCCCTTTTGGCCCATGCGGGTGGTGACGCGTACCCTCTGGTCGGGTTCCAGCATCGACATCCGCGCCCGTTCCAGCACGCGCGCCGAAATGAAGACATCCTTACTGCCGTCGTCGGGAACGATGAAGCCGAAGCCCTTCTCGGCATTGAAGAACTTCACGGTGCCTTCGATTTCCTGTCCCCCGCCGTCGTAGCCGCCGCCGTAGCCACCGCCCCCGTAGCCACCGCCTCCGTAGCTGCCACCGTCGTGGCCACCGAAGCCGCGCTGACCATAGCCGTCGGCGCGACCGAAGTCGTCGCGCGGGCGCGCGGCGGGGCGGCCTTCGGGCTCGTGTTCGATGCTGGTGATGGCAGCGACCTGCAGTCCCTTGCGGCCCGGTTGAATGGAGCAGATGACCTCTGCGCCTTCCGCCAGTTCGCTTCGCCCGATCGCCTGCAAGACCGATACATGCAGAAAGGCATCCGGCGACCCATCGTTTGGCTGGACGAAGCCGAAGCCCTTCGTGGCGTTGAACCACTTGACGACCGCGCGCACATCGGCGCGGGTGTCGCCCGATCCGAAAGCGTTATTCATAATTGAGGGGGTACTCCTGGGAGGTAGGTGAAGTGTGCCGCCTGCCCGAGGCACCTGCGTCCATCGGCATGCCGGAATCCGTCGCCGGGAGGAGATTCAACTCCGCCAGACGTTCCTGTGTACCAACTTCAGCGAGTTCAACCACGGATCAACGAGCTTCATGCACGGCTGCGACTTCGACACTATAGCCGATCCGGTCGCCTGAATCATCCCGATTCGATCTACCCCTTTATTGTTACTTCCTAACTCCAGGGCAGGCTGGTGCCCGGTCGCTTCTGCAGCAAGCCCCGGGAGCACGGCGGAGAGCCGAGGCCATCGTTCTAGTTGTGGTAGCGGGCGCCGAGGCGGCAACCGAGGTCATCGCCATAACCATGCTTGTTATTTGGTGGCGCGTCCTCTAGTAGCCCGGCATCATGCTGCGTCGCAAAAACGTGATGCTGCAGTGCCTAGCTGAAGGAGCGTCAGGATGGACGAGCTGCATGGCCTCTACTTCGAAGACCTGGAAATCGGAATGTCGGCGGTGATGTCGCGCACCGTGACGGAAAGCGACATCGTCCTTTTTGCCGGAGTGACGGGGGATACGAATCCGGTTCACCTCGATCGCGACTTTGCCGAGCAGACCATGTTCAAGGGCCGGATTGCCCATGGCGTGCTGGCTGCTGGCCTGATCTCGGCTGTCTTCGGCACCAAACTTCCGGGGGCCGGCTGCATCTATGTCGATCAGAACCTGAAGTTCCGCGCCCCGGTGATGATCGGGGACCGGGTCCTTGCGCGGGTCACCGTCAAGGAGTTGGTAGCGGAAAAACGCCGGGCGATCTTCGATACCCGCTGTCTGGTGGGCGACACGGTCGTGGTCGAGGGCGATGCCACGCTCATGGTGAAGCGGCGTCCCGCGAGCAAGGTCAAGGCGGCGGAATAGCGGACCGGCGCTCCGCAGCGGCCGCGCCGAGCGGAGCCTTGCCGCTGGCTGCACTTGACCCGGTCTCGCGCATCGCTAGGATCCGCGACCATGCTGGCCGCCTTATGTCATCTGACGCGAATTAGCCGCCCGGCCTCCGATTGAGGCCGGGATCAGGGTGACGTGAATACTACCAGGGTGCCGGCCGGCCGCAGGAGCAGCCGCCGGAGGGCGAGGCCAGACGGATGACCATCGACTATCGATCCACTGTTTTTCTTCCAAAAACCGATTTCCCCATGCGCGCCGGCTTGGCAAAGCGCGAGCCGGAGATCCTCGCGCGCTGGCAGGAAATCGACCTCTACAGGCGCCAGCGGGAGGTGGCGAAGGGGCGGGAAAAATTCGTCCTCCACGACGGACCACCCTACGCCAATGGCCACCTCCATATCGGCCATGCGCTGAACAAGATCCTGAAAGACGTGATCAATCGCTCTCAGCAGATGCTGGGCAAGGACGCCAACTACGTGCCCGGTTGGGATTGTCACGGGCTGCCTATCGAGTGGAAGGTCGAGGAGGGCTATCGCGCCCGCGGGCAGGACAAGGATCTGGTCGACAAGGTGGGGTTCCGGCGGGAGTGCCGCGCTTTTGCCGAGAAGTGGGTCAAGATCCAGACCGAAGAGTTTCAGCGCCTGGGCGTGATCGGTGACTGGAAGGACCCCTATCTGACCATGGCCTATGAGGCCGAGGCCCAGATCGTGCGCGAGATCGGCAAGTTCCTGATGAACGGCGGCCTCTATGCCGGTGAGCGCCCAGTCCTCTGGTCAGTGGTGGAGAGGACCGCCCTGGCCGATGCCGAAGTGGAGTACCACGACCACGTCTCCCCCACCATCTGGGTGCGCTTTCCGATCGTCGAGCCGGTGCGGCCCGAATTGGAGGGGGCCTCTGTTCTCATCTGGACCACCACCCCCTGGACCCTTCCGGGCAACCGCGCCGTCGCCTATGGCGAGGAGGACGACTACGCCCTGATCGAGGTGACGGCAACCGAAGAGGAGGCCTGGGCGCAGGTGGGAGATCGCCTCCTGCTCGCCCCCCCTCTGCTCGAGGCCAGCGCGCAGCAGGCGCGCATCGTCGATTGGGAGGTCAAGGCCCTGTTCAAGGGCGCGGAACTCGCAGGCACTCATTGCGCTCATCCGCTGCGGGGCCAGGGTTACGACTTTCCCGTGCCCCTGCTGCCGGCCGACTTCGTCACCATGGATCAGGGCACGGGCTTCGTGCACATCGCTCCGGGGCACGGTGCCGACGACTTCGGTCTCGGCCGCCGCCACGGCCTGCCCATTCCCCAAACCATCGATGGGGAAGGGCGCTTTCTGCCGCAGGTGCCACTCTTCGCCGGCACCGTCGTCTATACGCAGAAAGGCAAGGAGGGTGACGCCAATCCGGCGGTCATCGAGGCACTGCGCGAGGCCGGCATGCTGTTGGCGCGCGGCCGCCTCAAGCACTCCTATCCTCATTCCTGGCGCTCCAAGGCGCCGCTGATCTTCCGCACCACGCCCCAGTGGTTCATCTCCATGGAGGCCAACGATCTGCGGGAGAAGGCACTCGAGGGCATCGATCGCACCCGCTTCGTGCCGCCCCGGGGGCAGGCGCGGCTGCGGAGCATGATCGAGCAGCGTCCGGACTGGTGCATCTCGCGCCAGCGGCTTTGGGGAGTGCCCCTGCCGTTTTTCGTGCGCAAGGCGGATGGGGAGCCCTTGCGTGATCCGGCAGTGATCGAGCGCGTGGCCGAAGCCTTCGAGACGGAGGGCGGCGATGCCTGGTTCTCCTCGCCGCCTGAGCGCTGGCTTGGCGACGACTACAGGCCGGAGGACTACGAGCAGGTCTTCGACGTGGTCGAGGTCTGGTTCGACAGCGGATCCACCCATTCCTTCGTGCTGGAAAAGCGCGAGGACCTGAAGTGGCCGGCCTCGCTTTACCTCGAGGGCTCGGACCAGCACCGCGGCTGGTTCCATACCTCCCTGCTGCAGTCCTGTGGTACCCGCGGCGAGCCACCCTTCGAGGCGGTGCTGACCCATGGTTTCGTGCTCGATGAGAAGGGCCGCAAGATGTCCAAGTCCCTGGGCAACGTGACTGCGCCCCAGGATGTCATGAATCGGGAAGGTGCGGATATTCTGCGCCTCTGGGTCGTCGCCTCGGACTATTCCGACGATCTGCGCATCGGCAAGGAGATCCTGAAGTACCAGGTCGACGCCTATCGCCGCCTGCGCAACACCCTGCGCTACCTGCTGGGCGCCCTGGAGGGTTACCGGGAGGTGGAGCGGCTGCCTTTCGCCGAGATGCCGGAACTGGAGCGCTGGGTGCTGCATCGCCTGTGGGAGCTGGACGGCTCCTTGCGGCGCTGGGTGGAAGACTATGACTTCCACGAACTCTTCCGCGCGGTCCACGATTTTTGCGCAGTGGATCTCTCGGCCTTCTACTTCGACGTTCGCAAGGACGTGCTCTATTGCGATGCGCCGGACAGCCAGCGGCGTCGGGCCTGCCGCACCGTCATGGACGTGCTGTTCGACTACCTCACTGCCTGGCTCGCGCCGATGATCTGCTTCACAGCGGAAGAGGCCTGGTGGGCGCGCGGCAAGGCACCGGAGTCGGTGCATCTGCGTACCTATCCCGAGGCGCCGGCAGAGTGGCGGGACGAGGCGCTGTCCGAGAAGTGGGCACAGGTGCGGGCGGTTCGCCGGGTCGTTACCGGTGCGCTGGAGATCGAGCGCGCGGAAAAGCGTCTCGGCTCCTCCCTGCAGGCGGCGCCGCTGGTCCAGGTCGAGGATGCGGAGCTGCGCCGCCGTCTCGCGGAGATGGACTTCGCCGAGATCTGCATCACGTCCGGCATCGAGCTGACGGCGGAGGCCCTTGGAGAAGACGCCTATCGCTACGAGGAGGTGCCGGGGGTGGCGGCGGTCATTCGTCCGGCGCCGGGGAAGAAGTGCGAGCGTTGCTGGAAAGTGCTCCCGGAAGTGGATCGCTTTCCCGAAGCGCCGGGAACCTGCGAGCGCTGTGCGGAGACGGTGGGTCGTCAGCGCGCGGCGATGGCCTGACGCTTGCGCCCGGTTCTGCTGCTTGCCTTGCTGGTGCTGCTGCTGGATCAGGCCAGTAAGTGGATCATCCTGCGGTGGGTGATGGATCCGCCGCGGATCATCGAGGTGACGAGCTTCTTCAATCTCGTACTCGTCTATAATCGCGGTGTTTCCTTCGGGTTGATGGCCAGCGATCTTCCCTGGAAGCCCTTCGCGCTGGCGGGCCTGTCTCTGGCGATCGTCGCCGCCCTGCTGTGGTGGCTGCGGGATCAGCAGGCGGCACTGCCGCGTATCGGCGGCGGCCTGCTTGTGGGCGGCGCCATCGGCAATGTCATCGACCGCTTTCTCCATCCGGGGGTGGTGGACTTTCTCGATTTCCACGTGGCCGGCTGGCACTGGCCGGCCTTCAACGTGGCGGATGCGGCAATCGTCTGCGGTGTCGGCCTGCTCGTGCTCGATGGCTTGTTTGGCGCGAAGCTGGAAGGTAAAGATAGCCGGTCGTGAGACTTGGAGCGGCTTTCGTCCAGATACGCGAAGCTGCTCTGGGACCACCTGCTCCGGCGCGCTGCTCTGGGAGGATGCTGTTGTGTCAAAGTTGCTCAGGCGTTCGGCCACCCTGCTGATCTGTGGCGGCCTTGCGCTGGCACTGGCTGGCTGCGGCGACAACGTGCGCCGTTCGCTGGGCCTCACCAAGCAGTCACCGGACGAATTCCGGGTGGTTTCCCGCGCGCCACTGGTCGTTCCCCCCAGCTTCAATCTGCGGCCGCCTTCTCCTGGTGCCCAGCGTCCGCAGGAGGCGACCCCGCGCGACCAGGCCCGTCAGGCCGTCTTCCGTGCCGAGCCGGGCGAGCAGACGGCAACCGCCTATGTAACGCCCGAGGATGACAGCCTGTCCGCCGGCGAACGCAGTCTTCTGACCCAGGCGGGAGCAGGACGCAGCGATCCGAACATCCGCCAGATCGTCGACCGCGAGACCCAGGCCATCAACGAAGAGAGCCGTGATTTCGCCGACATGCTGATCTTCTGGAAGGATCCCGAGCCCCACTATGAAGTGATCGATCCGGCTGCCGAAGCACGGCGTCTGCGCGGCAGCGATGCCCTTGGACAGCCGCCGAGCGGCGAGGGCGTGCCGGTGATCGAGCGCGGCGAGAGAAGCCTCTTCGACCGTCTCTTCTGACGGCAGGCAAGCCCCCTTTTCTTGGGAACCATCGAGATTGGAGGTTTTGTTGGGGCTGTGCCTGCAGTGCCAGCTTCAACGAAACGCGAGGCCCGTCATCGTGAGCCGCCTTACCGCCCCAGGCGCGGACGGATCGGGCGAGGAACGAAGCGGCTGGCGCCGCCGCGTCGTTGCCATGCACCCGCCGCCAAATCACCACTCTTCGCGACCACACGCGTTCTTCGGAGGACAGGGAAGACGCTACCGATGCGCTGATTGGACCCCGCTGGCCTAGTGGCAAGCGTCACGCGCCATGGCATGATCTGTCGGCTGCCGCTGTCGATACCCAGATAGAAGGTGAAGAGGATAGGGGCGGCAATGCTTGTAGCGCTGCCTTCATCAGGGACACGCGGGGAAGACGGGCGCGAAGCGCAGGAGCGGAAATGCGGATTGAGGAGCTTCGGGAGTCCTTGAAGGGGCAGGTGCCGCTGTTCGAGGGTCTCACGGAAGAAGCGCTGGACGAAATCTTGAACCGCGGTCAGCGTCACCAGCTGGCGCGCGGCTTCACCCTTTTTCAACAGGGAGCCTTTGCCGAAAGCTTTCATCTGATTCTTGCCGGACGTCTGAAAGTCGCGCAGAACACCCCCGAGGGGCAGCAGGTGATCGTCCGCTACCTTGGTCCCCGCGAGGTTGCCGGCTGCGTGGCGGTCTGCGGTGGCCTGCCTTATCCCGCGACCGCAACGGCGGTGGAGGATACCTGGCTGCTGCAGTGGAAACGCGAGGCGCTCGGCGAACTGGCGGAGCGCTGGCCCCAGATCGCCGTCAACGCCATGCGGATCATGGGTGGACGCATGCAGGAACTGCAGGATCGGGTGCGCGAACTTCAGGGGGAGCGGGTGGAGCAGCGCATCGCCCGCGCGCTGGCCCGGCTGGTGGTGCAGGCCGGGCGACGGACCGCGGAGGGGATCGAGATCGACTTTGCACTCTCCCGTCAGGACCTGGCGGAGATGGTCGGCACCACGCTCCATACCGTAAGCCGCACCCTTGCTTCCTGGGAACAGGTAGGCATCGTGCGGGGTGGCCGCCAGAGAGTGACGATCCTGGATCCCCACAGTCTCTCCTCGATCGCCGAAAGGAGCGAGGTCGAGAGCTGATTGGTCGAAGTCGCAGGCCGGTCTATGATCGCTGCCACAGCTGCGCCATTTTCTGCGGAGAAGACTTGAAGCCATGTCGCATCTTACCGCCGTCCTCCTGTCACCCTTGCGTCTTGCAGCTGCAGTCCTTCTGATCCTGGGGGCCGGCCTCAGCCAGTTTCCCGAGGCCAGTGCCCAGGTCTTCAATCCGACGGTCGAGCGCCTCGACAACGGCCTCGAGATCGTCGTGATTCCCAACCATCGGGCGCCGATCGTGACCCAGATGCTCTGGTACAAGGTGGGCTCCGCCGATGAACCCCTCGGCAAGTCGGGTATCGCCCACTATCTGGAGCACCTGATGTTCAAGGGGACGGACGAGGTCGGGCCCCTGGAGTTCTCCCAGATGATCGAGCGTCATGGCGGGCGCGACAACGCCATGACCTCCTACGACTTCACCGCTTATCATCAGACCGTGGCTCGCGAGCAGCTGGAGATGGTGATGGAGCTCGAGGCTGACCGCATGATGAACCTGCGGCTGTCAGATGACCTGGCGCTGCCGGAGCGTGCCGTGGTCATGGAGGAGCGCCTGAGCCGTGTCGACAACGATCCGGCCGCGCAGCTGCGAGAGATGGCGAGCGCCGCGCTCTTTCTTCACCATCCCTATGGCATCCCGATCATCGGCTGGGAGCAGGAGATCCGTGAGCTGACCACCGAGGATGCCCTGGATTTCTACGAGACCTGGTATGTGCCCAACAACGCCATCCTGATCGTCGCCGGTGACGTCGAACCTCAGGAAGTGATCGAGCTGGCGAAGACCTACTACGGGCCGATCCCGGCCGGCGCGCTGCCTGCGCGCGAGCGGGTCCAGGAGCCGCGGCAATGGGCTCCGCGGCGGGTCGAGCTCGACAGCCCCCGGGTGGGGCAGGCATCGCTCTCGATCCGCTATCTGGCCCCGAGCTACAACCGCTCCCTCGACGACAGCGATCCAGAGGCCGCCTACGCGCTGCAGGTTGCCGGGGAGCTGCTTTCCGGCCCCACTGGGAGGCTCTATCGGCGGCTGGTGGTGGAGGAGGAAATCGCCGCCAGCGCCGGCGCCAGCTATTCCCCGACGGCCTTCGACCTCAGCAGCTTTACCTTCTGGGGCTCACCTCGCCCGGGGATCGAGCCGGAGCAGGTGGAGGCGGCACTGCGCGGAGAGATCGAGCTCCTGCTCGCGGAAGGTCTGGAGGAGCGCGAGGTGGAGCGGGCAAAGCAGCGTCTGCTCGACAGCGCCGTCTTTGCCCGGGACTCGGTCGCCGGTCCCGCCTATGCCTTCGGCATGGCGCTGACGGCGGGAGGCAGCGTCGAAGGTGTGGAAGGTTGGCCCGAGCGTGTCCGCCAGGTGACGGCGGAGCAGGTGGAGGCGGCGCTGCGGCTCGTGATCAGGGCGGAGCGCTCGGTCACCAGCGTCCTGCGTCCGGAGCCGACATCGTGAGGCAGGAGAGACGACAGCAGATGGAAGGGATCATGCAGAGATATCCAGCGCTGGTGCTGTTTGCCGTCTTGAGTCTCGGCCTTCTGCTGCTGCCCCGGGAGAGCGCAGCCCTGGAGCCCCAGCGGGTGGTGTCTCCCGGCGGTATCGAGGCCTGGCTGCTCCAGGACGACTCCAATCCTCTGTTGTCGCTGTCCTTTGCCTTTCGCGGCGGCGCGGCCGAGCAACCCGAAGGGTTGGAAGGCATGGCAGCGCTCTCGATGTCGCTGCTGACCGAGGGTGCAGGCGACTATGACTCCGAGGCCTTTCAGGACGCCCTGGCGGATCGCTCGATCGAGCTTTCCTTTTCCGCCAGCCAGGACCGCCTCTCCGGCTCGCTCCTGACCCTCACCCGGAACCAGGAGGAGGCCTTCCGCCTGCTGCGCCTGGCGATGACGGAGCCGCGGTTCGACGAGGAGGCCGTGGAGCGGCTGCGGCAGCAGTTTCAGGTGGTGCAGGCGCGCAGGCTGCAGGACCCCTCGACCATCGCCTGGCGTGGCCTCTATAGCCTGCTGTTCGGCGATCATCCCTACGCGCGGCCGAGCGAGGGGACACCAGAGAGCCTCGCGTCCATCGAGATCCAGGACCTGAAGGACTTCGTGCGTGAGCAGTTTGCCCGCGACCGTCTCTATGTGGCCGCTGCCGGCGACATCGACGCCGAAAGCCTGGCCCGGCTGCTCGATGAAACCTTCGGCCCCTTGCCGGAAGCGGGCGCGGAACTGCGCGCGCCGGAGGTAACGCCCGATCCGGAAGGAGGCCTGCTGCTCATCGAACGCAACCAGCCGCAATCGACCGTGGTGTTCGCTCACCGCGGGATTGCGCGCGATGATCCGGATTTCATGGCGGCGACACTGGTCAACCACGTGATGGGCGGCAGCAACTTCTCCTCCCGGCTCTTCACGGAAGTGCGTGAAAAGCGCGGGCTCGCCTACAGCGTCTACAGCCGCCTCGCCACCCTGGACAAGGCGCCTCTGGTAGTGGGCGGCGTGGGCAGCGAGAACGCTCGCGTGGCCGAGGCCATAGGCCTGATCCAGGCCGAGTGGAAGCAGATGGCGGAAGAGGGACCGACGGAGGAAGAACTGCAGAC
>Ga0079225_10002766_pt1 | contig 10183 bp, 7 predicted proteins | sample Poulit2012_FD_76344 | JGI IMG/M metagenome (GOLD analysis project Ga0079225, IMG submission 76344) | Agricultural soil microbial communities from Georgia to study Nitrogen management - Poultry litter 2012 | ecosystem: Environmental > Terrestrial > Soil > Agricultural land | place: USA: Georgia...
ACACAAACCTCTTGCCGCTCAATATTCTGACAGTTACTATCATTTCATATCAACTCTTGAAAGGTAGTGACATGCAGAATGAGTTCCCGCGGCGCTGGTGGGCCCTCGGGGCGCTCGCCGTAGCGCTCCTGACGTTCGGCCTCGACATGACCGTGATGAACGTGGCGCTTCCCACGCTGGCGGTCGAACTCGACGCCTCGACCAGCCAGCTGCAATGGTTCGCCAACGCGTACACCCTGGTCCTCGCCGCCGCACTCATCCCGGCCGGGCTGCTCGGCGACAAGCTCGGGCCACGTCGTTGGCTGCTCGCCGGCCTCACGATCTTCGGGCTGGCCTCCATCGCATGCGCGTACGCCGGTGACGCCGCGACGCTGATCGTGGCACGAGCCTTCCTCGGAATCGGTGCCGCGCTGATGGTGCCGCTGTCGTCATCGATGCTCACCCGGATGTTCCACGGACGCGAGCGTGCCCGCGCCATCGCGATCTGGGCGACTGCGATGTCGCTCGGCATCCCCCTCGGCCCGGTCGTCGGCGGCTGGCTCCTCGACAACTTCTGGTGGGGCTCGGTCTTCCTGATCAACGTACCGCTCGTCGTCATCGGCCTGATCGCGCTGGCGATGTGCCTGCCGAACGTTCCCGGCGATCCCTCGCAGCGTCTCGACCCGTTGGGCATCGCACTGTCGAGCGTCGGCCTCGTCGTCCTCACGTACGGGCTCGTGGAGACCGGCGAGCACGGATGGACCTCGGCGGGCGCACTCACCTGGATCACCGTGGGAGTCGCCGCCCTGGCGGCGTTCGCCTGGTGGCAGCGCCGCGCGACACATCCGCTCGTCGAACTCGACCTGTTCCGCTCGCCGGGCTTCCTGTGGGGATCGACCCTCGCGACGTTGGCGACCTTCACCATGATGGGCGCGATGTTCGTACTGCCGCAGTACTTCTCCGCCGTCGACGACACCGACGCGATGGCAACCGGGCTTCGGCTGCTGCCGATGATCGGCGGTCTCCTGGTCGGCGTGCAGCTGGCGGACCGGCTACGCCCGGCTCTCGGCGCGAAAGTCGTCGTGGGCACGGGATTCGTCATCAGCTCCGCCGCCCTCGTCGTCGGGACGACGACCGGCGTCGACACCGGCTACGGGTTCACCGCCTTCTGGCTGACGACGCTCGGCGTCGGATTCGGGTCGACCATGGCGCCGGCGATGGACATCGCTCTCGGCGCACTCGAACACCACAAGAGCGGAGTCGGATCGGCCGTCACCCAGGCGATGCGGCAGGTGGCGGGAACGTTCGGTGTCGCGGTGCTCGGAGCCGTGCTCAACGCCACCTACCGTTCAGGCGTCGACGTCACCGGGCTCCCCTCGCGCGCAGCGGACGCAACCAAGGACAGTGCCGAGGCCGGCGTACGGATCGCCGACGCGACCGGGTCGGACGCACTTCTCGGCTCGGTCCAACACGCGTTCGCCGATGCGATGACCGACGTATTGTGGGTGTGCGTCGTGGTCGGCGTGATCGGAACCGCGATCGCCGCGCTACTGCTCCCCGCGTACACCGACGACCACGAGGAGCCGGAGCACGCCACAATTGAGGCATGACGGCATCGCAGGAGCAGCATTCCATGGGTTTACGCGAGCGGAAGAAGGCACGCACCCGCGACACCATTCAACGGCATGCCTTGCGGTTGTTCACCGAGCAGGGATACACCGAGACAACCGTCGAGCAGATCGCCGACGCAGCCGAAGTGTCGCCGAGCACCTACTTCCGCTACTTCCCGACAAAAGAGGATCCCGCGCTCTACGATCGGCTCGATCCGCTCCTGATCGCATCGTTCCTCGCCCAGCCGGCCGAGTCCACTCCGCTGCAGGCCCTCCGAGCGGCCATCCGTGAGGTCACCGAGCAGCTGCCCGTCGAGGAGTCGGAGTTGGAGTCCATGCGACACCAGTTGATCTTCTCCGTGCCCGAGCTGCGGGGTCGTCTTCTCGAACGAATGGTCGACACGATGTCGGTGTTTGGCGATGCGGTCGCCCAGCGTACCGGCCGGGAGCGCGACGACCGGCGCGTACTGGTGTTCACCGGCTGCGTGCTCGGTGCCCTCCTCGCCGCGGTGTACGGCGAGCGGAACATCGATGTCGAGGATCTGCCTCCGATGATGTCCGATGCGATGCTGGATCGGATCGACGGAGCCCTCGGACTACTCGAGGACGGCCTGCCGCTGTAGCCGCCGGAGCCGCACGACAAACTTGGACCATGTCGCTGCGCCTCGTCCTCGCATCCCAGTCACCCGCACGCTTGTCGACACTGCGATCGGCCGGTGTAGAGCCCGAGGTGGTCGTGTCCGGGTTCGACGAGTCGGCGGTCACCGAATCGGACCCCATCACCATGGCATCGGCGCTCGCGACGTACAAGGCCCGAGCGGTCGTCGACCGCGTCGGCTCCGAGGCCGTGGTGGTGGGCTGCGACTCCGTACTCGACCTGGACGGTGAATCGCACGGCAAACCCAGAGACCCCGACGAAGCCCGCACACGGTTGCGCCGCATGCGTGGCGCGTCCGGTGTGCTCCACACCGGGCACTGCGTCATCAACCACGGCCGCGAGATCGTACGCGACGCCGCAACGACCGTGCACTTCGGCGACTTCGACGACGCCCTGATCGACGCGTACGTCGCGACCGGCGAGCCGCTACAGGTCGCGGGGTCGTTCACGATCGACGGACTCGGCGGGCCGTTCATCGAGGGGGTCGAGGGGGACCCGCACAACGTCGTCGGCCTGTCGCTGCCGACGCTGCGGCACATGCTGGCGGAGTTCGGCATCGCATGGCAACAGCTCTGGTCCGACGTCGGCTGACCTTCCGAGACCTCGCCCGCGGCGGGCTCGTACGGCAGGATTGCCCCATGACAGCCTGGGAGTCCGTTGACGACGCCACCTCGTACGCACAGAACCTGCTCGCCGGCGACCGCGTACGCCTACGAGCGCTGCAGGAACGCGACCTGAGCCGCCTCGAGGCGTGGTGGTCCGATCCCGACCTCGCGATACTCCAGCAAGACGTGGTCCGTCCCCGTCCGGCGGAGTCGATGACCGAGACGTTCCGCCGCTGGAGCTCGAACGACGAATATTCGTCGGCCGGGTTCAGCATCGTCCACCGTGACGAGGGCACCTTGCTCGGGCACGCCACGATCTTCGGCGCAGACGTCAAGAACCGCGCCGGCACCTTCGCGATCGTGCTCGGCCCCGAGCACATGGGTCAGGGCTACGGCACCGAGGCGGTGCGGTTGATGCTGGCGTACGGATTCCGAGAAATGGGGCTGCACCGCATCGGCCTGCAGACGTACGCCTTCAACAACCGGGCACTCGCCGCGTACGAGAAGGCGGGGTTCCGCGAGGAAGGTCGTCGTCGCGAGGTCGTCTTCCACGACGGTGCCTTCCACGACGAGGTGCAGATGGGTCTGCTCGAACGCGAATGGCGCGCCCAACGCTGACACGCGAGAAATACCACGGTGAGACGCGAGAAATACCCCACCGACACGTGAGTTCTACTAGGCGAAACTCGCGTCTCACCGTGGTATTTCCCGCGTCTCAGCGTGGAATCTGTCGCGTCTCACCGTGGTATTTCCCGCGTGTCAGCGTTCAGGTGGGACGGTCGAAGGCCGACTGCGGATCCAGGCCGGTACGCATACGCCACGCCGTCAGTGCGAGCCCGAGGGTCATCGCCTGAGCCGGATCGTCGAGCTGCACGCCGAGCAGTTTCTCGATGCGCTCGAGCCGCGCGTACAACGACTGCCTGCGGATACCGAGTGCGAGTGCCGTACGTGTCTTGCTGCCACCGCTGCCGAGATGGGCGTCGAGCGTACGGACGAGATCGGCCGAATGCGAGGCATCGAACGCGATCAAGGCTCCCAGCTGCTCGGCGATGAACGCCGACATGGCCGACGCGTCCAACGTCGCGAGCAGCCGCTGAGCGCCGACGTCGCGGGCGAGCAAGACACCGGAGCGGGTCCCGAACCGTCGGGAGATCTGGACCACGTCGCGTGCGGCCGCGACAGCGCCGGGCACGTCCGCGAGGTCCGATACCGGTGCCGCGACCCCGACCGTACGCAACGAGTCTCCCATCGGCGCATTGCACATCTGCTCGTACGCGTCGGCGAACTCGGAGCGTACGCGGGCCGGCAGCGCATGGAGCCACCCGTGCGCCAGCACGATCACGTGGTGCCCGACCGCGCCGACCAGACAGTTCCCGAACGTCTCTCGGACGGCGTCCTCGATCACCGAGACCACCTGATGCACAGGCGTCTGGTGGTCAACGTCGACGGCTGCGACGAGTACGTGTTCGTCGTCGCCGCCGACCCATCCGGCCGCCGACATCCTGTCGAGCACGTCCGCGTGCGAGACGAGCACCCCACCGGCGAGGTCGGTGATCACCGCCTGGGCGAGCGAGGGACGGCGGCCGAGGTCCGGGTGCCGTCCGAGCTCGAGGGCGATCGCGACCGCGGCGCGACCCGCGATCGCCGTACGTCGGGCCGTCGGCCGCGCGTGGAGGACGACGCGTCCGAGCGACCCGGTCGGCCCGCGTACCTCCTCGACGGTCGGCGTCCCGCTCCCGGTCACGGCCAGCCCGCGGCTGCGCTCGACGACCTGCCCTTCTGTGTCGACGAACTCGACCGCGCATGCGGCCATCCGCGCGACTGCGTTGAGAAGGGACGTCATGCCCTGACCCGCGACGACCAGGCCCAAGAGCTCCTGCCATACGGGCTCGGCCGCATGTGACGACGTCGCGCGCCGCCGCAACAGCAGGTCGTGGAAGTCTTCGACCATGCGCTCGAACGGCACGATCTCGTTGAGCGTGACGAAGGCGATACCGCGTCGCTCCGCCGCCTCGACCATCTCCGGCGGCGCCGTGAAGAACGACCGACCGATCTCGAGCGCGATCGCGACACATCCGGCGTCGGCGATCAGGTCGACGTACGCCGTCAGCTGACTCGCTGTACGCCCGTGCAGACCGAGACCCGTCGTGAGCAAGACCTCGCCACCGGAGAGCAGCCCGCCCATCTCGTACACCTCGGAGGAATGCACCCACCGAACGGTCAGTGCCTCGGGGTCGCCGGTCACGACGTGGGGGTCGGCCTCGACGAACGACGGCATCGCGAGCACGTCGCGCAGTGTCGGCAGCATGGCGTCCTCCTGACATGGTGTCAGCAAAATCATCCCCGATAGCGGTCAGTTTGTCCCTTGTCGCGGGCGTGAGCTCATGGTCGGGTGGCATGTGACCGAGACCACGCGGGGGTACGTGACGAGGAGACCAGCATGCTCGAATCCGACCGGGAGTTCCTCGATCTGGCGATCGAACAAGCAAGGATCGGCTGGGACGAAGGCGGGGTGCCGATCGGAGCGGCTCTGGTGCGCAACGGCGAGGTGCTCGCCGTCGGCCGCAACCGCCGATTCCAGAAGGACAGCGCGATCCTGCACGGAGAGACCGACTGCATCGAGCGCGCGGGCCGCCTACCGGCGAGCGTCTATCGCGAGTGCACGCTCTACACGACGCTGTCGCCGTGCTACATGTGTGCCGGAACGGCTGTGCTGTACGACATCCCCCGCATCGTCATCGGGGAGAACCGCGCATTCTCGGTGTCGGAGGATTGGCTACGCAGCCACGGCGTCGACGTCGACGTCGCCGACGACCCCGACTGCATCGCGCTGATGGCCAAGATGCTCGACCAGCGCCCGGAACTGTGGCTCGAGGACATCGGAGAGACGGCGTGAGCACGAGCCCGGACGCCGACTCACACGGTCCCACCGAGACGGCTTCGCACGAGGTCACCGACGCCATCGACCCGGACTATCCCGTCACGCCGGTGCCGATGGCGGCGCGCAAGTCGTTCTTCTCGCTGGCTGTGGTGTTGCTCGGCTTCACGATCTTCACCCCCACGATGCTGGCTGGCGCCGAGCTGGGTCCCGCGTTCTCGTTCTGGGACCTAATGCTCGCCATCCTCATCGGCTCCGTGGTGCTCGGCGTGTACGTCGCGGCGATGGGCTACGTCGGAGCGCGTACGGGCCTGACGACCGTCGTGATGGCCCGCTACAGCTTCGGCAATCGCGGCTCCAAGCTCGCGTCGCTGCTTCTCGGCGGCACCCAGATCGGCTGGTACGGGGTCATCGTCGGCACGATCGGAGACCTGACCGCCCAGGCCGCGGGTTGGGAATCGTACGGCGCCAAGGCGTCGGTCATGATCGCGTCGAGCGCGCTGATGTGCATCACCGCGTGCTACGGGTATCGCGGAATGTACTGGGTCTCCCTCGTGTCGACACCGCTCATCATCGCGCTCGCGATCTGGGTGGTGATCCGCTCACTCGACGAGGTCGGCGGCTTCGACGGGCTCACGGCGGTCGAGCCGACCACCTCCATGACGTTCGCCGTTGCGATCACCACCGTCGTGGGAACCTTCGTCTCCGCAGGAACGCAAGCCCCGAACTGGACACGCTTCGGGCGTACGGGCCAGCAGGCGCTGTGGGCATGTGTGATCGGCTTCCTCGTCGGCAACGGGATGATGATCTTCTTCGGCGCGATCGGTGCGATCACGTTCGGGGAGGGAGACTTCGTCCTCGTGCTGTACCAGCTCGGACTGGTCGGCTGGGGCCTCGTGTTGCTCTTCGGCAACCTCTGGAAGAGCAACGCCGACACCGCGTACGCCTTCGGTGTCGCGGGCTCGGAGATGTTCCACAGCGGGCGGAAGACGCCGTTCATCGTCGGCGGTTCGATCATCGGCACGGTGCTTGCCCTGACGGGCGTACAGAACCATCTCGTCGATTACCTGAACCTGCTCGGCACCTTCATCCCACCGCTGGGCGGCGTGATCATCGCGCACTACTGGTGCATCCGCCGCGTGGGGATGGGCGGCGTACCGCCCGCCGTGCACTGGCCGCACATCGCGGTGTACGCGGTGGCGAGCTTCATCGCCTGGGGCTCGGGCGAGCTCGAGATCGGTATCCCCCCGGTCATCGGCATCGTGGTCGCGATCGCCGGAACGATCGCCGTGAACCGCGTACCAACGGGAGCGCGCAGCGCATAGCGCACCCGGGGCGTCCGCGTTTCGCAGCGCTGTGGCCCGTCCAGGGGGTCCTGGACGGGCCACAAGGCTGCGAAACGCGGACGCGCTACTCGACCGGCAGGCCGAGGTTGCGCGCGATCAACATCCGCTGCACCTCGGATGTGCCCTCGCCGATCTCCAGGATCTTCGCGTCGCGGTAGAAGCGGGTGATCGGGTACTCCTCCATGAAGCCGTACCCGCCGAAGACCTGTGTACCGATGCGGGTCGCCGTCACCGCCGACTCCGTCGCGTACAGCTTCGCGATCGCGGCGGCCTGCTTGAAGTCCTTCATCGGCGCGCCGGCGTCCTTCATCGCGGCCGCCTTGTACGTGAGGCCGCGCGCGGCCTCGGCCATCACCGCCAGGTCGGAGACCTGGAACGCGACGCCTTGCTTGGCGCCGATGGGTACGCCGAACGTCGTACGCTCCCCCGCGTACTCGGTGCACAGGTCGAGGCACGCCTGAATACACCCGACGGCGAGGGCCGCGATCGCGACCCGGCCGTCGTCGAGGGTGGCGAGGAACTGTGCGAAGCCGCGACCCCGCTCACCGAGCAGATGATCCTCGGGTACGCGCGCATCGTCGAAGGTGAGCGGATGCGTGTCGGAGCAGTGCCAGCCGAGCTTGTCGTACGCGGGCTCGACGATGAAGCCGGGCGTGCCCGACGGCACCAGGATCGTGGAGATCTCCGGCTTGCCGTCGGGACGTTCCCCCGTACGCGCCGTCACGGTCACGACCGACGTGATCGGCGAGCCGGAGTTGGTGATGAACTGCTTCGAACCGTTGACGACCCACTCTCCGTCGGCGAGCGTCGCCTTGGTCTTCGTCGCGCCGGCGTCGGATCCCGCGCCGGGCTCGGTGAGGCCGAAACCCGCGAGCGTACGCCCCGCGACGAGGTCGGGAAGCCACCGCTTCTTCTGCTCGTCGGACCCGAACGTCAGGATCGGGTTGATGCCGAGCCCGACGCCGGCCTCGAGCGTGATACCCATCGCCTGGTCGACGCGGCCGAGCTCCTCGATCGCGACGCACAGGCTGGTGAAGTCGCCACCCGCGCCGCCGTACTGCTCCGGTGCAGTCAGCCCGAACAGCCCGAGGTCGCCCATCTTGTGCACGACGTCGACCGGAAAGTGATGATCCTTGTCCCAGGCAGCAATGTGCGGCGCGATCTCCGCATTCGCGAATTCGGCGACGACCTCGCGGAACTCCTCGTGCTCGCGCGACAGGCTGAAGGCATTCGACATGCCCGCGATGTTAACAGTCATTAACGCGCGGACGCGAGCTCCGGACGCTCGTACGGATCGCCCGCGTGGACGAACCGGCGATCGTCGTCGCAGGGCATCGTGAGCGCACCGGCGGCACGGTGTCACGACCGCCGACGAGATCGGCCTCACAGCACGGGCCGGCGTAGGGGGCTTAGACTCGGCAGGCCGTGCATTCGCACCCGAAGCCAAGGAGCCGCCTTCCGTGAGCAAGCACCAGGCCGGTCGACCTCTGTCCAAGGTACTGATCGCAAATCGTGGTGAGATCGCCGTTCGTGTCGTTCGCGCATGCAAGGACGCCGGCATTGCGAGCGTCGCCGTTTACGCCGAGCCGGACCGCGACGCGCAGTTCGTCCGGCTCGCCGACGAGGCATACTCTCTGGACGGCGCCACTCCCGCCGACTCGTACCTCTCGATCGAGAAGATCATCGCGATCGCGGAGCGTGCTGGCGCCGACAGCATCCACCCGGGTTACGGCTTCCTGGCCGAGAACTCCGACTTCGCTCGAGCCGTCGGCGACGCCGGCCTGACATGGATCGGCCCTCCACCGGAGGCGATCACCGCACTCGGAGACAAGGTGCAGGCGCGCCACATCGCGCAGAAGGTCGGGGCTCCGCTCGTACCCGGCACGAAGGACCCCGTCGAGAACGCCGACGAGGTCGTCGCGTTCGCCGACGAACACGGCCTGCCGATCGCGATCAAGGCCGCGTTCGGCGGTGGAGGTCGCGGGCTGAAGGTCGCCTGGAGCCGTGACGAGGTCGCCGAGTCGTACGAGTCGGCGGTGCGGGAGGCGGTCTCGGCATTCGGCCGCGGCGAATGCTTCGTCGAGCGCTACCTGGACCGTCCGCGTCACGTCGAGACGCAGTGCCTCGCCGACAAGCACGGCAACGTGGTCGTCGTTTCCACCCGCGACTGCTCGCTGCAACGCCGCCACCAGAAGCTGGTCGAGGAAGCCCCCGCGCCGTTCCTGACCGACGAGCAGATGACGACGCTGTACGAGTCGAGCAAGGCGATCCTGCGCGAGGCCGGGTATGTCGGCGCAGGCACGTGTGAGTTCCTTGTCGGACGGGACGGCACGATCTCCTTCCTCGAGGTCAACACCCGCCTCCAGGTCGAGCACCCGGTCAGCGAGGAGGTCACCGGTCTCGACCTCGTACGCGAGATGTTCCGCATCGCCGGTGGCGAAGAGCTCGGCTACGACGACCCGCAGATCGTCGGCCACTCGATCGAGTACCGCATCAACGCAGAGGACGCCGGCCGTGGCTTCCTCCCCGCACCGGGAACGCTCACCGCATGGCAGCCACCGTCGGGTCCCGGGGTACGCGTCGACGGCGGGTACGTCGAAGGGGAGACGATCCCGGGCTCGTTCGACTCGCTCGTCGCCAAACTCATCGTCACGGGCACCAGCCGCGACGAGGCTCTCGCCCGCTCCCGGCGCGCACTGGACGAGTTCGTCGTCGACGGCATGCCGACCGTCGTGCCGTTTCACCGCACGGTCGTCGACGACCCCGCCTACGTCGGCGACGGAGCGTCATTCGACGTCTACACCAGCTGGATCGAGTCGGACTTCGACAACCAGATCTCCCCGTACGCCGGCGCAACCGACGACGCTGAGCCCGAGGAGCGGGAGAAGCTGACCGTCGAGGTCGGCGGTAAGCGGCTCGAGGTCGTCCTTCCCGGCGGTCTGAGTGCCAGCGATGCCCCCGCGGCGGGCGGCCCGAAGAAGCCGAAGCGAAAGGGGGCGACGAAGTCCGGATCGATCGTGAGCGGCGATGCGCTGACCTCACCGATGCAGGGCACCATCGTCAAGGTCGCCGTCGAAGAAGGGCAGCACGTCGAGGAGGGCGAGCTC
>Ga0079225_10002767_pt1 | contig 10182 bp, 8 predicted proteins | sample Poulit2012_FD_76344 | JGI IMG/M metagenome (GOLD analysis project Ga0079225, IMG submission 76344) | Agricultural soil microbial communities from Georgia to study Nitrogen management - Poultry litter 2012 | ecosystem: Environmental > Terrestrial > Soil > Agricultural land | place: USA: Georgia...
GAAGGTGAGCATTTAAACCCTCCTCTCCCTTATCGCGATTTTTTTGTACAGTTTGGCGGGGAGGATGAATTTGAATTCCAACACCGAATTAATACTACCATTACTCAATTAGCGGCAGAATCAGAGGGTGAGAATATTCTGATGGTTTCTCATGGTGCTGCCATTGCACAGTTCTATAATTATTGGTTGGAACACAGTGATGTTCGAAGAAAAGGACGGATTCAAAATTGTTCGATCCTCCATTATCATTTTGAAGATGATGTGTTTAAGTTACAGGAAATTATCGAACATGATTTTAGCGAACTCGCAGAATTATAAAATATTAAGTAAAGGACTGATAATATGAAAACAATTACTTTATCAAATGGTATAGAGATTCCCGCTTTGGGATTCGGTACCTTTCAAATTACGGATCCAAAAGAAGCGGAAGTCTCTGTAACTGCAGCTATACAAGCAGGTTATCGACATATCGATACTGCCCAATCCTACATGAATGAAGAAGCTGTAGGACGCGGCATTAAAAAATCTAATGTCGCTCGAGATGAGTTATTCGTCACAACCAAGATTTGGGTAGAAAATACGACTTATGAAGGGGTTTTAAATTCTTTTGAAGATTCGTTAAAGCGTTTAGATATAGACTATGTGGATTTACTCCTCCTCCATCAGCCTTATAATGATACCTTTGGTGCATGGCGCGCAATGGAAAAACTTCTTGAAGAAGGAAAAGTTCGTTCTATCGGTGTATCAAATTTTTCAGCAGACCAAGTGACTAATTTAGCTGCGTTTAATCAAGTCATACCGCATATCAATCAAATTGAAGTGAATCCCTTTCATCAACGAACAGCATATCTTGAATTTTTAAAAGATGAAAACATTATTCCTGAAGTATGGGCACCTTTTGCCGAAGGGAAGAATAATCTGTTCGAAAATGAAACCTTAGAGAAAATTGGAGAAAAGTATAACAAAACTGTTGCGCAAATCGTTTTACGTTGGTTAGTAGAACAAGACATTGTCGTACTTGCAAAAACGGTTCGCCCAGAACGCATGGAAGAAAACTTGGATGTATTTGATTTTTCACTTGATGATGAAGATCGAGCACAGATTCAATCGTTAGATCAAAAAGAGAGTCAATTTTTTGACCATAAAAACCCTGAAATCATTAAGAGCATGGCTACAAGAAAGTTAGATTATTAGATTGTTCATTGAGGTCTAAGAAAGGTTGGATACGAATGCAAAAAAGAAACTTAGGATATTTAGAGGTTTCTGAAATAGGAATAGGTGCAATGGGGTTTTCCCATGGCTATGGAGAAGTGCCTAGTGAAGAATATGCGATTGAAGCGATTAGAGAAGCTTTTGCTTATGGCTGTACTTTTATCGATACAGCAGAGGTCTATGGCACTCAAATGTTTTACCCTGGCCACAATGAAGAACTTGTTGGAAAAGCCATTGAGCCTTTTCGAGAGGAGATTGTTTTAGCAACAAAACTATTTATCCGTCCAGATGAATTCGGCGAAGATGTCACTTTATATGAGGCTATTCGAAGTCATTTAAATGCTTCATTACAGAATCTTCGTACAGATTATATTGATTTATACTATTGGCATCGAGTAAATGAAGAAATTCCAATAGAAGAAGTAGTAAAAGTTATGAGACAACTCATTGATGAGGGTTTGATTAAAGGGTGGGGGTTGTCACAAGTAGGTACAGATTTATTAAAACGAGCTCATGAAGTGACTCCAGTCAGTGCAGTTCAAAATCTATATAATATGATGGAACGAACGACAGAAGAAATCTTCGATTACTGCTTAGAAAATAACATCGGCATCGTCCCATTTTCTCCTGTAGCTAGTGGTTATCTTTCAGGTAAAGTGACGACAGAAACAAAATTTGAAGGGGACGATGTACGAAAATGGGTTCCACAAACGGCCTCTAAAGAAAATATCATTGCTAATCAACCAATTCTAGATTTAGTGAGCGAGTTTGCTGAATCTAAAAATGCGACAAATGCTCAAATATCTATTGCATGGATGCTTCGGAAACATCCGAATATTGTTCCCATCCCAGGTTCAAAGAATAAAGAAAGAATTATAGAGAATCTTGCTTCTTCGAAAGTTGAGTTAATGGATGATGAGTTTGAAGCGCTGGAAACAGCGTTAGAAAAAATTGAAATTCATGGACATCGTGGGCATATTGAAACCGTGCAAAATCCGTTCACTAAAAGAATATCCAATGAAAACTAATAGTTCAATTATAATATGGAAAGCGAGTAATTAAGTCGCCCATATTAATTAGACGCCGTAGAGTCTTCTCACATGCAGGAGCTATTACGGTGTCTTTATATTTATAGGACCTCATATGTATGCTCCCAAATAAACTAAACAGCACTAAAGTCCCGTATTTTTTGTTAACAGTCGATTATATGAGAAAACTAACCAAGCTATATGAATAACGAATATGCATGAAAAACAAAAAAGACACCCTTTGATAGAGCATGCTTCTGTCTTCTAATCAGTAAGCAATTTGCCTATAGGGGGGTCTTTTTACTTTGTCATTTTGTTAAGTACCCATTCGTTTCTTTCCAGTAGAAATGTTCAATCACTTTGTTGGCTCTTGGCACAAAGCCCGCCGAATATTCAGGGGAAGAATTCATTTCCATGAAGAAGTATTGATTATCGTGCTCTCCTAACATGACATGCTTGGAACCATCCGCACTCGTATATTCTTCGATTGCCCAATCATATAACTTTTGGTCTTCTTCGACTACTTCTAGTTGATTGACCAAAATTGAGTAAGTGGTATCTTCATCCCCACCACTTGGCTGTTCCGCGACGTTTTCAGAAAAAAGATAGATTTGCAGGTAAATATCTTCTAGTTTTTCATCGTTATAATTGGCGTAGAACCAGTGGGCATCTCCCTCGCCGCTGCTCGCTTCTTCTGCTAGTAAATCCGAGGGGACATACGTGAGAAACGGTGCGCCTTCTTTATCATAGAGTTCTAGAGTTATTGGCTCTTCCATGCCTTCGATTTCGATAATGTCTTCGATTTCGGCAGCGACCTCATTCGTGTTCTCTTCCTCATTTTCCGATCCATACCCTGGCGTCTGCGGTGTTTCTTGCGGTGGCATTTCATTATCTGACGGTGACTCTTCATCTGTTGTACAAGCAGCGACCATTAATAGCATCGATGACAGCATGAATATCCCAACTTTGTTCTTCATACAGATTCCTCCTAGAGGAACACCTTACTTTTAATCGTTCTTTACATCTAAATTGTAAGCTGTTTAAGTCCCATAAGCAAAGAACTTAACTAGCATAGGCTCTTTTAAAGAATGAGCTCACTTAAAGGCACTTGGTTGTTCAATTCCCCCTCAAAGAATTGATAAAAAGCAATGTACGCCACAAAGCCAAATTCATCCAAACTCGTTTGGTTTTCTTTTTTCTTATTCATTAAGCGTTGAATCTCTTGGGTCACGTCTTTATCGTCTACATAAAAAGACACTTCGAATGCTTTAATGACTTTAAATTGCATCGCCAAGTCTTCGTCCTTTGACTTTGAAAGAATTTTGCTCGCATATTCTTTCACTGTCTGAATCAATGTATCACCTAGTTCTTCGATATCTCTTTGATAGGGAACAATTCGAATGCCATTAAAGACAATCGCAAAATAAGGATTTGTTGTAAACAATGCCCGTACGTAAGTGCCGTCATGTTCTAAGCGTTGAACTCCATGATAAGTATACGCTCGAACAGTAGCCGGCTTGTTTGAGTTTAATTCAATTTCAAAATCCATCGCCTGACCAAATTTATTATGCAAATCAATCACATTTGACTGCTTGACTTCCTGAGTGACTTCTAAACTTTTGTTGATGGTCACTTTATGCACCCCAGGCATTTGTTTTAAAATATGAGTATCCATCTCTCGTTCAATCTTTGGCGACATCGGCATCTGGATAAAATGAACTATCGCCCCCTCTTTTTCTTTATCTTGTTCAATCGAAATATTTCCTCGGTGCCACTTAACCTTTAAGCGAAAAGTACCACCATTCATATCCACATAATCTTGTAGGACATTTAAATTTAAATGATTATTCATAGTAACCTCCTGAGTATTCTTTTGTTCATTCATACTATACATTCTCTTCTTAAAAAAGAGCATTCTAAGCCAGTAGTATTGACTTAGAATGCTTGACTGTTTCTCATTTCTATCTTTTAAATATTTTCTTCAAGAACATCTTTTTCCATTAGCTTGGCCATAAATAAGTGGAAGATAATTCCTATCATATTCGCAATGGTTATAATCAAGAAAATTTCTGGATTGTCTGGAAAATTATTCGCTGCAATCAACATACTTGCGGCTGTGTTTCTTTGCCCTGAACCTATTGCACCGACTTCTTGTAAGTAGTCTTCATCATTTTTACCAGCTGAGAAATAGCCTAAAATAGTGATTAAAATGATAAAGAGTAATCCAGCTAAAATCGCGCCATTTCCTGCAATCGCCATAATCCCTTCAATATTTCCAACTAATGTCCCAATGATAACGATCCATAATGCAATATTTCCAATTTTAGCGACCCATGGCTGAATGGTATCAGAGAAGCTTGAAGCAATGCGGTCTAACAATAAACCAAAGATAATAGGCAATACGAGTTGACGGAATAAATTCCAAAAGAGTTCCCAAGCACTGACTTCAATATCTCCAGCCACCATTGGCAGTGCAATCGGTACATAGACAACACTGACTAGAACTAAAACCAACATCAGACTTGCACCAAGTGCGACATCATTATCTGAGAACTGAACTAACTTAATCATGAATGGCGCGCCTGCACACATACTAAAGATGAGTAAGCCAATTGCCATGGAGGTATCCAGTGAAAATAATTGGATAAGCAGATAAGCGATGATTGGTCCACCAATAAAGTTCGCTAACACAACTCTTAAATGAAATTTCCATTTTTTAAAATAACTTGCGATATCTTCCAAATTTTGAGACAAACCGACATTAAACATTGTAAAAAACACGAAAATCGGTAAAGCTAGATTTCCAATTTGTGCAAATACATTTAAAATAGTATCCCAATCCATATAATCACCTTTCTGTATTGTATTTTCACTAACCTATGTTAGCAAATAGCCATTTCCATGTCATACAATACCGGTTCAAAGGCTCAAATAAATTGGAATTTCTTTGTGTATACAAAAAATAGAAGCCGATTCGACTTCTACTTTTTAATATCTAATTTCTCTTGTTCATTTTCATCAGTATCTTGGTCATCTTCATCCACTCTTGGGAAATCTAATGAATGCTCTGCTTGAATCATGATTACTTTATCATCTTCCAAAATCCGTGTATCGCCCACAGGAACGATAATATCATGTTCGCCGCGCTGAACCATGACGATTAAATGATTGGATGGCAAATCGATATCTTTTATTTGTTTATTCTTCCATGCATGATTATCAGAAATAATCGATTCAATTAAATCTTCTCCATGTTGATCAAAATGTTTTTCGCCACCAAGGATAATTAAATCATTTTCACGAATCGTTATGTGTCCTCTAGGAACAATCGTTTTCCCGTTACGCTCGATTTTAGCAACGATAAAGTCAAAAGTCAGGTTTAAATCCATTACTTTTTGGCCGACCAAGCCACTTTCAGGATGAATCTTCGTTTCTAAGAAAGCAATTTCCGATTTACTTTGGTAAAAATTGAACGTCTTTAAGACAGTATCATTCGGGTCTAACATATCCCAGCGTTTGGTTACATAAGGCATGAGTGTTCCTTGAATCAATGCAGAAAGTACAGCTAAACCAAATACGATATGATAGATATCTACTGAAAGATCTGCCCCACTATTCACAGCCATAATTGCAAATGCAATAGCAGCAGCCCCACGGATACCCGCAAAAGAAATTAAATTGAGCTGATTCTTTTTAAGGTTGAAAGGGAATAACAATCCATACACAGATAATGGTCGAGCAATGATTGTCATAAATAACATAATCGCTAAAGCGAATGGAAATGTTTCAATAAAAGCTGAGAAATTCGACAATAATCCCAAAATAAAGAATAAACCGATTTGCATAATTTCAGTAAAACCGTCATAAAAGAATATGATATCTCTTTTTCCTTTGAATTCTTTATTTCCAAGATAAATGCCTAAGATATAACGAGCTAAATAACCATTTCCTCCAAAATAATCTGCCGTCCCAAATGTAATCAACATAGCTTCAGCCATAAATACAGCATATAATCCATCCGCTTCAAGCGTTAAGCTTTGCAACAATTTTTCAATTACAACTGCAAAAACGACTCCGGCTCCAATTCCCAGTGCAATCTGAGTAATAATCATCAATGGCACAGAGATATCTATGCCTATGATAATGGATAGAAATACCATTGTCATCGTGTAAGCTGTAGGATCGTTGGATCCACTTTCCAACTCTAATAAAGAGGCTGTATTATATCTGAGATTCAAGTTTTTCGAACGCAGTACATTGGAGACACTCGCATAATCGGTAGAACCAACGACAGACCCAATTAGCATGCCTTCCAACAAACTCGTGCCTAATACAAAATAACAAAAAAGACCGGTCAGGACAGCTGTAACCACTACGCCTAATGAACTCAGAATAATCGATTCTTTTGCGACCGGTTTGGCCATGTTCCAGTTCGTTCCAAAACCACCGTAAAAGATAATCACCATTAGAGCAACTGTTGCAAATTGGTCAGCGAATACAAAGTCATCAAAATCAAGACCAATTGCACCGAAACTCATCCCTAATACGATGAATAATAATAAGGAAGGTATGCCATATTTATTCGAAAAACGTATGGCAAGAAGTGCAAGTATAAAAATAAAACCAATAAATATATAACTCATAAAAACTCCTCTCCATCTATAATGTATTTTTAAACATTCTTAATTTACTATTTATAAATACTCCTGCGATCAACTCTTGTGAATTCCGCTGCTCGCTGGAATTCGAGAGTTTTCGCTGGGGGGGTAACCTAAATCTTTTAAAAATAAAAGTTGCTCCCACAGCCGCCTTCTGACTTTCTCTGCATCCTGACGGATTTGAGAAAGCCTAGTAGGCCGTGCAGGGGTAGTTCCATCATTTTCTCTTACTCGCTCTGCTCGTGAGAAAATGGGAACTACTCCCACTCTACAGTCGCAGGAGGTTTACTCGTGATGTCGTAGACGACGCGGTTGATGCCTTCGACTTCGTTGGTGATTCGTTTGGATATTTTATCCAATAAATCTAATGGGATGCGTGCCCAATCGGCGGTTACTCCATCCACGGAATGGATGGCTCGTATTCCGATGGTATAGTCGTAAGTTCGCTTGTCGTCAGTCACGCCGACTGTTTTGAATCCCGGCAGCACGGTAAAGTATTGCCAAATGTCTCGTTCTAGTCCCGCATTTTTGATTTCTTCTCGTAAAATCGCATCACTTTCGCGAACCACTTCTAATTTTTCACGAGTAATTTCACCAAGCACACGCACAGCTAATCCAGGTCCTGGGAAAGGTTGTCGCCAGACTAAATCTGCTGGCATACCCAACTCTTCACCTAATGCACGGACTTCATCTTTAAATAATGTATTCATCGGCTCAATCAGATCAAACTCTAAATCTTCTGGCAATCCGCCAACATTGTGGTGTGATTTGATCGTCTCAGCAGTTTCTGTACCACTTTCAATGACATCGGTATAGAGCGTTCCTTGAGCTAAGAATTCCACGCCATCCAACTTGCGCGCTTCATCACTGAAAACTTCAATAAATTCATTTCCTATGATTTTTCTTTTTTCTTCTGGATTGCTGACGCCCTCTAATTTGGACAAGTAGCGTTCACTGGCTTCGACATGGACAATATTTAAACCGAATTTGCCGGATAAACTTTCCATGACTTCTTCTGCTTCATTTTTTCGCAATAGACCGTGATCCACAAAGATACAAACCAATTGATCACCGATTGCTTTATTTAATAAAACTCCTGTAACCGAAGAATCAACGCCTCCAGATAGACCTAAGAGCACTTTTTTATCACCGACTTGTTCGCGAATCTTCTTCACTTCTAAATCGATAAATTGCTCCATATCCCAGTCACCTGTGAACCCACAAATATCCATGGCAAAATTCTCAATGATTTGTTTTCCATTTTCCGTTTGGTGAACTTCCGGGTGGAATTGGACGCCATAGAAATTCTTTTCTTGATTGTAAATGACCGCATGTTCCTCATGCTCTGCTTGAGCAACCACTTGAAATCCTTCTGGCAATGTTGTCATTTGATCATTGATACTTTGCCAAACCTTTTCTTTAGGATTTAATCCTTTAAATAATGGAACATCGTGGTTTAAAAATTCAAGTGTTGTAATTCCTGCTCCACTTTCTTCAGCTGGACTGATTTTTCCGCCTAATTGTTGGACCATCAATTGAGCGCCATAATCGATCGCTAATATTGGTAATCCCAATGTATAAATGGCTGGATCCACTTTAAAGGCATCCTCACTTAACACACGTCTCGGTCCGCCTGTGAAAACAAGTCCCTGGACATTGTTTTCTTTTAGCGTCTCCATCGAAACATTGTATGGAAATAACTCAGAATAAACGCCCAACTCGCGAATTTTTCGGGTAATTAGTTGATTGGATTGACTTCCAAAGTCGATCACTGCTAATGTTGGGACGTTTTTTGTTACTGATTCATTCATATTTTTAAGAACCTCCGTTATAATAACTAACGCTTCGTTTAGTGTTTTCGAAGCAAGATTTGATCAATGTAATGATTGGTTGTTTTATGGATAATCGCATCCGCTCGGAATCGAGTGGGCAGAATATAATTGACTAAGTTTTTATAGTTTACTTCTTTCCAAACTTTTTTCGCATAATCAAAAGCTTGGGATCGCTCAATATTTGCAAACCGGTTATAATAGTTTTTTGGATCTCTAAACGCCGTATCCACCAAGATACCAAAGCGTTGTAAATACCAGTTTTCAATATTGTCCGGCTCAGCATCCACATAAAAGCTGAAATCAAAAAAATCACTGGCATAGATTTTTTCATTCGCCGGTAATTGTAGGGTATTAATGCCTTCCACAATTAAAATATCCGGGCGGTCAATTTCGTGAAACTCTCCCGGCACAATATTGTAGACAGCATGAGAATATTTAGGGACTTTTACATTAGGTTTCCCGCTCTTAACATCGCCCATGAATGTAATCAACCGGTGCATATCATAGCTTTCCGGGAAGCCTTTGCGATTCATAATGCCTCTTTCTTCTAACACCTCATTTGGATATAAGAATCCATCCGTCGTGATTAAATCCACTTTTTTATCTTTGTAATATTGCGAAAGAATCGTCTGCAAAAGTCGTGCCAATGTACTTTTACCTACTGCCACACTTCCAGCAATTCCAATCACATAAGGGACCCTTTCAGGTTCGAGGTTTAAAAGCTTTTTCAAATGCTTTTGTTCTTTGTTATAGTTTTTTATGAATATATCCAAAATCGATGCAAGTGGTACATAGATTTCACGTACGTCTTTGAGTGAAACGTTATCATTTAAGGCACTAAGTTCTTCCAGTTCCTGATCGGTCATAGAAAAGTTCTCAGCGGTGTTTAAAGATGTCCAATCTTCTCGATCGAATATATAAAAAGTATTCGATTTTTGCATGGTTTTCCTCCCTGTCCTTTTCGTCGCCACTATAGTGTAACAAAAAAAGCATAAAATGAGTATATTGAAACAGGTTTTCTAAAAGATTTTCACTTTGTATCGTTTGAGGGTAAAAATTATAGAATTCAGCAAGTTTTTCTTCAAATCTTAAAACAATTTTAAGTTTAAGATGCTACCATGTTAAAATACGATAGAAATATACTACAATAGTAAATGTTGAATACCGATGAACATGTCGAATATAATTAGGAGGTTAACATGAAGGTTCTACCAGATACCGCATCCGGCTATGCGCATGGAAAAATCATTTTAATTGGTGAGCATGCTGTGGTGCATAACGAACCGGCCATTGCTATCCCATTTACTTCTGCAAATGTTGAAGTAACGATTGAAAAAAAGCGTGGCGAAATAACAATTGACAGTATTTACCATAAAGGGAAATTGACGGAAGTTCCCGATAATTTAAAAAACTTAACCGAAACGTTAAAAGCAGTCTGTGAGTATTTTGATA
>Ga0079225_10002768_pt1 | contig 10179 bp, 8 predicted proteins | sample Poulit2012_FD_76344 | JGI IMG/M metagenome (GOLD analysis project Ga0079225, IMG submission 76344) | Agricultural soil microbial communities from Georgia to study Nitrogen management - Poultry litter 2012 | ecosystem: Environmental > Terrestrial > Soil > Agricultural land | place: USA: Georgia...
ACTAAATTATATACATGAATTGTATTGTAATGTTAAAAATATGTAGGAGTAAATTAATAAAGGAGCATAATTATGCAAAAGGAAAATACTTTTGAAGTAAGAACGGATTTGGCAATTGAATCAAGGGATATGTACGTGGAGCGGGAAGAGGAAAAGGATGAAATTGAAGGAGTTTTTGTTAAGGACAAAGATATTAACGGGGTGCAGGTAACCTACGTTAATATCACAGAACAAGGGGAACAAAAGCTTGGAAAGAAAAAAGGAAACTACGTAACCATATATACCGATGGTGTCAAAAAGCAAGATACAAAAACAGAGGAAAATACAGCAAAAGTCCTCTCAGGAGAAATACGAAAGTTACTCGATATGAATGACATAAGTAAGGATGCTACAGGATTAATCGTAGGTTTAGGTAATAAAAATATTACTCCCGATGCCCTAGGTCCTTTAACAACAGAAAAGATATTAGTTACAAGTCATTTATTCCATTTGCAATATGAATCAGTAGAAGAAGGATATCGCCCAGTGGCGACAATTACACCTGGAGTTATGGGAGTTACGGGTATTGAAACGAGTGAAATCGTATTAGGAGTAATTAATAATTTCTCTCCAGATTTTGTTATTGCAGTAGATGCTTTAGCCTCAAGATCTATTGAAAGATTAAATTCAACGATTCAAATATCAGACACTGGCATCCACCCAGGGTCAGGTGTCGGGAACAAGAGAAAAGAATTAAGTAAGGAGACTTTGGGAATTCCAGTAATAGCTATCGGTGTTCCTACAGTAGTCGATGCAGTTACGATTGCTAGTGACACAATTGATTTTTTATTAAAACATTTGGGAAAGGAATTTAAAGAAAAAGATAAGTCCTATCAATCATTATTGCCTAGTAGTTTCTCCTTTGGTAGTAAAAAGCTAACGGAGAAAGATATGCCTGATGAAAAACAAAGAAAGGTTTTTCTAGGAATGATAGGTACATTAACGGAAGAAGAAAAACGGTCCTTGATTGAATCTGTTTTATCCCCCATGGGTCATAATTTTATCGTCACACCAAAGGAAGTAGATGCTTTCATGGAGGATATGGGCCACTTGTTAGCCGCAGGGATTAATTCAGCCTTACACGAGAATGTTACGACGGAAGGTATGTTTGCTTATACTAAATAAAATACTTCCTAGATAAAAAAGTATAAAAGTTCATATTGCGACATAGATTTTAAATAGGATCACAATATGAAGGGGTGGATTTATGAGAAAGCGTTTCAGGGGAAACAAGTTTTCATTAATTCGGTATAAAAGAAATATCTTTTATTATATAAGTAGTATTATTATATTGTTTTTCTTAATTAGTTTTTTAACGGCTATCAAACCTAATTATCGAATCTCATCTCAAGTAATTAAAGATATGACAAAAGAAATAGATAGTTCAACGTTTTTGTATTTAATGGGTATGGAATCAAAACTGTTAAAGGAAGCATTACCAGAGGACAAGAAGTTCATTAAGTTATCTAAAGTATTGTTTCATGTAGTGACCAATGTTAAACCGGACGACATAAGTTCTTTGTTAGGACAAGAAGTTCCTGGCTTATTTCCAAAAACAAATATGTTTATCGTAAAAAGCTCTGGAATTGATTATACAAACTTCTCTTTCGAATCCTCACCACCCGTCGAAGACATTCTAGAAGATAGAAAGGCGGTTTTTGAAGAGGGAGATGAGCGTGTTGAGGAACAGGAAATAGTACATTCAACAGGGGATAGAAAAGTCGTATTTATTTATAACTCCCACAATCGGGAATCATTTTTGCCACACTTACCTGATGTCACAGATCCAAGACTAGCCCATCATAAACACGTGAATATAACAAAGGTCAGTGAGCACTTGGCTAAAGCATTGGAACAAAGAGGAATTGGCGCCGAAATCGATTTAACAGATCACATGCAGGTACTTCATGATAATAATTGGACCTATGGACAATCCTACCGGGCATCGCGAAAGATGATTCAAGATGCTATGGCAACAAATAAGGATGTTCAATATTTATTTGATATTCACCGGGATGCTCTACCAAGGGAAAAGACAACAATTAATATTAATGATAAAGCTTATGGACAGCTTTTAATCGTAATAGGTGCAGAGCATGAAAACTATGAGAAGAATTTATCCTTTGCTACGGAGATTCACCAACGAATAGCTGAAAAATATCCCGGTCTTAGTAAGGGAATTATGACAAAACAAGGACCGGGTAATAATGGTATATATAATCAAGATATTTTAGATACTGCATTATTATTTGAAATAGGTGGATATGAAAACTCATTGGATGAACTTTTTCGAACAGCGGATATCTTAGCGGAGGTTTTTAGTGAATATTATTGGCAAGCAGAAAAGGTATTTTTAGAGGAATAGAGGAGAAAAGATGCGTTTACTATTTCATTTATCCCTAATTGTTATCGTCTTTTTAGCTGGGGTTATATTTGCTCAAAGTAATAAGATTCATATACCGACCGACAATCAATCTTTATTTTGGAGTGAAAATTATCCTATCGAAACCCAAGAGGATCGGACGCTATCCATCGATTCATCGCAATTAAATGAAAATGAATATGCTCTGCAAAATATAGCATCTAAAATAGAACTAATCACAGCTAAGGTCTTTAATGCTATGATCCTTATCTTATATGAATTTTCTAGATTGTTTTTTACAAGCCTTTAATTGGTATGATTAAATTATATAACTTCATAAAATGACGATTTATTGAAAGTATATACCCGTATTGCTATAATCATTCTAGGAATGTACGGCTTTTATTAAAGGCAATTAGGAGTGGACGTCATTTATGGATAATAAAAATATAAGAAATTTTTCAATAATAGCCCATATCGATCATGGTAAATCAACCCTTGCCGATCGTATATTAGAAAATACAAATGCTTTATCCGAGCGGGAGATGCAAGATCGAATTTTAGATGGGATGGACTTAGAAAGAGAACGGGGAATAACAATTAAATTAAATGCAGTGCGTTTAAATTATGAAAGTAAAAATGGGGGAGAATATGTTTTTCATTTAATTGATACCCCAGGGCATGTAGACTTTACTTATGAGGTATCGCGCAGTTTAGCTGCTTGTGAAGGGGCAATTTTAGTAGTAGATGCCGCCCAAGGTATCGAAGCTCAAACGCTAGCAAATGTGTATTTAGCGATGGACAATGATTTAGAAATTATCCCTGTTATAAATAAAATAGATTTACCAAATGCAGATCCAGAAAGAGTAACTCAAGAGTTGGTCGATGTGCTAGGGGTAAATCCAGACGACGTTATTTTAGCTTCGGCTAAAGATAACCTTGGTATTGATGAAATATTAGAAAGAATTGTAGAAGTAGTTCCACCACCAAAGGGTGAAGATGATAATCCGCTGCAGGCATTAATATTTGATTCTCTCTATGATTCTTACCGTGGAGTAGTAGCCTATGTTTCTATTCAAGAAGGAAGTGTAAAAGTTGGCGATAAAATTAGAATGATGGCGACAGGTAAGGAATATGAGGTGAATGAGGTCGGTGTGTTCACCCCACAAGCAAAGGAAATGAAGGAACTATCTGTAGGTGATGTTGGCTATTTAACAGCGTCAATTAAAAACGTAGGTGATACCAGGGTGGGTGATACAATTACGCATGTATCTAATCCTGCTCAAGAACCCTTGCCAGGATATCGCCGGCTAAATTCTATGGTCTTTTGCGGTTTGTATCCCGTTGACTCAGACGATTATAATGGTTTACGAGAAGCTTTAGAAAGACTGGAATTAAATGATTCTGCCCTTGAATATGAAGCCGAGACATCTCAAGCCTTGGGTTTTGGCTTCAGGTGTGGATTTTTAGGTCTTCTTCATATGGAAATTATCCAAGAAAGAATTGAAAGGGAATTTAATATCGATTTAATAACGACTGCACCAAGTGTTATTTATGAAATTAAAAAAACGGATGGGGAGATTATTAAAATTGATAACCCATCCTTTATGCCAAGGGTGGAGGTCATTGAAGAAGTACGTGAACCCTTTGTAAAAGCGACAATTATGGTTCCTAATGAATTTGTTGGACCAGTAATGGAGCTTTCTCAAAGAAAACGAGGACAATTCATTGATATGGTCTATTTAGACGATATTCGGGTGAACGTTATTTATGAATTGCCCTTATCAGAAATCGTTTATGATTTCTTCGATCAACTAAAGTCCCATACGAGAGGTTACGCGTCCTTTGACTATGAAATAATAGGATATAAGGTAAGTGATTTAGTGAAAATGGATATTTTATTAAATCACGAACCTATTGATGCTTTATCCGTCATCGTTTATCGACAGTTTGCCCATGAAAGAGGTAGACAAATAGTAGAAAAGTTAAGGGAGCTTATCCCGAGACAGCAATTTGAAGTACCCGTTCAAGCAGCAATTGGAAATAGTATTATCGCAAGAACGAATATTAGAGCGGTCAGGAAAGACGTTACAGCTAAATTATACGGTGGGGATGTAACCCGTAAGAGGAAGTTGTTAGAAAAGCAAAAAGAAGGAAAAAAGCGAATGAAAATGGTCGGTACAGTGGAAGTACCCCAGGAAGCTTTTATGGCTATTTTAACTTTAGACGACTAAGATCTGTAAAAAAGCTTTTCTACTTTAGTAGAAAAGCTTTTTTATTGTAAACACATAAGTTTTATCGCATCAACTAAATTGACAAAAAAATAAGGATTTGATAAATTTATTAATAGCATTAGCACTCAAGGTGTTAGAGTGCTAATTTGGGGAGTGATCACCATGTTAACGGAAAGAGAGTTGCTCATTTTTCAATCGATCCTTGAAGATTTTACGAAAACTGCTCAGCCCGTCGCTTCTAAAACAATTTCAGAAAAGGACAATATAGACTACAGTGCTGCGACCATAAGGAATGTCATGGCGGACTTAGAGGAAATGGGATTTTTAGAAAAAACCCACACTTCTTCAGGGAGAGTTCCATCCGAAAAGGGTTATAGATATTATGTTGATCACTTAGTGTTGCCGGGTAGATTTAGTAAGCTAAATCTTCTTAAAGATATCGTTAAAGAGGATGTTATTGAATTTGAAAAAATCATCCAAATTTCTGCAGAGTTATTATCTGAATTAACAAATTGTACGTCCATTATATTAGGTCCGGAAATATTCGATACGAAACTTAAACAAATACAAATCGTTAAACTTTCCCACAAAACGGCAATAGCCATTTTAATTACGGATACAGGGCATGTAGAGCACCAATCCTTTACAATACCCGAAGGTGTAAATTTAACAGATTTGGAAAAGCTTGTTAATATATTAAACGACCGTTTAGTAGACGTGCCAATTCATGAAATACCGAGAAAGCTTACTAAAGAAATAAGCACTCTTATGAAAAGGTATATGCGCAACTATGATGCTACGATTGATTTTTTGAATTTAATTTTTCCTAATGAACCAACGACAAATATGTACATTAGTGGTAAAACAAATATTTTAACCTACCCAGAATTTAATGACGTAAACAAAATTCATTCCTTTTATTCTCTAATCGAAAATCAAGATATTATTTTAAAGTTGCTCCAGCCTTCGGAAGAAGAAATTACCGTTTCGATTGGAAGGGAAAACGAACTTGATCAAATAAAAGATTTAAGTGTAATTACGACAACTTACAAACTTAACGAAGATCAATTAGGAACAATAGCACTAATAGGTCCGACACGGATGGAATATAAAAGGGTAATAAATTTATTACGCTCATTTTCGAAGGAGATTACTACTACGCTATACGACTTATATCAACGATAATCAACTAAATTAATCGAGTAAGTTTTCATTTATGATAAATCATGCTATAGTCGTACATGGTAATTTATTATAGGAGGTACGTTTTATGGAAGAAAGTAAGCAGGAAGAAATTAAAGAAAAGGAAGATCTAATCGAAGAAGAAGACCATTCCTCTGATGTAGAAGAACGGGAAGAGCAAGAAGAAAAAACTTTAGATGAACATGAGAAAGCTATAAGAGAATTACAAGAGGAAAATCAAGAGCAATATGAACGTATGCTCCGAATCCAAGCAGAATTTGATAACTATAAAAGACGAACTCAGCAGGAACGAATTAATGAAAGAAAATATCAAGTGCAAAGCTTAGCAGAGGAACTTCTACCTGTTCTTGACAACTTTGAAAGAGCACTACAGGTTGAAGTTAATGAACAGTCAAAGGGAATTTATGAAGGAATTAAAATGGTATATAAGCAGCTGTTAGAAGCATTAAAGGCCAATGGAGTGGAGCCAATTGATGTAGTAGGAAAACAATTTGATCCCAATTTACATCATGCGGTTATGCAAATCGAAGATGATCAATATAAATCTAATGAGATAGTAGAAGAATTGCAAAAAGGATATATGTTAAAGGATAGAGTATTACGACCATCAATGGTTAAAGTAAATAAATAGATTAGATAGCTAGTAGGAGGATGTAAGTAATGAGTAAAATTATTGGTATTGATTTAGGGACAACAAATTCATGTGTTTCAGTTATGGAAGGCGGAGAACCAGTCGTTATTCCAAACCCCGAGGGAAATCGAACAACACCTTCTGTCGTCTCCTTTAAAGATGGGGAAAGACAAGTAGGGGAAGTAGCTAAACGACAAGCTATTACAAACCCTAATACCATTCAATCTATTAAGAGACATATGGGAACACATTTTAAGGAGAAAATTGAGGATAAGGAATATACACCTCAAGAAGTTTCAGCAATTATTTTGCAACATTTAAAGTCCTATGCGGAGGATTATATTGGAGAAAAGGTTACTAAAGCAGTTATTACTGTACCTGCATACTTTAATGATGCTGAAAGACAGGCAACAAGAGATGCTGGTATTATAGCTGGTCTTGAAGTTGAAAGAATTATTAACGAACCGACAGCAGCTGCTTTAGCCTATGGTTTAGATAACAACGAAGAAGATCAAACAATCTTAGTTTATGACCTTGGTGGAGGGACTTTCGACGTTTCTATTTTAGATATTGGCGAAGGTACCTTTGAAGTAATCGCAACTGCTGGGAACAATAAGCTTGGTGGAGATGACTTTGATGACTTAATCATCGAATATATGGTTTCTGAATTTAGAAAGGAAAATGGGGTTGACTTATCACAAGATAGCATGGCTACCCAGCGATTAAAGGATGCCGCTGAAAAGGCTAAGAAGGATTTATCTGGTGTATCTCAAACACAAATCTCCCTACCATTTATTACAGCTGGAGATGCAGGTCCGCTACATTTAGAAATGACATTAACCCGGGCAAAATTTGAGGAATTAACCTCTGATTTAGTTGAAAAAACTATGGAACCCGTCCGTCAAGCCTTATCCGATGCAGGAATGTCTGCTAGCGAACTCGATAAAGTATTACTCGTTGGTGGTTCTACAAGAATCCCAGCTGTTCAAGAAGCAATCAAGCGTGAACTTGGTAAGGAGCCATCCCGTGGTGTGAATCCGGATGAAGTAGTAGCTTTAGGTGCAGCCATCCAGGGTGGAGTGCTTCAAGGAGATGTTAAAGACGTACTTTTATTAGACGTCACACCATTGTCATTAGGTATTGAAACAATGGGTGGAGTTACAACCCGATTAATTGAACGCAATACAACGATTCCAACAAGTGAATCACAAATTTTCTCTACTGCAGCAGACAATCAAACAGCTGTTGATATACACGTTCTTCAAGGGGAAAGAGAAATGGCTGCAGATAACAAAACCTTAGGTCGTTTCCAGTTAACAGACATTCCACCAGCACCAAGAGGTATTCCGCAAATTGAAGTTACCTTTGATATAGATGCGAATGGTATTGTTAACGTAAGAGCTAAAGATTTAGGCACAAACAAAGAACAATCTATTACAATTCAGTCATCTTCCGGGTTATCAGATGAAGAAATTGAACAAATGATTAAGGAAGCAGAAGAAAATGCAGAAGCAGATAAGAAACGTCGTGAAGAAATTGATTTAAGAAATGAAGCAGATCAATTAATTTTCACAACGGACAAAACGATTAAAGATCTCGGTGATAAGGTAACAGATGATGAAAAAGCAGAAGCAGAAAAGGCTAAAGCTGAATTACAAAGTGCTTTAGAAGGCAACAATATTGAAGAAATTCGTTCAAAGAAGGAAAATCTCGAACAAAAAATTCAACAATTATCTGTAAAACTATACGAACAAATGCAACAGGATGCACAAGCAGCACAGACAGATACAGATTCTGAAGCTAGTTCAGAGGATGTAGTAGATGCTGAATTTGAAGAAGTAGATGATGAGGAAGAGAAGTAATAAAACATTGTAAAAGTCAAAGTCAGGATTGATTCTTGACTTTGACTTTTTTAATAAAGAATATAAACGAAAATTTGTATATAATTAAATACTAATGATACTATAGAATATGGATTTGTCGTTTAGGAGGTTTATAAAATTGAGTAAGCGGGATTACTATGAGGTTTTAGGAGTTAGTAAAGATGCTACACAACAAGAAATCCGCCGGGCCTATAGAGCTTTAGCTAGAAAATATCATCCGGATGTTAATAAATCTGAAGATGCACAAGAGAAATTTATTGAGGTTAAGGAAGCTTATGAAGTGTTAAGCGATGATCAAAAGCGTGCACAATATGATCAGTTTGGTCATGCCGGCACTTCCGGACAAGGTTTCTCTGGTTTTGGAGCTGGCGACTTTTCCGGTGGCTTTGGCGACATATTTGATATGTTTTTCGGTGGCGGCTCTAGGCAAGATCCTAATGCGCCACGACAAGGTGCTGATTTGCAATATACAATGACACTTGAATTTGAAGAAGCCATTTTCGGTAAGGAAACTGAGATTACTATTCCAAAAGAGGAAAGCTGTAGTAGCTGTAATGGTTCAGGTGCAAAGCCCGGAACTAAAGTAAATACATGTTCCCATTGTCACGGAACGGGACAGTTAAACATTGAACAGGCAACACCCTTTGGTAAAATTGTTAATCGAAGAGTTTGTAACCACTGTAGTGGAACAGGAAAGGTTATTACAGAAAAATGTACGACTTGTCGTGGTACAGGAAATGAGAAAGTATATTCAAAGGTAAAGGTTTCCATTCCAGCTGGAATCGACCAAGGCCAACGAATTCGTATTGCTGGTAAAGGAGAACCAGGCGTAAATGGTGGTTCAGCAGGTGATTTATATATCGTTGTAAATATTAAACCCCATGAATATTTCGAACGCGATGGGGACACTATTTACAGTGAGTTACCCCTTACTTTCGCCCAAGCAGCATTGGGTGATGAAGTAGAAGTACCGACAGTACACGGTAATGTAAAATTAAAAATACCAGCAGGAACTCAATCTGGCCGTATTTTTAGATTGCGTAATAAAGGTGTACCAAATGTACGGGGATACGGTCAAGGGGATCAACATGTACAGGTAAAAGTAATCACCCCAACGAACTTAACAAAAGAACAAAGGACTTGTTAAGAAAATTTAATGAAATAGGTGGACATGATGCCCTCGATGAGCAGGGTGACTCCTTGTTCCAAAGGTTTAGAAAAGCATTTAAAGGTGATTAATAGGAAGAGGGAGTAGTTTAATATGCTATGGAAGGAAATAAAAATACACACAACTTACGGTGCCTTAGAGCCCATTTCTAACGTATTGCAGGACTTTAACATTACTGGAATAGTAATTAGAGAACCCCTGCAAGAAGAAGAAGGCAGTGACAAGTTATATGATTTAAATAAAGCTGAATATCCGGATACCGGTGTATATATAACATTTTATTTACCCAAGAATGTAGAAACAAAAGGCAAGCTACAAAATATTGTAAAAGAGATTAAAAATCTAAAAACCTATGATATAGATTTAAGTATTTTTGAGTACTCTATAAAAGATATTCAAGAAAAGGATTGGGAAAATGAATGGAAAAAACATTACCATTCTGTTAAGGTTACTGACCGAATTACAATCGTTCCTGAATGGGAGGAATACACTAAGCAATCCCAAGAGGAATTAACGATTAGACTTGATCCTGGGATGGCCTTTGGAACAGGAACGCATCCTTCCACAAAATTAAGTATTGAAGGCTTAGAGAAATATGTGTCAACAGGCGATAAGGTTATAGATGTTGGCTGTGGATCGGGAGTATTGAGTATTGTCTC